>UMJY01069173.1_pt1 | contig 13270 bp, 21 predicted proteins | sample 1966191 | NCBI WGS metagenome assembly UMJY01 (sample SAMEA4836161, study PRJEB28245) | human gut metagenome | biome: gut microbiome; material: fecal sample | place: Denmark | collected 2008 | reverse complement strand
AACGAAAACCTTTCAAATATGATTTGATGGGAGATAGGGAGAAGATGACATTCATAATCACAATCAAGGAAGTCCATGAAGCAGTTGTTGAAATTGATGCAGAAAACTACTTTGAAGCTCTAGCAAAAGTTGAAACTGATTACTGGGAGAAACCAAACGATTATTTACTCGAACCGAAAGACACCACATTTGAATAATGAAAAGCCCCGCCATCTGGCGGGGCTTAAAATTATACAGGGATACAAGCAAACCCTGAGAATAAAAATAAAAACACCCCGCCAAGGCGGGGTGTAATATTTTAATTATAAATATTAAACATTCTCTTTAGCAAACAATAAACACTGAATTCAAATGCATTATATGACACAAAAGTGCCTGTGTTAATATTTATACCGTTCACGATACCGCTAGATTTTAGAGTCAAACCACTAAAAGGAGTACCGACGCCTGAAACCAAATTAATATCATTTGTAGTTTTTAATGATTTAGGCAGTGTTGCTACAAGAACATTAGTAGTATCTGATAATGTCCCGCTAACAAATATTGAACATTTTCCGTCTATAAACCTTATAACCCAATTTAAACCTTTTTCAGTTATTTTCCCTGAAGTGGGAGGAATAAATTCATAACCCCTAATCCATGAAGCTAATATCTGTGTGCCACGCTTATAACCGAGCGTATTAGGGTGGATATTATCAGAGTTGAAAATATCGTTTCCGTTCCATAACCACCAAAAAGAATTTTGTGGTGTGTCTAGTCCGTAATCAGCGCATGCTTTGCAGATTCCGTAAATATGAGGATAATACATTGGAACGGGTGTAAAATTATAAATAATAAGTGGTTTTGCGTTTGGGAAGCAATTTCTTAACGCTTCAATAAAAGAACTAACAGTTGCGCGCATTGTATCCCCGCTAACTTCCCCGTCATTTATACCCCCCATTACGATTACAGTTTTAACATTATTTTTGTTCTGCTCATTATTATATACATACCCTCCGGGGCTTACCATTGATATAAAATTTTGGTCCAAAGCTCCTTTTACAATGAATCCACCGCCGCCATTTGGGTACTTTCGATAATTATTTATCTCCAAATAAATAGATAGCAAATCGCCCCAATTATCGGTTAATGGGTTTGTTGAGCCGCCGCCATTCAAATAACTATCGCCTATCATTACAACGTTTGACAAGTCATAGTTGCCAATCGTATGTTTTAAAGTACTTATATCATTTTCATTCGTCTGAATCGATGTTTCATTATTAGTAACTCTTTCATTTAAAATAGAAATATTATCTCTTGCTATTTTGTCTTTAATTTGAATGGTTTCGCCTAGCAATTCAAATTTTGTAACGTCCATTTTTTCACCCCACAGACTTATTATTTAGAATTATAGTTTCAGTTTCTTGATTATAACTAGCATTTAGCATTAGTTCATTGAAATTTTGAAAAAGCCAATCAGACATAATTTTATCTATTTGACCATTCAGTAATTTTTCGATAGTTTCAATTTTATTAAATAAAATACATTGCACTTCACCATAAGAAAGTGCTTCCTGATAAACACTAGGGAGCGCTATTGAATAAGGAAAGCAACTGTTAATCATTTTAATCCTCCTTTAATAAAGCTTCATGAAGCAGTTTTGTATTTCCGGGTTATTGATAATTTCCATGTCGATATTCAAAAATGTTTCCCGGTAGTCTTTCAACAATTCACTTAAATTATGATACATATTCCCGCGTACTTTCTTTTCGAAATTCCTATCACGTTTCTGCAAATTGTTTGCAGTTGAAGAAGCCGAGGAATCATTCAAAGTTGCAGAAGTTAAATATTTTCCGTCTGCGATAGCGCCATTATCCAACAACCCTTGCGGAGTGTCGCTGTAAAGGCTTTTTCCGTCTGCCGTGTCTGTACGTGTGCCGTCGCTTTCAACGTTTTCCAATTCCATGTTTGTTTCGGTATAATTGTAAGCATTTAGCGGGTCAAAATCAAGCTGTGCACTCTTGTAAAGCTGGTTATAATATGGCATTATTTCGCTCATGGTACGGTTAAGATAAAGTTTAAAAAGCCCTGCCGTTTCTGCACCAATTTCCCTCATCCAGTAATGCGTTATAATTTTATTGTTAAGCGATTCACGGTAACTTTCGTCAAAAATAGGATAGTCCTTTAGCCCTATGTCATAACCATTTTGAATAAGTTGTCGTAACTCAACGGTGTAACTACTCATTTTCAATATCACCGTCCATTTCCGGCACGATTGGAATTTCAGAATTAAACTCTACTCTCATATTAGTGCCAAACATTTCATTTATTTTTTCGCATGCCTGTTTTCGTTCGTAAAGGTAAGATTCCCGTATCATTTCAAGCGAACCGAATGGGGCGGCGGCTTCATTTGCAACAAGTCGTTCACGCTTATCTGTAAACGCCGAAACAACACCAAGACTTGTAAGTGCTTCATTGTAAATTTCTGTCTTTACGCTCAGTAAATCACGGGCAATAAATGGGATATCCAAGTTAATGGGTTTTATGCTATCGAGATTCAAGGATTTATCACCGTAAATAAACGGTTGACCGCCGTCCAACTTCATAATTAGGTTTTTAAGCGACAATCTTTCTTTTTCGTTGCACGCAATGAAAGCCGAAAACTTTTGTAAATTTGCATTCGTCTCTGCATTTCGCTGAACTTCATATAGCTTACGCGCATACTCATTTATAATGTAAGCATCACCAGTTCTTGCCATGTTATTAAAAATAAGCACACTGTTAGATTCATCCAGCATTCTAAAGGGAGTGCCATTTGCGGCAATTGCGCTTCGTTCAGACGGCACTCCGTACCAGTTGAGCGGGCCGGTGTATGCAACACCAAGTCCGAAGAACTGGTCTAAACTATCTTCATAAAAAACAAGTGCTGAACCCTGTGTAATGAGCATTAGTTCGAGATAACGAATGTCAATCCCTTTTGGCACATTTTCCCATTTAAACCGGGCTAGTGCAATGTTGAGCAATCGAATTGTATATTCGTTGTAAGTTACATTGTTAAGTGCTAGAGAATCAAAAAACTGAAAGTCTCTTCCGCCTATTCCTTTTCTTGCCATTATTGCACCCCCTTAAACAATAGAATTATCAAGAGCATAATTCTTAATATCGTTTGTATGCCAAAAAGTAACGCCCGTTTCAAACGCCTGTTTAATCCGGTTGTGCGCCACAACCGGGATATCATCAATTAAATTAGCATCAACGCATTTCACGAAATTCCATGAACGGCGGCCATACAAGTTAGGCACTTTTGATTGAAGTGTCTTATAACCGTACATTGTAAAATAATCGTCAATGCGTTTCGCGAACTCATATCGAATACATTTTGGAAAGTACACAAAATCAAAGTACCCGTTATTATAAAATGCGCTTGCGTTTCCTGTATTACCTCTTGCGCTATCTGGAATTATTTTATGTTGTTCAACACTAATTAAAGCGTTTCCCACACTGGACACTGCGCCAACCGCGCTTTGGACTGCTGAATCCCAGTTCCCCGTCCCTATTCCAGACGCAACCCCAAGCACGCCACCAATACCATCTACAATAGCATTAAAATTGATTCCCATTTGATTTTGCGCATACCAGTTTTTAAATGTGTCGTTAATCCATGAACAGGTCGGATATGCGCTTGTTGTTATTGTTTCATCATAATTAACATTCAAACCCTTATATGCACGCGGGATAGCGACAACGGGGGCAGAACCGCCAAGCGCACTAAACAAATTAAAAGGACCGTTGTTTTCTAAAAAGTTTGTGTCAAAATATTCGTATCTATATTCTTTTTCAGAAGAACCGGGGGAACACACATTTAAAGTACGGTAAGGATAAGCATACATTTTATTATTTTTAGGTGTATAGCCATCAAGAGGGGCGAAAACATTTTCCAGCTTTCTACTCATAATATCGCGCACACCTGCAATATTTACCCATCCGCTACTAGGACTTTCGCTTGTAACCCCTATTAAATCCAGCGGGAACATATAAATACTTACGATAGCGTTCCCTTTACCGCTTTTTGAATATTCATCAACAAAATTTGAAGCTTGTTGCCATGCATCGGCTTTATAATAACGGTATGCCAACGCGTTGAATGAGTAATCTAGAAAACTTGAAGTAGGTGCACCGTCCAAACGTTCGGAAACTGCGATAATTATACCGATTGTAAAATCATACAACCGATTACTTATTAAGTTTACAACACCCGTATTATAAACATATTCCCCCGTTTCCAGATTTTCCGGAACAAGGTTGTTTCCGAATGTATCGTCATTTGTATGCTCACGCTCAACGAAAGAAATTTTCAGCGTGTTATCTGCAAACCATGTTTGAAAAACATCCTGTTCAAAATACACGTCACTTTTGTTTTCATTCTGAAAACGAATATCTGTGATAAAGTTAAAATACCACCGATTGTTATTTCGGTAATACATGTAATTGCAGTTTGCAATTGTTTCATAATTTGCTGGAAACGAAACAAATTTATCGTCTCGCTGATAAGTTGCACCGTCAAGCGTTGCAACAATTTTTGTGGAAAGAAAAGAAAGACGTTCTTCCATATTCTGGAACAATCTAACATGCGCATAGTCATTCCCCCATGGTATGCCCGCACATAGATAAATTGTTGTGTTGGGATTTATTGCCATTTTCTTCTCCTTTTATATTTGCCGGGCGGAGTTAACCGCCCGGCTATAAACTTTAAGCGTTCACTGTAATAGCGGCTGTGCCATTCTTTTCCGTGTTATATACAGATGTCGCCGTTACCGTTACAGGTCCCGCTTCAGTACTACCAATGGTGAGAATGCCATCCCTAGTAATTGCAGTTGTATTGTCAGAATTACCGGAAATACTCCATGTAACGCCCTGCGGGAAAAGTCCTGTTCCTTCCACAGTTGCCGTCATCTGAACCGTAGTACCCTTGTTTACAGTAGTGGAGCTAGGCGAAACAGTAACGCTTGTAATTGTGGGTGCGCTGGTAACAAACGCAACCGCGTTCGCAAACGGGCACACCGCCATAATTCTCCAATAGTGCGCCCAATACTGCCAGTACAGGCCTTGCCCGTTCATATCGCGCGTAAACTTCTGCAAAGCATCCCACACTGCGTAGAAATCTTCATCAATCAGAATTGCATGCGTATCTGTAATAGGGATTTCATCCACAACGATAACACGGTACTGAACTTTCGCGGGTTCAAGATTAAAGAGGGTACTATAACCAAGCACGGCCAAATATGCGTCCGTGTCCGCATCAATAATAAGAACCTGCTTTTCTTTCGGTGTAGCGGTAAGGACACCAAGGCTGTTATAATCAGACCGCATAAAAGCCATCTTGTTAGAAACGGCTTTCATTTTCGCAAGGGCCATGTGTGCGGAAGTGTTATCCGTTACTTCGTCGATTACTTCAACCGCGAACTTGCCAGCCGTACCATACTGCGCAAGCAGATTTTTCATAGTGGTAAATTCGTCCAGTTCTGCGCCCGTGTACATTGCATTGAAAACAGAACTGATAAAATCGCTAAGGCCCTGCCACGACATAAAGGCTTGCCGTAGCATATCGTCAGAAATAGTCTGCTTATAAAATACCTGATAGTTGAGTTTTGCAAAAGCAGTGTTTACGTCAGGAATTTCACGCTTCATCCATTCCTCTTCTGCCTGTGCAGGGTCAAACTGGTGTGCCTTTGCAAGGTTGGTGTAAACCAGTTCCACCGTATCGCCGTACTCAAGAATACCTTTTTTAAGTACCCGCATAGGGTTAGTAAACAGGCGATACGTAATCCATACCCTACCAATGAGATTTACAAGCGTATCTACAAAAGCGTTCTGCGTGGGCTGATAATCAAGTACCGCCGTGCCAAATTCCCGGATATTATCCTGCGTCACCTGCGGGAGCCGATTTTCAAAGCTGGGATTTTCCGCAACCATCTGCGCGCGAAGTGCGGTCAAAATCTGCGGTGCATTATTGGTTACATTTGTCAAAACTTTTGCACTTTTCATTTTTCAATTACCTCCTCATTAAAAATAGATTTAATCTTTTCGGTTTCATCTTTGATATCATCAAAATCATCATCTTTCAAATCTTCGATATGCTTTTTGACGGCATCACGACCAGTAAGAACGCGGGTAACGTAATCGCGCTTAAAATCTTTAAACGCATTAGAAATTCCGTCCATTTTATCGGAAATTTCTTTCCAGTAACGTTCCATTCCCTCTTGCTCATCTTCACTATCGTGCAACCTGCGCAAATCTTCGCGCATGTCGTCCGTCATGCCGTCCTCACTATTGTAAAGACGGTCAATAAATTCACGGGCTTCGCTAAGTTTCATTTTTAGTTTCTCCTTTCACTTTCAAGTTTGAAATAGCGTCTTTCAATTCAATGTACGCTTTCGTATTATCCGCAAGAGCATTTGTAAAATTTTCTTCACTTTCCGCATGCGCGTTCATCTGTTTGACATTCAGCCAAACAAGAACACCGCACATTACAATCGGAAATCCGAGCGTACTAACTATCTGTGTCATTACTGTGTAATCCATTTTCTCACACCCTTTTATTAGCAAATTCATTTGCTAAAATTTGGAAATCTGCAACAGTCTTTTGTGAATATAAAATATTACAGCATTTTCTTACACCTAGAAATATCCCGTACATAATTCCCACTTCTTTGGCGCTTGCTTTTTGATAGTTATAGTAACTTTCAATATAAAGCGCTTTCAGCTTTTCACACATTTGGAAGTTCACTCAAATCTTTATTAAAGATTTTAAGAACGGCTACATCTGTAATATCCTGCCAATAATTCCAGCTTCCAAACTCCTGTACTTTGTTAAGATTGTCCGGCTTCACGCGAAACTTTCTTTTATTACCAAAGTAAACATAATTTTCAGGGTCATTGCTTGCAGGACTGTTAATTGTGTGCCCGTTTTCAGCAAAAACGACAATCAGCATATTTGCGGTAAAATCAGTCGGCATTGGTGGTTCACCCCCTCCATACTCTACCTCATAACGCCCAACGATATTTGGGAAACCATCTTCCGGCGTTACAAGATTATTTGTAATACCGCGCCCAACGTGCCATTCTTCATGGCAATGTGGGCCAGTTGTATTACCAGTCATTCCGAAGTTTCCGATAGGGGTTCCAGCTGAAACAGAATCTCCGACTTTCACAAGGCGTTCCGCGTGGTGTGCAGTCAGCACTGTGCGGTCAAGAGCTGGGTAATAAATCGCGATAAAATTCCCCCATGACCAGTTGCCCCCTGTGCCGTATTCGCTACGCACGACTTCACCGTTACCAATCGCACGCACCATCGTATCGCCCATAACCCCGGAAGCGTCCCTCGTGTTCCAGTCTTTTCCCCGGTGCGAACCTCCAAAAACCTGCGTGACATTTACAAGTGGGTTCGCCGTAATCCAAGTTGTATAAGCCATTGTTTTTTCTCCTTTTAAATAATTATTTTCAACATGCTTTTAATTTCATGCTGAATTTTTTCATTTTCGTAAGCAAGTGTACCCGTTTCTAATGCTTCTTTTATTCTTCTGAAAAACGGGTGCCTTTCGTACTGCTTTACATACTGAATTGATTTATTAATGCTTTCTTTATCCGGTGTAAAGACTAACGTGTTATAAGGGTCATAGTCGTATGATATAATTGTCATTCCCGTGTCGTAATCAAACCACACGCCGTATTTTTTATCTCTCCAAACAAGAGTAAAATAAAACCGTGTATTTTTTCCTTTTTTCATTATCTGTGCTTCATCATCAAGATAGAATTTATTATCCACTGAATAATCTGCGTAACCAAGGGCGCGGGACATTTGACCAAATCTTGTGTTTTCTTTCGCTCTTTTAAATTCTGCGCTTGTTGGAACTACCTGTAAAAGAATGTTATCTCTTACAACCGCATTTTTATTTTTCGGTAGTGATAAATCCCATTGTATAAAATATGGGTTAGCCATTGAAATTGCGTTCCCAAGCATAAATAAAATAACATCATCTCTCATTCTAGCTATCGTGTCATATAAATCGAATAAAATAAAAGGCTCGTTCCGTATATAAGATGAATGTGGTTTATCAATGATAAACTCCTCAAAAATCAAATTTGAAATATCAGGAAAAGCGCTCGACTTATAATCACTTGCTTTCGTTAATGCGAAAGTGTATCCGGCCAATTCTTCATTGATATACCATTGCCCTCCATCGTATTCTATTTTCGTGTCTGGGAAAACTTGGTTTTTAATGATATCGTTAAAATACGTATCAGCGGTTTTTAGCAACTCGTCTTTATAGCGGCGAATATAGCCGAACTGTTTACCTTTTTTCAGAAAGTCCCGCACCGCTTTGATTTTCCATTGGTAGGATTTACCAATCCCACGCCCCCCAAGAACAATATTGAAAAGCGCGTTGTAAGATAACGTATTATTTATATCATAATACATAAATTCACCTCAATAGGATTTACAGGCAGAAATATTATAGCTTGCAAGGCCCAATGTTACAGACAGTCGGTTTCACCCGTTGCGCTCCGCTGTAAATAGTATTTACATTTCCTGTAAATCCTATTATAATCATACCTGTAATATACAAATTATACCATGGATTTTTGTTGTTCAAATATGGATAATTGAATCATAAATCTTCTAGCCGCCATCCGTTCATTTTATTTAAATTGAATTCGCAAAGTGAACATTTTTCTTCAACTATTTTCTCTAGATTTATTTTTAACTCTTTGTTTTCACGTTCAAGCCGATTGATTTTAATAATTGCTTTTGCAAGTTTTAAACTCACTTCATCATATTCAACCGCTTCATTATATTCCATTTTAAACACTCCTTATATTAAACTCTTTATCAACTAAAACAATTCCCCCGTCAACATGCACCGGCATAAGTTTTCCGGTATACGTTGCGCACGGATGAAAATTTTCCCATGTTACCTGCTCTTTCCCCTTGTCTGGAAGTCCAGCGCATGTAACGTGTAGTTTTCCGTCAATTTCTTCAATATACGTTTTCGCACGCAAAAATCGCGCCCTTGTAAAATGGTTTTCGTGCGCCCACGCGCCGAGCTTATAATCATCTATTTCAATAAACTTCTTAATATCTTCTAGCGGTAAAGTTGTATGAATACTATCAGTATCGCTATAAATATACATGTCTTTACCATATTTTTCTATGCTGTATTCCTTTATTTTTTGACTGGTTTCAATCGTGTATCTGCGTGCATAAGCTGTAATGAACGCGCCCACAGGTAAATACAAGGCTTCCCTTGTTTCTGGTGGAGATGTTCTGTATTTCACAACACCTTTATCGATGTACGGATGCTTTTTCGCGCATATTGGGTCAAGAGCGAATTTACCGTACAAAGAATTCAACATGATTTTCGACCAATTGCGCATGGTGGGATTATGTTCTTTCCCTGCTTTTATTTTTTCCTGCATCCACTTATCAATATACTTTTTAAACAAGTCTTTAGATGCTCTGAATTTCCAACCGCGAATATATTCTAAATTGTAAACATTGTAATGTTTTAAAAACAACTCAAAATCTACATTTGTTAAACAAAGCGGAACGATATCCCCATTACTTGAAGTTACATATTCTGTTTGCACAAAGCGGCTATTCCCTTTTAATTGAATTGTTGGTAGATATCCCTCTTTTAATTCAAACTCACATTTAAACAGCTGAATATATAGAGGGCGTTCTGAATCGTAATTATATTCGCCCTCATAAAATTTCGGCTCACCCCATGGCAAATCACAGTAATACATGCGGGACGGATACAGGCTATTAACATCGAATACATTACCCTCGCCTACATCTTTATCGGCGTATATCGGATTCAAGTAGGTAAACCCGCCTTTATAGGCTTTGCGGATATCCTTGTCGTAATTCGGTTCAGGAAACAACGTTCTAAACCTCTTTTTCCCAATGATGGTTTTAAAATCTTCTAATGCACAACTACCCTGCGTTAATTTTTCAAAGCCCATTTTAAAAATCCGGTCAAGCGCAAGTGACATTATCTGAACATCATGTTTTAAATATTCGGTTTCTTCTTTCGTTAAAATGTGATTTGTTCCACGTGGAGCATTATAATCAATTTCAAGTTTCTGAATATCCAAATGGAATGCTTTTGCTATTTCATCAACTGAATAATTCAAAAGTTTCATGCTGTCACGCAATTCTAAACTGTTTCCATTTTCAAACCGTATCTTTATTTTATAAAACTGCCCGTCATCAGATATAAGCGCATTGAATTGTTTGTTATAAAGCTTCTTTGTTTCAACGTATTCATAACCATGCTTTAATAAATAACTGATACAAAATTCTCCGTCAAATTTCAGGTTGTGAAAATAAAGGATTAAATTTCCGCTTTCTTCACATGTTTTGAAAAAACTTTCTATATTATTACCAATTACAATATTATCTATAACACCAATTTCGCAAACAGCCCAAGCCCATACCCTGCAATCGTTTTTATCGGTGGTAGTCTCAAAATCTACCGTAAACATTACAAATTTAAAACCGTCAAAGCATTTTCAATTTTATTTATCATAGCGTTTATAGCTTCTTCACCATAAGAATATTCAATTTCCAGATAGGAGCCATAAAATGGGTCTTGACTTGCGAAATAAAAAGCTGTACCGTTTATTTTGCTTATCCTATCAGCCAACTTATCACCAGCCGCGCCGAAATTGTTTTGAATGGCCTTGATGTAGTTTCTTTTGTATTTTTCATCTAAGAAAGTTAAATAGCCGCTACGTTCACGATTTTGTGCAGTCTCCAATCTCTTTTTAACTTCCATCAGTGTTCTTCCCGTACCTTTTGTAATGGGCCTTAAACTTTCTTGTTCAATCGTATAGAATGAGCCTCTACGCTGTGCTTCCAGAATTTCAAACCTTTTCATGGTCTGCTTATTCGCTTTTGTTATTGCACGCTCAACTTGTTCGCGAACAAATAGCGGAACTTCTAAACTGCTCCCCGCTTTGTATTTTACCATCTTTTGTTTTTCTGGTTTCGCCAATTCTTGTAAACGGTTCAGCTCCCGCGCTATTTCTGCATCGGTTCTTCCTCGCATTACTTCTGTGCGCGTCAGCGTATCCAGAATTTTAAACGCTTCATTTTTCGATTGCAGTTGCAACAATCTTCTATTGTAAGCCCTAATCTCTTTATCTATATCCCTTGTCCTTAAATTCCCAGCGGTGTATTTCATCTTTCAACACCTACTTTCTAAATAGTGCACCCCGGTTACCCGGGGTGCTGTTTTCTCTTACTCGAAATCCAAAACCATAATTTTCGGTCGAACGCTTTCTCCGATTTTAGAACATGTAATAAAGCCGGACTTCACGTTTATTTTATTCATGCCATCATCAAAATCGGTCAAGCTAATTTCTTTTCTGAAAAAGACTGAATAAAACATTCTGTCGCCGTCACTGTTTTTTACTGATGTGGAAGCGTAAAGCTTCCCATTACTACCGATTTTTACCCAGAAAGTCAACTCACCTTTTACATCGAAAACTGTTTCCACACGTTCTTTGGTTTCTGCTTTCTTCTTATAAGCCATTTTAATTGCTCCTATTCTAAATTTATTCAGTTACAAGCGTACCGTGTTCTTTTACAACTTCTACGCTGATTTCATAAGTGTTGTAAACTTTCTCTTTATTTGCAATACCGATAAACTTTTCGCCATTGAACTTCATTGCCTTTTTGAATTCTGCATCGTTCTTGTACAAACCGTCTACTGTTTCAACACAAATATTTCCGTCTTTTTCTTTAACTACACTGTAAATTCGGCCCTCATAAATCTTTACTTTCATTTTAATAACTCCTTTTATTTTTGTGATTATATTATAAACGGCATTTAATAAAACGTCAACCCTCCTTTAATCTTTTCTGCCGTTTCTGACTTTAAACATACCCTTGCTCATAATAGGTTTTATATGGGCAGTTTTCGCATTTATTAACTGTATCTTCTGTTTCTTTTACCTCTTTTATGGTATCAGTAATTTCATACAAAGCATCTCTTATTTGTGCAAGTGCATTTGTTAAACCTATATCTATCATTTTAAATCCCTCCAATTGTTTTTGGATTTAATTATTGCGACTATGCCTACTAGAGAACATAAAATCAAACCTGTGCCAATCGTTCTAAGCGCGTTTACAAAATCTAAGTACATTATTAACCCTCACAGTTTTTATAAGCATCTTTTAAAATTCCATCTTCCCAGTAAACCAACCTGTATTCATCTTCGTTCATATGCACGAAACCATATTCAACTTCGGACAACATATTAACACCGTCTACCATTTGCATTGCGCTATCAAAATCTATTTTCGCCGTTTCGTTTAAAATTGCAATGTGTTCTTTTTTGAGTTTCATTGTAGTACCTCCAACTTTCTGCCACATTCAGGACGGAATTTAGGCATATAAGCCCCCAAAGTGTGCCATCTATTTTGTATAAGGTTTTCCGATAGGATTATCAAGGGCATTTCCCCTCCACTTCTTATAAGTATTCTTGAACCTTTTCCATTGTCATTCACAACAAAATAAGCAAAATTTTCGTCTTTGCAACAAAATCTACAATTACACATTTATAATCATCTCTCCTACTATTTTAATAATTTAAACCAAGATTTCTAAAATAAATGCGTGTAACTGCAATTCTGATTTGTTTAAGGTTTGCTCTGCAAGCCGGATAGAACGCATTCATTTTGCAATAACGATAAATTTCCGTTTGTGTTGTTTCTGTCAAACCTTCAAAATCAGATGAATAAATACAATGAGTTTTTAATTGGTCGATGTCTATTAATTCTTCAATGTCAATCATTGGTACGTCATGTTCTGCATTCCTTTCCTCCAGCGCGGCCTCGGCGGCTTCGCACCTTGTATCGTCGATTGATTGTCCGCAATTTGGGCACTGGCAAAGTTTTCTTAGGTCGTCCGCATCAGACAACGGCCATCCTCCAGAAAGAATTTCTCCACAGGACGGGCAATATAAGTCCGTATCGTTCGGCTTGTAAACCATCGGCTTCATTGGTTCGGACAGCACCACCAGCCGTCTCTCTTTCTCCGCCTGCTCCAGCTCGCGGAGGCGTTTAATAGGGATTTCCTTGATGATTTCCAACCGCTGAGCGTTTTCAGTCCGCACAATATCCGTGTATTTAAAAGACCTGCCATATTTGTACTTAAAAATAACTTTATATCTCTTCATTCTCCCTATCTCCCATCAAATCATATTTGAAAGGTTTTCGTT
>UMJY01030801.1_pt1 | contig 13291 bp, 8 predicted proteins | sample 1966191 | NCBI WGS metagenome assembly UMJY01 (sample SAMEA4836161, study PRJEB28245) | human gut metagenome | biome: gut microbiome; material: fecal sample | place: Denmark | collected 2008 | reverse complement strand
CGAATCATACGCCGTAACCGGCGAAGGTTCCCGTTGGGAAAACATCGGCGCAATGATAAACCGTGGTGTCGAAATCTCAATAGACGGTGATGTAATCCGCACCAAAGACTTTGCCTGGAATTTGAATGTCAATGTATCTTATAATAAGAACAAGCTCGTAGAACTCTATAACGGTGTACAGGAATATGTGAACTCTACTACCGGATTGAAATACGTAGTAGGGCACCCGGTACACGAATTCTTCCTGAACCGCTATGCCGGAGTAAATCCTGCCAACGGTGATGCCTTGTGGTACACTAAAGACGGTGAAATAACCACCGAGTTCCGCGAAGAAGACAAAGTAATGACCGGAAAGACTTTCGACTCTCCTTGGGCCGGCGGTTTCGGAACAACTTTCAGTTGGAAAGGCTTGTCATTATCTGCCCAATTCAGCTGGATGGCCGACCGTTGGGTAATGAACAACGACCGTTTCTTCGAGGAAAGCAACGGATTGTACAGCGCATACAACCAGTCAAGACGCCTGTTGTACGACCGCTGGAAAAAGCCGGGTGACATTACAGACATTCCCCGTTACGGAGTGGTTGCCCAACTCGATGACCGTTTCCTCGAAAACGCTTCATTCCTTCGCTTGAAGAACCTGACGCTGGCTTACGCACTTCCTCAGCCGTTGCTGAAGAAAACCAACTTCTTCACATCCGCACGTGTCTACCTGCAAGGTCAGAATCTGTTGACCTTTACCGGTTTCAAAGGACTCGACCCGGAAGTTGCAAGCAATATTTACAGAGCACAATATCCGGCATCACGCCAGTTCACATTGGGTATTGAAGTTTCATTCTAATATTATAAGCAGAAAGAAAGATGATTAAAAAATTCAGATTATATATAATGTTGGCTGCCGTGATGTTGTCCGCTACTTCCTGTTTGGACAAACTGCCTGAAGACGAAGTGCCTTTCGACCAGGCCATTCAGACGGTAGACGATGTAAACCTGGCTGTTATCGGTATTTACGACGCTTACAAGAGCAAATACCTGTACTCCGGCAACCTTACATTGTTGCCCGATTTGCAGACCGACCTCGTTTATGGAATAAACGGCAATACGAATATCTACGGCGATATCTGGCGTTGGAAAGACATCCTGGCTACCAATACCGATATTGAAGCCGTATACGGTTCATTGTACGAAGTTATCAACCGTTGTAACTTCCTGCTCGACAGAGTAGACAATGTAAGAAAGAACACAACGGACGATACAGCCCTCGACAAATTGGATCAGTGTTGCGGTGAAGCCTATTTCGCTCGTGCACTGGCCTACTCGGAACTGATTAAACTGTTCTGCAAGGCATACGAAAGCGACGAAGATGCCGCCAATCAGCTGGGTGTTATCCTTAGCCAACACTATCGCGGTGATGAGGAAATGAAACGCTCTTCATTAAAAGACTCTTATCAGTTTGTATTGGACGACCTCGACCGTGCAGCCGATTTGCTGGAACTTGAAGAAGATTTCAGCGGTGCATTATACGATACTCCGTACTTCAACGAATACACCGTCTACGCATTGCGTGCCCGTGTAGCCCTTTACATGAAAAAGTGGGACGAAGCTATCAAATACTCTACCAAGGTTATTGAAAGCGGCTATTACACATTGTCAAGCTGTACACAGCAGATTTCTTCCGGCATCAGCTATTATAAATATATGTGGACAAACGACCACTCCACCGAGGCTATCTGGAAAGTTGGTTTCACTATCAACTCCTATGGCGGCCGTTTAGGAACTATTTTTGCGAACTACGATTACACCACTCTGCGTCCGGATTATGTTCCTGCAAAGTGGGCTATCAATCTATACGATGCAAATGACTTGCGTGCTTCCACTTTCTTCCAGTCTTTCACTACCGGATACAGCCACGGACTTACCTGGCCGTTGTTGATTAAGTATTTCGGTAACGAAGAGTTCACCAACTACAAGATTCTTCACGTTACCATGCCGAAAGTACTCCGTTTGTCGGAACAATATCTGATACGTGCCGAGGCATACGTACAATCAGGAAAGACCGCTGAAGCAGGAAAAGACATTACCGCTATCCGTGCGGCACGTTACGCTACGTATGGTGGTTCTACCCCTATGGGTGACAAAGAAAACGCAATGAAAGTCATTGAGGAAGAACGCGTAAAAGAGCTCTATATGGAAGGTTTCCGCCTGCAAGACTTGAAGCGCTGGCACAAAGGTTTCAAACGTGAACCGCAAGACCAGTCACTTTCCAACGGCAGCAGTCTGAAAGTGGAAGCGGACGATCCTATGTTCGTATGGCCGATACCTCAGCACGAACTGGATGCTCCGGGCTCGGAAGTGGAACCTAATGAAAGTAACAAATAAGACTAAAAACATACGATAATGAAAAAATTATTATTTGGATGTATTACAGCCGTTGCTGCACTGATAGCCCTTGTCGGATGCGAACAGGACAAGGTGGTATACAGCGGACCTAATTATCTTATGTTTTCCGACACGCTCTACCAGTATGGTGTGCAAGAAAGCAATGAGATATTCAATGTCCCCGTTTCAGCCACTGTACCTGCCGATTACGACCGTACTTTCGCTGTCGAGATATTAGACAAGAAGAGCAACGCTGTCGAAGGAAAGCACTATAAACTCCTTTCAAATACAGTGACTATCAAAGCCGGTGAAATGGCAGCCAATGTGGAAGTACAAGGTAACTATGAGAGTATCGAGCCTACCGATTCATTAGGATTTGCCCTGCACCTCATCATTCCCGAATCTAACGAGTGGGAAATGTACGGCACCGAAACTAAAGTTGTACTGCAGAAAGTTTGTCCGTTCGACATCAACAACTTTACAGGATATTGCACGGTTACTTCTACTTTCTTTGGCGGTAACGACATACCCAATCAAAATGTGGATATGCGTCTGATTACTTCCGACGTTGCGGAAGAAGAAAATACAATTATCCTACACGGCATCTACTACGATGGATACGATACAAAGATAAAGTTCAATACCAAAGACCCGCTTAAACCACTGATTGAAATGAAAGAGCAAGTGTGCGGTAGTACAGGAGAAGCTTTCGGAACTATCTACGGTAATGGCAATTTATTATTGAATCAGCCTACAAGCTATACTTCTTATTATAGAACTTGCGAGAATTACCTTTTACAGTTCGTTACAGTAAGTGTCGATAATAAAGATGGTTCGGAATATGGTACAGTAGGTACTTTCATTAATGTAATCGAATGGATTAGTGAAGCAGAGGCCGAAAAATTAAAAGAACAAGGATATTAACATTTAAAATCATACAATTATGAAAGCATTAAATTTAAAAAGTATGAGTTGGATCATGGCATTAGCTATGATGTTTATTGTGTCATTCACAGGTTGTTCAGACGATGATGGAGAAGACGGTGGTCCTATCGCTCCTGTATTCCCTGAATTAAAAGAAACCAATTGTGGAGCAAATGAAACCACAGAAATCTCTTTTGAAGCAAATCTGGACTGGGAAATATCCAGTAATGCAGGATGGTGTAAATTTATAAATGGTGAAATATCTGAAAGTATCATGTCTGGAAAAGCAGGTAAGCAAACCATCAAAATTGCTGTATCTGCCGATGGTCAGAATTACAATGACGATGCCATTGCTGAAATTACTTTGAAAATGGGAGAAAAATCTCAGGTAATATATAAAATCAAACGTGCAAAGAAAGAATATTCTGATTTGGTTATCACCGATGAAGAAGGTAATGTATATGATGCCGAGCACCCGCTAACTATTAAAGGAAATAACATTTCTATACCAATCTACACATCACTTAAAGCACAAGCAGAAGACGGTATGGAAATTGGATTTACTAATCCGGAATGGTTAACATATCGTATTAATGAAGAAACCGGAATGTATGAATTTACATTTAATACAGATAATGAAGAAGGCTTAAACATAAAATATCCAATTGCACAAGGTAATGGTGTATTAGTTTTCGCTACAGCAGATGCTGAAACTGCGAAAACAGATAAGATTCGTAAAGTTGAAATACCCCTCATTTATGAAGGAGTACAGGCTGACGCTATTGGCATTAGTCCTACTCACATGAACGTAATAGTAAAACCTGACGGACAGAGCATCATTAGTGGTGAAACTACAAGTAGCGAATTAGTATCAACTATTATAGCACGCAATGATGAGTTTCATATCATTGAATTTGTACAAACTTATAATAGTGCTGAAGGAGCATACACGTATGATTTTAGTGATGATGGAGATGTGGCTTGGGTACAAAGTGTTATTGGTACAGGAGAGAATAAAGATAAAATAACACTTACAGTTGGAAGTAATGAAGGAACTGATGAAAGAGCTGCTATAGTAATGGTATTTCCTAAAGCTGTTTATGAAACAATAAAGAATGACTTATCCGGAAACATTATTGATAATAATACAGGTGACATTAAGACTATGTATAATACAAACATCATGGTCACATTAAAACAAGAAAAAATACAACAACAAGCTGAACGAATTACCTTCAAAGCTGAACTATATGGAAATAGTCAATATCTCAATTCAATGGAAGAAGGGTCTGAAAATGATATTACAGACTTAAAAAACTCACCTAATGTTGGAGATTATCATGTAGAAAATAATAACGTATGGAAAATAACCATTCCTCAAATGGCAGCATATATGTATAGTCAATTCACAGAATTTGGTGAAACTACTACTACTGCTCTATTGATTGAAGCTGTTGGTATGGCGACAGGTCAAGAAATAACAGAAAAAACATCTCACAGCAATGCACATGGATTAAGTTTAACAGGTAATTTTTATGACCTTGAAATGGGAGAATTAGTATCAAGAAGTGGTTGGGGAATTTATTTTGATGACCCTAGTACTTATGATAATAATTATCAATTAGTTGTTAAAGGTGAAGATGGTAAGACACTTGCGCTTTGTATAATTGAGATAGCCGCAGAATAAATATTCCCGTATTACGTAGTTTTTTGTTATAAAACTACGTAATACGAAAAAATATAAGCAATAACTGTAACAATAATACAGAAAAGAAAAAATAAATGAAGTCAAAAAGAACTATAAAGTGGAAACTGTTTCTTGTACCGCTTTTTACCCTATTATTAGGTGTAGCGGCAAGTGGATGTTCTGATGATAAAGATGAATTACAGGGAAGTCAATATGGCTATGTACAATTCAAGATTTATAAATCAGCATCCTATATACAAGAAGAAGTAACCGAATCAAGTACTACAACCACCCGTGCTTCAAATGAATTAAGCAAATTAGGCGAAGCACAAAAAGTTGAAGTAGAGATGCAATACAATGGCAAGAGTATTACTCAAACCCTTGTACTAAATGCCTATAACGAAGAAAATGCCGAATACGGTATGCGCAGTGATAAATTACAATTGTTAGTAGGTGATTATAAAATTGTAAGTTATAAATTGCTTGACAAATTGGATAAGGTTATCATTGGTATATCTGCCGATGATAATGATACATTTTCTGTTATTTCACGCGGGTTAACCATAAAAGATTTAACAGCAGATGTACAAGCTCGCGGAAATGTAACTTTTAAACTTATCAAAGAGGGACTCACTACACGTGCCAATTCAAACAATGAAAAGGAGTACTTATTTAGTAATATCGCTATTATAGATGTAACTGTAACCAATACTTTTACACGTATTCCTACTACTATCAAAGGACTGAAAGTTAAGTATAAAGAAGAATCTGTAGAGCACCAAAATCCTGACAATGTCGATGATAAATACATGGATGTTGGTACAGCCGAATGTGATTCTGCTGTATGGCTACCGGTAGGTACTTATCAAGTTACTGAATACATTACTTATTCCAAAAAAGGTGCTATAACTTCTACTCTTGGAGCAGCAACTAATATTAAAGGTGATGAATTCACGATTACAGATAATAAATTATTTGAAGGAGCTATTATTCCTATTAAACTTTCTGAAACAGCCGAATATATTAAAGACTATTTAGCTCTTAAAGAAATTTGGGAAAACCTGGACGGTAAAAACTGGGGATATCATGGTATCGGCAGTCCTGAAGGTACTAATTGGAACTTCAACAAAGAACTGGATATGTGGGGTGACCAACCGGGTGTATCGTTGAATGACGAAGGTCGTGTTACGGGACTTACTATTGAAGGTTTTGGTGCAAAAGGCAAAGTACCTGATGCTATCGGACAATTGACTGAGTTGAGAGTTCTTGCCCTTGGTTCGCATAGCGAAACTGCAGGAGGCAGACTGTTTACCAACGAAAATATGCAAGAATCACAGAAACAAAAAGTACGTATGAACTACAAAGAAATGTTTCTGGATTATGACCCGCGTATAGAAATGTCTGAACTGTTACAAAACTCAGTTAACCGCAATCCTAAAATGAAAGCTATTAAAAAGGACAATCGCATTCATTTGAAAGATACGCAAATAGGGAACTATACCAACCAGATTACACATGTATCAAAAGCTGTAATGCGTCTTACAAAATTACAGCAATTCTATATGGGTAATTCCCCACTCCTTGCTGAGAACATCTGTACAGACTGGATAGATCCAAATTCTGAATATGCTAAAAAGTATGCAGCAGACAAATTGGATTGGAAAAAGATGACAGAATTGACAGACATCGAATTGTATAACTGTCCCAAGTTGACAACATTACCGGAATTTTTATATGAGATTCCAGAAATGCAAGTACTGAATATAGCTTGTTGTAGAGGTATTGAAAGTTCCCAATTAACTGAAGACTGGAAAAGATTAGCTACTCCTAATAAGTGTGAATCTGCAAAAAAAATCCAAATTCTTTATATGAGCTATAATAATCTGGTACATTTTCCAAAAGAATGTTTACCTAATATGGAAAAATTAGGCTTACTAGATTGTATGGCTAACAAAATAGAAACATTACAACCTTTTGGAAAAGATGTTAAATTGACTCAGCTAAATCTGAATTACAATAAAATCACAGAAATTCCAAAAGACTTTTGTGGCTTTACTGATCAAGTAGAAAGTTTAAGTTTTGCTCATAATAAGCTGAAATATATTCCTAATATATTTAATGCTGGTTCGGTATATGTAATGGGATCAGTAGATTTCTCTTATAATGAAATAGGCAGTGAGAGTGGTGAAAACATAGCTCCTGAAGATCAGAAGGATTATAAAGGAATTAATGCCTCTACTGTAACATTATCATTCAATCAAATAAGCAAATTCCCTACTGAGTTATTCAAAGCAAATTCACCGATCACTACAATTACGCTGAATAATAACTTATTAGAGAAAATTCCTCAATATTCATTATCCAGTAAAGAAGGAAACGGTAAGGAATTTAAGAACACATATCTGTTAGGCACTATTGACTTACGTTTTAATAAACTGACAGAATTGTCCGATGATTTCCGTGCAACAACTTTGCCTTACTTAACCAATATGGACGTAAGTTTCAACCGTTTCTCTGAGTTCCCAACTCAACCACTGAACAGTAGTGTGTTGCAAGCTTTCGGTATTCGTCATCAACGTAGTGCTACCGGTGAACGTTGTCTACGTGATTGGCCGACCGGAATCACAAAATGCCCAAGCCTTCTTCAATTACAGATTGGTTCAAACGATATTCGTAAAGTAAATGAGGAAATGACACCAAAACTCTGGATTTTGGATATTAAAGACAATCCGAATATCTCTATTGACCTCACCAGTATATGTCCCTACATTGAAGCAGGCATGTATATGCTGATTTATGATAAAACGCAGGACATTCGCGGTTGTGATGCTTTAGATATTAAACGATAAACAATAAGAAAGATCCAATTAATGAAATATTTAAATAAAATAACATTAGGACTGATTCTTTGCATGGGGCTTATGACCTCATGTAAAGATGACGATGAAATAGGAATCCCCGGTGGCATTGCAGTCGATAGAGAAGAAATCACAATCGTTGCCGAAGGAGGAACAGAAAAGATTGCTGTTTCATCTAATAGCAATTGGGTGTCAAGTTCATCCCAGCCCTGGATATCCATATCCCCTGCTAATGGTTTGGGTTCGGCGGACTGTAGTTTGGCTATTGATTCTACTTTGTCAGAAAAATCACGTGAAGCACAAATACGTTTTTCTGTAGAGGGACAAGAATCAAAGTCAATCAGAGTTATTCAGTTTGGATATGGTAAACAAATCATATTAAAAGAACCAACTGTAGAAATAGAAAGTTCAGCCAGATATGATGATCGTTATTTCGATGCCGTCATCTCTGCTAATGTCGCTTTCAAAATAGATAGCAATGTAGAATATTCTTTTGAAGGCCTAACAGATGCAGACAATGAAAATGAGCTAGAGAGTGATAGAACAGGATGGATTGAAATGCCTAAAGCTGATGATTTGGAAATAAACCTGGATAGGGGCTATCGTCCACGTACAGTTAAAGTACGTTTTAAATGGAAAGCAAATATAGTTCCTTGTACACGCGTTGCAAAAATCCGTTTATTACCAAAAAATGCGGACGAACAATTAATAGATAATGAAGGTAATCCTACCGGTGAGGTTATTTTAACTGTAAAACAAAAACCAGCTTTGAGAATTACAGATGACCGTGCAGGTGACTCAATCGCTATTCTTGCTATCAATGAAAAAGTTCAAAGCATGATAAATTTTGATAGTAGTGAAAGTATGCTGAATTGGAATTATGTAAAACTTTGGGAAGCGACTGACAAACTTCCTAACGGAGATAAAAATGCTATTGGTCGCGTACGCTCTGTACAATTCATGCTTATCGATTTAAAGGACGGTGAAACACTTCCTAAAGAAGTTCGTCATTTAAAATATCTAGAATCATTCACTATTCAAAGTAATGCAAACTGGCAAATCCGTAACATTTCTTTAGGTGAAGAAATCTGTGAATTGAAGCATCTGAAAGAACTGTCCGTATATGCTTTAGGTTTGGAAAAATTATCTGAAAACTTCATAAAATTAGGTGGTAAAGTAGATGATAGCTATGTCGGTTTGGAAGCATTGAATCTCGCAAGTAACGGTTTCAATCAGTTATCGGATATTACAAATGTGGTAAATCAAGAGAACTTTCCGAATTTAACCGCATTAAGTTTAACCGGATGTCGCCGTGTTATAATAAAAGATTTGAGTCAAATTAGTGGAACTAATGAATACAATGGCAAAAAAGTCGGTTTGCATATCAACCTTGATAATCCATCAGACAAGAGTGCATTTATGAAGTTATTGACTTGGGATAGCTTGAGAGAACTATCACTTTCTTATAATTATATTGAAGGAGAGTTACCTGATGATGATTACATAACTAATAATCTGACTATCAAGAGTTATCAAGAAAGTGACTTCTTTACAGAAGACGAACTTAAAGCTGAGCCTTCAATCTATCTTACTAAAATATCTGCAGATACCTGTGGTTGGTTAAAAACAATGAATAAGGAAGTTATTTACCAACATGATGAAAGTTCAACTTCTTGGAAAATAACAGGACAAGATGTTCCACGTGTACTTCCAAACGCTCGTGCATTCTCTTTCAATTTAAATTATCTGACAGGAGCATTACCAAAATGGATATTATTCCATCCTTACTTTGTAGAATGGAGTCCGGAAACTTTTATTTTCGCTCAAGAAGATGAAGCAAAAGACTCAAAATCTCAACCTGTAGGATTCAATAATATAGATAACGTAAAATTTGATTATAAATATTATTACGGTACTACAGGTGAAAAGGACGAAGAAGGTGTAGCATATCCATTATACTATAAGAGATATGTAGCCAACTAAAAGCTCCGAAATGAGTATATCATTAACAAGAACAATTTTTAAAAAGAAACAATGAAGAAAAAATTCTTATACGTAGCACTGTTTGCTTTGACACTGGCATCTTGTTCGGATCAGGAAATCATTGAACAACCGTCCACCCCGACCGGGGGGACGGAAGTTCAACTTCCGGCGGATGTCACTTCAGGTGAGTTGCTGATTAAGTTCAAACCTGAAATGACCGACATCCTCGACCAAACAATGACACGTGCCACAAGAAGCGGCGGAGCAATGACCCGCTCAGGAATCCCATCTACCGACGAAGTTCTGGAAATTCTGGGTGGATACCACTTTGAGCGTATCTTCCCTGTAGACCAACAAAACGAAGAACGTACCCGTGCCGCAGGATTACACCTGTGGTATTTGGTGAAATTCGATGAAAATACGGATTTACAGGAAGCAGCCAACCGTCTTTCCAAATTGGGAGAAATTTCTAAAGTACAGGGTAACAGCCGTATCAGACGCGCTTACTCCGGTAACTACCGTACTTATACCAGTGAAGCTGTACTGCAAAAAACAGCAGCTACACGTACACTTAGTACAGCGCCCAATGACCCGGGATTTGTAACCCAATGGAATCTCAATAACGTAGGAGACATTGATTTTGGTAATTCAAATGCCAAATCGGTAACAGGATGTGACGTTAACTGTCTGGAAGCATGGAAAAAATGTACAGGTGATCCTTCCATTATCGTTGCCGTATTGGACGAAGGCGTAATGTATACACATCCCGACCTTGCTGCCAACATGTGGGTTAATGAGAAAGAACAGCTTCGTGCCGGAAAAGATGCTGACGGAAACGGATATAAAGACGACAGATACGGTTATAACTTCGTGAAAAACAGCGGGCTGATATCTTGGACTGATGCCAACGATACCGGTCACGGAACTCACGTAGCCGGTATAATCGCCGCTGTCAATAACAATGGCGAAGGTGTTTCCGGCATAGCCGGTGGAGACGGTACACCGAACTCCGGTGTCAAGCTTATGTCTTGCCAGGTATTCGACGGTGAAGGTGGCGTAACATTGGACGGTGAAGCCAAAGCCATAAAATATGCTGCCGACAATGGTGCCGTTATCTTGCAATGCAGTTGGGGTTACAACTCCGGCGATGCCAATCTGGTAGACGGTTATACACCCGGTCCGGCCACTCAGAAAGAATGGGAAGAAACCTATCCGTTGGAAAAAGACGCAATAGATTACTTCCTCAACAATGCCGGCTCTCCTAACGGAGTAATTGACGGTGGTATCGCTGTTTTTGCCTCAGGTAATGAATATGCGGGTATACCGGGTTATCCGGGTGGATATACCAAATGCGTTACTGTAGCTGCCGTAGCTGCTGATTTCACTCCGGCTTCTTATACCAATTATGGTGAGAACGTAGATATCTGTGCCCCCGGCGGTGACACTGAATATCACAATACACCTGCGATGGACGATCCCGAAGAATGGACAGAAATCAATAGGACAAAATCCGGTTCTATCCTTTCTACCTGGATAAAGAACGGTAATGCCACTTACGGCTATATGGACGGTACTTCCATGGCTTGTCCTCACATATCAGGCGTAGCCGCATTAGGCCTGTCGTACGCCGTAAAGCAACGTCGTCATTTCAAAGCACCTGAGTTTATAGAACTGATGAAGGAATCCGTAAAAGATGTGGACGGCTGGTATCAGAATGTAAAAACAAAGAAATATTACCGCAATCATCTTTCTCCGTCAGGCGGTTCTATCGATGAAATGAATTTGCTGAGCTATATAGGTAAAATGGGTACAGGTTTGACAGATGCCGCCTTACTGCTGAACAATATCGAAGGAAGCGGTTCGGACATGAAAGTACCTAATGTTTATGTAGCCGAAGGCAATAAATCCACTATCAACCTTGCCTACTATTTTGTAAACGGTGAAAACCTGACGTATACCTGTACATCGAGTGATGCAGCCATTGCAACAGTAGCCGTTAACGGTACATTCATGGAAGTATCCGGAGTAAAGACCGGTACTGCCCATATCGCAGTGAAAGTAAGCAACGGAAGCGAACAGACTATTGCCGTTACTGTTCGTAAGAATGCTAATGATAACGGATGGATGTAATTTAGATTACCAATGAAACCAATTACTTGGATACAGTTACTGATATTCTGTACGGGAGTCGGACAATCCCAGGCTTTGACAGCCCAGGATTTCCCTTTCCGTTCACAGGAAAAAATCGATTTGCTGATAAACCCGCCTTTAATGAAGCAGGCGGAACAAATCCTGCGTTTCGATAAAACTGTATTGAATATTGGAACTCTGACTGAGGACGACGCTCCGCAAACGTACCGTTTTACATGCAAGAACATAAGTAAAAAAACACTTACCATTACACGTGTAAGAACCACTTGCGGATGTGCAGTAGCGGATGTACGTACCGGAGATATATTACCGGGTGAGACACGGACAATCTCTCTGACTTATCATCCGAAAAATCACCCCGGAACGATAGATACGAATGCTTTCGTTTATCTGTCTTCCTCGGATAAAACTCCGGTGGCACGCCTGACGCTGGTAGGAAATGTCGTTCCCGGAGCAGATGAGTGGGCACGTTATCCGTATGCGATGGGAAAACTGAGATTGAAACAAAACCAAATGAAATTTAGTGAAGTGGGTGGCGGCAGTCAGTCCTCGGAACGGATTTTATGTGGAAATAGCGGAGACAAGCCGCTACGCCTGTCAGCTCTCATCATCCCCAAATTCGCGACTTTCCGTACGGAACCGGAAGTTATTCAGCCGGGCGGTGAAGCCGATATTGTAGTAACAATCAACGCATCATTGATTCCTGCAGAAAAAGGTAAATCGTTTACCTTTCCGATTATCCTTGAAGGAATAGATGCGCGCCCGTCAGACCGGACATTGAATATAAAAATAAACTGTATTAAGTAACGATAAAAACAAGAAATTCGATATGAAGAATATTTTCAAACTGATGGCTTTATTCGCCTTCCTGTTCTGTTTTACATCCTGTGATGACGACGAACCGGTAATCCCGACTTTGGAAGTTACCCCTGCCAACCTGAACGGTACGTGGGAACTCTCCGAATGGAACGGAGCCCCTTTGGCAGAAGGTACATACTGCTATATAACTTTCAACCGTAAAGAACAAACTTTTGAGATGTATCAGAAGTTCGACAGTATGTATGCCCGTTACATCACCGGAAATTTCAGCATCGAAGTAGACCCTTATCTGGGCTCTATCATCAGCGGTGACTATGATTTCGGTAATGGTGACTGGAACAATAAATATATCGTAACCGACTTATTGGAAAGCGGTTCAATGATTTGGACAGCCAAAGATGACGAAAATGATGTGAACAAATACATTCGTTGCGATAAAGTTCCCGAAGAAATCATTGCGGAAGCAAAGATTGACGAGGACGAAAACTAAAAC
>UMJY01003163.1_pt1 | contig 13477 bp, 10 predicted proteins | sample 1966191 | NCBI WGS metagenome assembly UMJY01 (sample SAMEA4836161, study PRJEB28245) | human gut metagenome | biome: gut microbiome; material: fecal sample | place: Denmark | collected 2008 | reverse complement strand
CCGCCTCTTCTGCCACCGCCGAAGAAATCACCAAAAATATCTCCAAAGATATCTCCCATATCTCCGCCGAAATCGAATCCGCCAAAGCCGCCAGCTCCACCGCCGCCCTGTTCAAAGGCTGCGTGACCGAACTGGTCATATTTACTTTTCTTTTCCGGGTCACTAAGTACTTCATAAGCTTCGGCTGCTTCTTTAAACTTTTCCTCTGCCTCTTTATCTCCAGGATTCATATCTGGATGGTACTTCTTTGCAACCTTTCGATATGCACGCTTAATCTCCGCCTCTGACGCATTCTTATCTACGCCCAAGACTTCATAATAATCTCTTTTTTCTGCCATTTTTTCCTCCAGCCTGATGTACTCTATCATTCATAAAACAAAAGTACTACGAATGATACAATATACCAGGGACTTCCTAATAAACAAATTTCCCCTTTCTCCCCCACCTGCTAAAGGTGAGGGTAAGAAAGAGGAATATTTAGATTTTAAACAGTGTCAATAAACACGCTTTATTAGTCTACACTTCTTTGTAGTCTGCGTCAACTACATCATCTGAATTATAAGTTGCATTTGAATCAGCACCGGCACCAGCCTGTGGTCCAGGACCTGCCTGACCTGCTGCTCCGCCAGCCTGCTCATACATCTTAGCAAATAAGGACTGTGCATCTTTCATTAACTGCTCTTTACCTTCGTTAAGAGCTGCTACATCTGCTTCAGAAATGTTATCTGGAGTTGTACGGTCAAGGACTTCTTTTAATTTAGCGATGTCTGCCTCAACAGTAGCTTTTTCAGAAGCATCAATCTTATCTCCTGCTTCTTCCATAGCTTTCTCTGTCTGGAATACCATGTTGTCTGCATCGTTTCTTGCATCAATGCCTTCTTTTCTCTTCTTATCCTGAGCTTCGTATTCTGCAGCTTCTTTTACAGCTTTATCAATATCTTCATCAGACATATTAGATCCTGCTGTAATTGTGATGTGCTGTTCTTTTCCTGTTCCTAAGTCTTTTGCAGATACATTTACAATACCGTTTGCATCAATATCGAATGTTACTTCAATCTGAGGTACACCTCTTCTTGCTGGTGGGATACCATCTAAGCGGAACTGTCCAAGAGTCTTGTTATCTCTTGCGAACTGTCTCTCACCCTGTACAACGTGGATATCAACGGCTGTCTGATTATCCTCTGCCGTGGAGAAGATCTGGCTCTTCTTTGTAGGGATTGTTGTGTTACGCTCGATTAACTTCGTAGCAACACCACCCATTGTTTCGATAGATAAGGATAATGGAGTTACATCAAGAAGGAGGATGTCACCGGCACCTGCATCACCTGCTAACTTACCACCCTGGATAGAAGCACCGATTGCTACACATTCATCTGGGTTGATTCCCTTGAATGGCTCTTTACCTGTTAACTGTTTTACTTTATCCTGTACAGCAGGGATTCTTGTAGAACCACCAACTAATAATACTTTACTTAACTCAGAAGCGTTAAGACCTGCATCGTTTAATGCTTTAGAAACAGGTGTTGCTGTTCTTTCTACTAAATGAGCTGTTAATTCGTTGAATTTCGCTCTTGTTAAGTTCATTTCAAAATGTTTTGGTCCCTCAGCAGTTGCTGTGATGAAAGGAAGATTGATGTTTGTTGTTGTAGAGGAAGAAAGCTCTTTCTTTGCTTTTTCAGCAGCTTCTTTAAATCTCTGCATTGCCATCTTATCTGTAGATAAATCTACACCTTCTTTTGCTTTGAAATCATCTAACATATACTGTGTGATTACGTTATCGAAATCATCTCCACCTAAACGGTTATCTCCGGCTGTGGATAATACTTCGATGACACCGTCACCAATCTCGATGATAGATACATCAAATGTACCACCACCTAAGTCATATACCATGATTCTCTGCTCATTCTCGTTATCAAGACCATAGGAAAGAGCTGCTGCTGTAGGCTCATTAATGATACGCTTTACGTCAAGACCTGCAATCTTACCAGCATCTTTTGTTGCCTGTCTCTGAGCATCGTTGAAGTATGCTGGAACAGTGATAACTGCTTCTGTTACTTTCTCACCTAAGTAGTTCTCTGCATCAGATTTTAACTTCTGTAAAATCATTGCGGAAATCTCCTGTGGAGAATACTTTTTATCATCAATTGTTACTTTATAATCTGTACCCATTTCACGTTTGATTGATGAAATAGTCTTGTCAGCATTTGTTACTGCCTGACGCTTTGCCGGCTCACCGACAACTCTTTCACCAGTCTTTGTGAAAGCTACTACGGAAGGAGTTGTTCTCATTCCTTCTGCATTTGTGATAACAACAGGTTTTCCACCTTCCATTACTGCTACACATGAGTTTGTTGTACCTAAATCAATACCGATTATTTTACCCATAATTATTTCCTCCTGTATTCTGTCAAATTCGTATATCTAAAATATGACTAATTAACTACTTTTACCATGCTGTGACGAAGAACTCCATCTTTGTACATATATCCTTTCTGGAATTCTTCGGATACAAGGTTCTCACCCATCTCTTCATTCTCTTCATGCATTACTGCATTATGAAAATCCGGATTAAATTCCTTTCCTACAGCATCCATCGGTTTTACACCGATTTCTTCAAGTACGGTAATCATCTGCTGATAAATTTTGATAAATCCCTGAGCAAATGCCCCTTCCTTCTCTTCTTCTGAAAGAGCATCCAAACCTCTTTCAAAATTATCAACAACCGGAAGTAACTTTGCAAGAACCTCTTTCGCTCCTACATCATACATATGGCTCTGCTCTTTTGCATTTCTCTTTCTGGCATTCTCAAATTCTGCCATCAGACGCTGATATTTATCTGTCATCTCTGCTGCTTTTTCTTCACTCTTTTTTAATTCGATTTCAAGAGCGGCTGCAGACTTCTTTTTCTTTTTCGTCTTGGTTTCTTTTGTTTCTTGAGTTTCCGTTCCTTCCTCCGTCGTTGTTTCTTCTGGAGTCTCTCCCTTCGCCTCTTCTACGATACTTTCGTCGGATACTTTCTTTTCTTCTTCCACTTAAGTACCACCTTTCTATGATTTATTATTAAAAATCTCATCTAAATCATCGGTTAGATTTCTGAGAGTATTTACAACCTTTCGGTAATCCATTCGTTTGGGACCGATAATTCCGACCGTTCCTGTTCCGCCTTCCTTCAATTCGTAAGTGGCAGTTACGATACTGCAATCCCTTAAAGACTGTACCTGCGTCTCATTACCAATGTAAACCTGTATACCATGCTTCTCTTCCTGATTCACCGTATCATCGACAAGCTTTACAAGCTGCTTCTTCTCAACTAATGTGTCAAGAAGTGCTGTCGTATGCTCTGGATTGGAAAGTTCAGGATACTTGAGCATATTGGTTGCTCCGCTGGTATAAATCTCTAAATTATCTGCTTCGTGAATTGCCTCTACAATCCCATTAAAAACTCCTTCTAAAATGTCTGCATGCATTCCTGCCTGCACCTTCATCGTGTGAACTAACTCAATGTTAATATCATTCAGTGTTAGTCCCTGAAGGAAAGAGTTCAACAAAATGTTAAGCTTTAGAATCTCGTCATTGCCAAGAGGTTCATCCATATTCATGAGCACGTTCTTAACCGTATCATTGCCAACCACGATAACGACCAGAAGTCTTCGTGAATCCACCATAGAAAGTTGAATAAACTTAAGCTTTGACTCCTTAATCTGTGGTGCGGAAATCAATGTAGCATAGTTCGTATTTGCTGCAAGAACATCTGCGACATTCTTAAGAACCTCCTCCATGCGATCCATCTTATTAATCAAATCCTGATGTTCCTTCTCCCTCTCGGTCTCCCGTGTTCGAATTTCATCATTCTCTTCCATAAGACAGTTTACATAGTAACGATAGCCTAAATCTGAAGGAATCCTTCCGGCAGAAGTATGTGGCTGGAGGATATAACCAAGCTCTTCAAGATCCGCCATCTCATTACGAATCGTTGCTGAACTTAAATGTAAATCAGAATCTTTGGCAATCGTTCTGCTTCCGACCGGATCTCCAGTCTCTAAGTAAGTAGATATAATTGCTTTTAAAATTTTCATCTTACGTTCATCCAGTTCCATCTCTTACTCCCTTCCTTCTTAGTTATTAGCACTCATCAATATTGAGTGCTAATATCTACATTCATTAAGTTATCACTATCTTCAATCCTTGTCAAGTATATTTTAAAATTTTTCCTGAACTTTTTTTTTACAGAGCGTACAGATTGCCAGAATGATTTTTCAAACACTTTCTAAATTCCTTTACAGCATAAAATCACAGAAAATGTAATCACTCACATCAATCCCTGCATCCGTAAGCCGAAGCATTTTCCCATCAGCTGTCCATTCCAATAAATCCATTTCTTCATATTTAGCAATAACTTTTCCATATATATCTTTAAGACCCACCCTAAAGCGCTCTTTAAACTCTCTCTCTGAAATTCCTGCTCTTTTTCTCAGTCCCAGAAACATAAACTCTTCTATCTCATCTTTTTCGCTTAACACAGTATAATCTTCCCGCATCATAAATGGAACATACGGCTTTTTCTGATATTCTTCTAAATTCTTCTCATTAGAAAAACGAGTCCCTTCAAAATAAGAAGAAGCACCAAGTCCAAATCCAAGATACGGTATTCCACTCCAATATCCAAGATTATGAATACATTCTTTTCCCTTTCTCGCATAATTTGAAATCTCATACCGCTCGTAGCCATTCTCTGCTAAAACCTCTTTCGTGAGCTGATACATTTCCCTGTCTGTCTCTTCATCAGGAATCTTCTTCTGAATCTCCTCCGATTCACCAAACGGTGTTCCTTCCTCCAAAATGAGACTGTAGGCAGAAATATGTTCTGGCTGCAATGCCATCACCTTTTCCAGCGTCCTTCTATAGATACTTACCGTCTGCCCCGGCAGTCCACTCATCAAATCTACATTAATATTCTCAAACCCCGCTTTTCTCGCCAGCTCATAACTCTTCAAAAATTCTTCCCATGTATGAATTCTTCCCAATAAATGAAGACAGGCGTCATCTGCACTCTGTAACCCCATACTGAAACGATTCACTCCTGCTTTTTTATAAGAAAAAACATTCTCCTTCGTAAGCGTTCCCGGATTCGTCTCCATTGTAATTTCTGCTTCTTCCATTATAAAAAATGCATTCCGTACCGCCAGCATAATCCTCTCTATCTGCTTTCCGGAAAGAAGCGACGGTGTACCGCCTCCTATAAAGATACTTCGCACTGCATATGCGTCTTTATCTAAAAGTTTACCTGTCTGCTCTATTTCATTTATCAAAGACTGTACATAAATCTCCCGTCTCTCCTCATTTGAAGGGAATGAAAGAAAATCACAGTAGTTACACTTTTTTATGCAAAATGGAATGTGAATATATAATTCCAAATCGGTTTTGCTTGCACACATAATTTTTCCTTTCTATCCTGATTTGTAGAGCGAAACAGACGCCAGCAAAGAGAGCCTATTCCCTATATTTGTGACTTTAGTCGCGGCAGTTTGAATACTCGCTTTATATGCTCGTATCCAAACCTTGCTCCGAGGCCACAAATATAGGGAATAGGCTCTCTTTGGAAGCTGTTTGCTGGCTGCCCATGCAAATTCAGGATTTATTTAGCTTCAGGAGTTCGTCTGCTTTGCAGCCTCACAAATCAGAATTTAGTCTTCATCCAATTTGAGAACGCTCATAAACGCCTTCTGTGGTATCTCTACGTTACCAACCTGTCGCATTCTCTTCTTTCCTTCCTTCTGTTTTTCAAGAAGCTTCTTCTTACGGGAAATATCACCGCCGTAACATTTCGCAAGTACGTCTTTGCGAACAGCTTTTACGGTTTCACGAGCGATAATCTTGCTTCCGATGGCTGCCTGAATTGGAATCTCGAATAAATGTCTTGGAATTTCTTCTTTTAATTTCTCACAAATCTTTCTTGCACGTTCGTAAGCTGTGGAAGAATGCACAATGAAAGAAAGAGCATCCACGGTCTCACGGTTAATAAGAATATCTAACTTCACAAGGTCGGACTGCTGGTAACCTTTCATCTCATAGTCAAAGGAGGCATAGCCTCTGGAACGGGATTTTAAAGCATCGAAGAAGTCGTAGATAATCTCGTTAAGTGGCAGTTCGTATTTAAGGAGCGCTCTCGTTTCTTCCATATACTCCATAGAAATATAGGTTCCGCGGCGTTCCTGACAAAGTGTCATGATAGCACCAACATATTCTTTGGTTACCATGATTTCCGCGGATACGATTGGTTCTTCCATATATTCAATGGTGGATGGATCTGGAAGGTTTGTCGGGTTTGTTAAGTCAAATACTGTTCCATCCGTCTGGTGTACTTTGTAAATAACACTCGGTGCAGTCGTTACTAAGTCAAGGTTATATTCTCTTTCTAATCGTTCCTGAATAATCTCTAAATGTAAAAGGCCTAAGAATCCACAACGAAAACCGAAACCTAATGCAACCGAAGTTTCCGGCTCATACTGGAGTGCTGCATCATTAAGCTGTAATTTTTCTAAAGCATCTCTTAAATCCGGATATTTGGCTCCATCTGCCGGATAGATTCCACAAAATACCATAGAGTTTACCTTTTTATAACCTGGCAGGGGTTCTGCACATGGATTATCGGCATCTGTAACGGTATCACCCACACGGGTATCTTTTACATTTTTAAGGCTGGCTGTAATATATCCAACCATGCCGGCAGAAAGCTCATCACACGGGAAGAACTGGCCTGCACCAAAGGTTCCAACCTCAACAACTTCTGCTTTCGCACCAGTTGCCATCATCAGCATATTTGTACCTTTTTTAATGGTTCCTTCCATGATACGTGCAAAAATGATAACTCCTTTATAAGAATCATATACACTATCGAAAATGAGTGCCTGTAATGGATTCTCCGGGCTTCCACCTGGTGCAGGAATCTTTTTTACAATCTGCTCTAAGACCTGTTCGATATTAATTCCGTTTTTCGCAGAAATCTTTGGCGCATCCTGCGCTTCGATTCCGATAACATCCTCTATCTCTTCTACAACACGATCCGGGTCTGCACTTGGAAGATCAATCTTGTTGATAACTGGCATAATCTCAAGGTCATGGTCTAATGCCAAATATACGTTTGCAAGTGTCTGTGCTTCGATTCCCTGTGCCGCATCCACGACAAGTACCGCTCCCTCACAGGCAGCAAGACTTCGGCTTACCTCGTAGTTAAAATCGACGTGACCTGGTGTATCGATTAAGTTGAATATATACTCTTCTCCGTCCTCAGCATGATATACAATACGTACCGCCTGAGACTTAATTGTAATTCCACGTTCTCTCTCTAAATCCATGTTGTCAAGAACCTGGTTCTGCATCTCTCTATCTGTCAGCAATCCTGTCTTTTCGATAATACGGTCTGCTAAAGTTGATTTTCCATGGTCAATATGTGCTATAATACAAAAATTTCTTATTTTACTCTGGTCAATTCCAGCCAAGGCAGTTTCCTCCTATTTTATAATATGTACTCTCAGAATCTTTTTGTGCTTGATCTAATTCTATCTGTCCTATTCTATCATGAGTTCTCTGCCTTTGCAATTTTTTATTCCTGATTTGATAACTTAATAAATTCATCCAGTCTTGCCTTTGCTTTTCCACTGTCAATGATCTCAGCGGCAAGCTTCACAGCATCTTCTAAAGTATCTGCTTTTCCTGCAACATAGAAAGCTGCTCCGGCATTCATTAAAACCGCTTCTCTTCTTGGACCCTTTTCACCATTTAAGATTGACAGGGTAATCTTTGCATTTTCTTCCGGTGTACCACCGACCAATTCTTCTTTATCACATTTCTTAAATCCAAACTGTTCTGGTTCAATCTCATAAGAACGGAACTTTCCATCTTTAATTTCACAGACACTTGTCCTGGCACTCATGGAAATCTCATCAAGACAATCCTGTCCGTATACAACCATTGCATTTTTTACTCCAAGATTGGAAAGTACTCTTGCGAGAGGTTCTACCAGTTTTTCATCATACACGCCCATAACCTGCATATTGGCACCAGCCGGATTGGAAAGTGGGCCTAAAATATTAAATACAGTACGGATTCCTAATTCTTTTCGTACATTTGCCACATAGCGCATCGCTGTGTGGTATTTCTGTGCAAAAAGGAAACAGATATTGATATCTTTTAACATCTGTGCGCTTTGTGCTGGTGAAACGGTAATATTTACTCCAAGTGCCTCTAACACATCTGCCGCACCACATTTACTGGAAGCCGCTCTGTTTCCATGCTTTGCAACCGGAACTCCTCCAGCGGAAATGACAAGTGCAGAAGTTGTAGAAATATTAAAGGAATTAGAACGATCTCCACCGGTTCCTACAATTTCTAACACATCCATATCATTAAGAAGTCTTGTACAATGCTCTCTCATTCCTGCTGCAGAAGCAGTAATCTCGTCAATTGTCTCACCTTTCATGGCAAGTGCTGTAAGATAGGCACTTTTTTGAATATCATTTGCCTCGCCGCTCATAATCTCGTCCATGACAGCCTGTGCCATCTCATAACTTAAATCTTCTTTTTTGCTTAATTTGATAATTGCTTCTTTAATCATAACTTATGCCTCCATCTTTGTACTTTCGTTGTTGTCATGTGGATTCTTTTTGATGGAATTAATGTAGGAAATGCGAAACTATTTCATAAGAATATATCCTGTGAAATAAAAAACCCGTCCATGACAACGTATTACTACTTTGTCAAGGACGGGTGTATTATCAAAATCTTATTCTTTCACATCCGCGGTGCCACCTTGATTCACAAAATGTGCGCTCTGAAGGATACCATCATATCCCTGGCAACTGACGTATGCCCTCACGTCACAGTGTACTAAATTCCTGAAACTTTCTGAATCTTGTTCTAAATCCTATATGTTAAAGAAGATTCCTGTTAGTTAACAAAAACTTTCATAAAACCTTTGACTGTGCCCTCCACGGTCCATTTAATAATCTGCGTTTAACCCGGCTCTCACCTGCCCGGACTCTCTGTATATGCACAACTATTTTTATCTCCGCTTCAACGGTTTGATTTGAAAAATCAAATTTTCTGATATTATTAAAACATAAACCTTATCGTTTGTCAATTTATTTTTTGTAATTGCAAATTATCTGTTCAAAATTCTATACAGCACAGTCTCGTGTTCAAAAAAGAAACAACAAAAATATAATTTTACTTGTAGTTCTACATATATTTTTAATTCTTTTTATAAGATTTTTCCCCAGATAAGAGCCGATATAGCATCTCAGCTAATGGTTTCATTGCATTTTTCGCTTCCTCCACTGTATTGTTCTGTGCTCCTACCTCCACAAGCATCGCTCTTTTTGCCAAATGAAGGTTATAACGGTAGCCTTTTATATAGATTCTTCGTGTCAGATCTGGATAATATTTTCCACATAAAAGCTGCATCTGCAGGCTGAATGCCAGATTTGCCTCCTTGTTTGGATTATAAAGATAACCGATATCCCCCTTACTTGCAAGGCGGCTGACTCCATTAAAAAACATAATCTGTGCTGCAGACTTTCCATTGACTTTTGTGCGAAGGTGAATATTATTTTCTACAGAATCCCTGTGCAGGTCAATCACTACTTTTACCGAAGAATTTTTCCTAAGTGCCGCCTCCACACTATCACCTGCAAAGTTATAAGCGGCATTGCGGTCAAGTTGTCCGTCTACCATATCATAAACAGATTTGTCATGTACCGTTTTTATTCCGTAGACATTTTCCAGTTCTTTTGTCAGAGCAGTTCCTACTTCAATCACAGAACCTTCTTTTCCATTTACCTTTTTATACGTTTCACTTCCGTGTGTATGGTAAATAAGAACCAGTGGCTCCTCCTTTCCTAATTTTGCAGACAAATCCATCGTCACAAGCTTTGTTCCATTTAAATCCTGTTTTGTCATAGATGTTGTCTCATCCACAATATAAAAATGTTCCAGCAAAAAAGAATAACTTGCCAGTTCTTTTATTGTATAGGCTCTTCCCGTTCCCATCTGCTTCATTTTTCCAGGATCTTTTTTCTTTTCTTCTACAGACTGATCATCCGATTCTGTAAAATAATCCGGCACCGTATCACTGTATTTTGCCTTATAGTACTCCTTTCCTTTCCAGTAATCAAGCGCAAATCTTTGAATTGGGAAAAGCTCCTCCTGCATTCCATTTCGAAAAAAAGGAAGGAGCATTCCCTTTCCCCCCTCGTATGTATCGTATCCAAGAATTGGCGTCAATTCATACTGCCCTTTTCTTATACTATTTTCAAAAAAATCATGAAACACTTCCGTGTGCACTGGAAGATATTGCCATAAAGAGAGTGTTCTCCGCTTTACCTTTCCACTTCCTCCCGATAAAAATAAGCCCCATAACAAAATAAAAAGAACAAACAATAAACCTTCTATTACCTTTAAATTTCTCTCTTGCATAATCCCTCCCAAGAAAATAGCTTATAGCAATTTTCCAAATAACTTATTAGCAAAAACAATTCCCTTTTCCTGATCACATAATTAATTGCATGATTATACAAATACTCAAGATAATTCTTATAATATAAGCTTATGCCTGTCCTTTTTATTTATGATTTGATTTAGAAAATCCTCCCTGCAACAAACTGATTAATCCCTTCCGAAAGCGTGTAACTAATTCGCTTTACTGCCTCATCAATTTCCTTCGGTGTCACAAAAAGTTCCCATAACTTTTCATCTAAAATTTCCCCTAAAAAATGATACTTTTCCTTTTCCGGCCACGAACAAAAGATATCTTCCATTCCCTCGCCCTGAGAAGCACAAAAAGCTTCCATAATATCACAAGCCAATGACGGGATGGAAATTACGGTTGGAACACCTATCGCAATCACTGGAATCCCCATCGTTTTTTCCGTAATCTCATTCCGATGATTTCCAACACCCGAGCCTGGCGCAATTCCCGTATTACTAATCTGTATTGTCCTGTTAAGCCTTTCCGAACTCTTCGCCGCTAACGCATCAATCACTACCAGCGCATCTGGGTGAATCTTTTTCACAATCCCCTCAACAATCTCCCCTGTTTCCATTCCTGTCTGTGCCATAACTCCCGGTGCAAGTGCGGCAACCGCTGGACATCCCTCTATCTCTTTCCATCCAGTCAGATGTCTTGTTATAAAAAGGTTTTTAATCACAAGCGGACCAAGGGCATCCGGGGTCACCTCCCCATTTCCAAGTCCAATAAATAAAAGCTTTCTTTTTCCTGAAAGCAGGGACTGCAGCCGCTTTGCAAGACATTCGCTCATTTCCTCATGAAAGCTTCCATCATTCCCTGCCATATTTTCCCCTTCAAGTGTCACATAGATTCCCCGTGGTTTTCCAAGCTGTTTCTCCCCCTCCTCACTGTCAATCTCAATCACTGTTTCCTGCAGGCCCCGCTCTCCGATACGCTCCTGCTGAATTTTGATTCCGTCAAAGGCCTGCTGCTCTTCTAGGGATTCTTCAAGCTCGTCTTTTAGTTCCAATGCTAAGTCTGTATGAGAAAAAGAATGTTGTATATTCATAAGAGTCCCTCCCTTTTCATTATCATCAAGTATTATGTTACAAAAATAACTTTAATATACATAGCCATACTAATTTTAATATATCTAAAAAATTTTTCCCTTAAAAATTTTCATTTTCCACTTGACAAATGGCCCAAAAATCAATAAAATACAATAGTATGTTTACATTAGATTGTCCGTGTCCGAAATAATGCAAAACAATATAAACATAAAAATTATAAGTAATAATATTTGGAGGTGTACAGATTGGCTAACATCAAATCTGCAAAAAAAAGAATTTTAGTTATCGAAACAAAGACATTAAGGAACAAATCTATTAAATCTAAAGTAAAAACTTGTATCAAGAACGTAGAAGTTGCTGTAGCAAAGGGTGACAAAGAAGCTGCACAGGCTGCTTTAACAGTTGCTATTTCTGAAATCAGCAAAGCTACTTCTAAAGGAATTTTCCATAAGAACACAGCAGCAAGAAAAGTTTCCCGTCTTACAAAAGCGGTTAACGGAATTGCTTAATTAGAATAAAACGTTTATCTCCGAAAAGAGCGGCTGCTTTTCGGAGATTTTTTTGTTTTAGGCAAAGTAGACGAACCCAAGAAGCCCGTTACTGCCTATTTGTGACTTTCGTCGCGGCGTGTTGAATGTTTGCTTAACTGCTCGCATCCAACATTTGCTCCCAGGCCACAAATAGGCAGTAACGGGCTTCTTGAGTTCTGTCTTTGGATACTGAAGTGAATAAAAATCTCCTGTTGGGGGATTTGGGGATTCTCCAGGGGGGATGTGATTTTTTAAAAGAACTATGCTAACTGCATGATATAGTATAAAGCGGAGAGTAATTTTACTAAAATTACAATTCCTAAATTCTGAGTTGCCGCAGCGTCCAAAGTCAGCCCAGGATTAAAGCATTAGTCTGCAAATCAAACTCTCCACTCCTATTTGATCATTAATTCGTCCGGTTTTTATTTCTTCTTCTATCTGGATGCATTCTTCGATGCATTTTTCCAACATTTTTTCTCCATATCCCCTAAGCTGCTGTTCATTTTTGCGAATGGCAAAGCGTGGGATTCCGGCGGTTTTAGCAATGGCATCGTCTGGTTTGCGGAGTCCTCGCATGTTAGCAATGATATGCAGGATTCGGTACTGGCGCACAATTAAAAATAAAATGTGCATTGGGGGTTCTTTTAGAAGAATGAGGTCATTGTAATAACCAAGAGCTGCTGCCTTATTTTTACGGGCGATGGCATCTACTAAGTCAAAAATCTTGTCCTGTACTTCTCCAGAAGCTACGGCATCAATGTCTGCCTGGGTGATTTCCTCGCGGTCTCCAGCGTAGGCAATGAGTTTATCAATCTCATTTTTTATCTGAAACATATCATCTCCTGTTTTTTGCAGGAAATATCGGGCATTATTCTCACGGATCTGCTTCTTTTCTTTGCCAAGTAAAACAGCAATCCAGCGGAGAAGAACTTTTTCTGTCTGATTTTTCTTTAAAAATTCTCCAACATAACCATTCTTTTTTATCCATTTATACACTTTTGAACGCTTATCTACTTCTGGCTCACAGATAATAATACAAGTTGTCTCCGGCATATTTTCCATAATGCTTACAAATTCGTCTTTTCCTGTTTTTAAGATTCCTGTTCCGTCCAAAAGAAGAAGTCGCTTCTCACTGAAAAACGGATAGGTAAATGCAAGTTCCTGCAAAGTATTTAAATCTATTTTACCGTCTGTAAAAGCGGCATAGTTCATCGTATCTCCTTCTTTTATCATCGCATTTTTCAGCATATGTTTTGCCTGAAGGACAAGATACGGCTCATCTCCTGTCAGAAGATAAACTTTATGAAAAGACTTTTCTTTTATCTGTTTTGTTAGTTCTTTCATGATACACTCTCCGATTCTATGTGTGA
>UMJY01000745.1_pt1 | contig 13627 bp, 8 predicted proteins | sample 1966191 | NCBI WGS metagenome assembly UMJY01 (sample SAMEA4836161, study PRJEB28245) | human gut metagenome | biome: gut microbiome; material: fecal sample | place: Denmark | collected 2008 | reverse complement strand
CCGGTGGGGATCGTGCGGCGGTGATCCTGCCGCTGTACGGGCAAGTTTCGGACGCATGGAGAGAGAAAATGCGCTGGCACGGCTATACCTATGTGGACCTGGCGTGGCGGCATGAGTACTGCGGCCTGTTCTCGCTGGAGTATCGGGGCGTCGTCTGGTATTTTCTGGATAACGAGCGGTACTTCCGCCGTGGGGCGCTGTATGGCCAGATGGACGACGGAGAGCGGTTTGCCTTCTTTTCCAAGGCGGTGGTGTCGGTGCTTCCCATGCTGGAGTGGCGGCCGGAGGTGATCCACTGCAACGACTGGCAGACTGCACTGGTGCCGATTTACTTGAAAACTGTGGCTGAAAACGTTTCCACCGTGTTCACCATTCACAACATCGAGTATCAGGGCAAGTACGGCGCCGACACGGTGGAGGATCTTTTCGGCCTGAACCGGGGAGACTGGTACGAGAGCGGCGTTTTACAGATGGATGGGTGCGTGAACCTCATGAAGGGGGCCATGGTGACGGCGGACGCCGTGACCACCGTCAGCCCCACCTACGCCGCCCAGCTGCGGGAGAGCGCCTATGCCGCCGGACTGGACAGCGTGGTGCGCAGCATCCAGTGGAAATTCTCCGGTGTGCTCAACGGCATCGATATGGTGAGCTATGACCCGGAGTGCGACCCCGATCTGCCCGCCCGATACACGGCGGCGGAGCCGGAGGGGAAGACCTTATGCAAGGCGGCGCTTCAGCAGGAGTTGGGCCTTGCTCAGGAGGAGGGGACACCGGTCCTCTCTATGGTGACCCGGCTGGTGGGACACAAGGGCGTGGATCTGGTGTGTCAGGCGCTGGATGGCATCATGGCCACCGGCTGTCAGCTGGTGGTGCTGGGCAGCGGTGACGGTGGATATGAGAATTTCTTCCGCCACGCTCAGAACCGCTATCCGGGACGGCTGTGTGCCTGGATCGGCTACAACGAAGGCCTGTCCCGCCGCATCTATGCCGGCAGCGACCTGTTTCTGATGCCCTCTAAGAGCGAGCCTTGCGGCCTGTCGCAGATGATCGCCATGCGCTATGGTGCTGTACCCATCGTCCGGCAGACCGGAGGTCTCAACGACACCGTCCGGTCCTGTCAGGTGGGGCAGCCCGACGGCAACGGCTATGTCTTTGCCGCCTACGACGCCGGGGCCATGCTGGACACCATCGGGCAGGCGGTGGGTCTGTACCACGGCGATGCAGAGGGCTTCCGCATGGTGCGGCGGCGGGGCATGGAGGGCGATTTCAGCTGGGATCGCAGCGCCGGGGCCTACCGGAATATTTATGGAAAGCTGCTGGGGCGGTAAGTCCCGGATGCAATACAGGAGGATATTTATGACTTATACGAAGGAAACATTGCAGGAGGCCATCGTGCAGAAGCTGCGGCTGAACTACGGCTGCACGGAGAAGCAGGCCACCGACGGAGAGATCATGAAGGCCTGCGCTCTGGTGCTGCGGGATATCATGGCCGAGCGGGGGGTGCGTACCCGTGAGGAGGTGGACAGTCAGGAGAAGCGGAAGGTCCACTATATGTCCATGGAGTTTCTCATGGGACGCAGCCTGATGAAGAACGCCTACAATCTGGAGCTGCTGGAGCCGCTGACAGGGGCCGTGGAGGCGCTGGGCTTCAAGGCGGCGGACATCTTCGACATGGAGCCGGATGCCGGTCTCGGCAACGGCGGTCTGGGCCGTCTGGCGGCCTGCTATCTGGACAGCATGACCACGCTGGAGATCCCCGCCACCGGCTACTCCATCTGCTACGAGCTGGGTATCTTCAAGCAAAAGATCGTGGACGGCCAGCAGGTGGAGCTGCCCGACGACTGGAAGAATCTGGGCGATGCGTGGCTCATGCCCAAGCCGCAGGAGACGGAGGAGGTCCACTTCGGCGGCAAGGTCCGCACCCGATGGGATAACGGCCACCTGATGGTGGTGCATGAGGACTATACCCGTGTGCTGGCGGTGCCGTGCGACATGGAGATCGCCGGGTACGATACCCAGCAGGTGAACACCCTGCGGCTGTGGGACGCCAAGAGTCCCAAGCCCATCGACATGAAGCTGTTCAGCGAGGGGCAGTACCTGCGGGCCGGGGAGGAGCGGGCCATGGCGGACGTCATCTCCAAGGTGCTGTATCCGGAGGACAACCACTATGAGGGCAAGTCCCTGCGGCTGAAGCAGCAGTATTTCTTCGTTTCGGCCACCATGCAGTCCATCACCCGGCAGCACATCCAGACCTACGGCACCCTGAAAAACTTCCACGAGAAGAACGTCATCCAGATCAACGACACCCATCCGGCGCTGGTGATCCCGGAGCTGATGCGTATTCTGGTGGACGATGCGGGCCTTTCCTGGGACGAGGCGTGGCACATTACCACCTGCTCCGTGGCCTACACCAACCACACGGTGCTGGCGGAGGCGCTGGAGTGCTGGCCCCAGCAGTTGTTTGAGACGCTGCTGCCCCGTGTCTGGCAGATTTTGCAGGAGATCGCCCGCCGCTGGCAGGAGAAGGTGGAGAGCTTCTATCACGACCCCGAAAAGACTGCCAAGATGGCGGTCATCTGGGACGGCGTGGTGCGGATGGCCAACCTCTGCATCGCCGGCGGTATGGCCATCAACGGCGTGTCCGCTCTGCACTCGGATATCCTGCGCCATGATGTGTTCCGGGACGCCTGCCGAATGGAGCCGGAGAAGTTCAAGAACGTCACCAACGGCGTGGATCATCGCCGCTGGCTCAGCCAGATCAACCCTGGTCTGGACGGGTTGATCCGGGAGCTCATCGGGGACGGTTATCTGACCCATGCGGGCCATTTGCAGGAACTGGACCCCTATGCTGAGGATGGGGCGGTGCTGGCCCGGCTGGAGGAGATCAAGCGAGCCAACAAGGAGACCTTTGCCCGGTGGGCGTACCGGCAGCAAGGAGTACAGCTGAACACGGACGCTATCTTCAACGTGCAGGTGAAGCGGCTCCACGAGTATAAACGGCAGCTGCTGAACGTACTGCACATCATCGCCCTGTACCAGCAGCTGCAGGACGACCCGGACATGGACTTCCCGCCCCAGACCTTCCTCTTCGGGGCCAAGGCTGCTCCCGGCTATGCCGTAGCCAAGCGCATCATCCGTCTCATCAACTCTCTGGCGGATCAGGTGAACAACGACCCCATCTGCAAGGGGAAGCTGCAGGTGGTATTTCTGGAGAATTACCGGGTCTCCATGGCGGAGATGCTGATGCCCGCCAGCGAGGTGAGTCAGCAGATCTCCACCGCCGGCAAGGAGGCCAGCGGCACCGGCAACATGAAGTTCATGATGAACGGCGCACTGACCATCGGCACGCTGGACGGCGCCAACGTGGAGATGCACGAGGTGCTGGGGGACGAGAATATGTTCCTCTTTGGCCTGACGGCGGAGGAGGCCTCCCACATGAGCCGGGGCTACGACCCGTATCTGTTGTATACACGTGACCCAGTGCTGCGCCGGGCGCTGGATCAGCTGAAGGCCGGGTTCCGGGATGGCGTCAGCTACGAGGATCTGTACCAGAGGCTGCTGTTCGGTGTGGACTGCCCGGCGGATCAGTATCTGCTGCTGGCGGACTTTGCCTCCTACTGCGCCGCCTCCCAGCGGGTGACGGACACCTACCGGGATCGGGAGAAATGGAACCGCATGAGTCTGCACAACATCGCCCGCAGCGGTATCTTTTCCGCCGACCGGTCGGTGGCGGACTATGCCGACACCATCTGGCACGTGCCGTATAAGAAGTAAGCACCGGAAATGAAAAGAACACTCCCGGAGGACGCATCTGCATCCTCCGGGAGTGCTTTTTTACTCTATGAGGGCTTCTGCGGGAGAAGGCTTTGCAGGGGAGTTACTTCCGCAGGGCGGAGTCCACAACAACGGCACGGGCCTTGGCCAGCTTCAGATCGTGCTGGAGCCGGGCGGGAGGCACCTGCTCCCGCAGCTGGGGAACGGTCATGCCGTAGAGGGCGGCCATCTCCTGATACTTCTCCTCCAGCTCCTCCTCGGTGATAGTGATGCCCTCCTGACGGGCGATCTCCGTCATGGCCAGCTCGTAGCGGGCGGCGGCAATGGCATTTTCACGGGCGTGGTCCCGCAGGTCGTCCATGGTCAGCTGCGCCGCTTGCAGGTAGTCAGACAGAGAGGCGCCCTGACTCTCCAGATGCTGCTGAAGCTCCTGAAGGATGCCGGCGAGTTGGCTCTCCACCATGGAGTCGGGCAGCTGTACCTCCATGCCCGCCACCACCTGCTGCATCAGGGCCTCGGCAAAGGCATTGGAGGCGGCCTGCTGCTTTTGCAGGATGGCCTGCTCCATGATGCTGCGGCGCAGGTGGGACACATCCTCGAAGCCCTGCTCCTGTGCAAAGGCATCCGTCAGCTGGGGCAGGCTCCGCCGGACGATGCGGTGGGCCTTGACGTGGAAGGTGGCATCCTTGCCCGCCAGCTCCGGCACATACTGGGTGGGGAAGGTGACGTGGACATCCCGCTCCTCCTCCGGGCGGATGCCCGCTACCTGCTCCTCGAAGCCGGGGATGAACATCCCGCTGCCCAGCAGCAGGGGATAGCCTTCGCCCTTGCCACCCTCGAAGGGTACGCCGTCCACGAAGCCCTCGAAGTCCAGCGTGACTTCGTCGCCCATGGCGGCCCGGTCCTGCTCCTGTTCCACCAGATGCTCCGTCAGGAAACGCTGGACGGCCTCGTTGGTGTCGTCATCGGAGAGCTCGACATTCTCCCACGGGGCGGACAGGCCCTTGTACTGACCCAGCTTCACCTCCGGATACAGGTCGATGAGGGCGGTGAAGGTGTAGCCGTCTGGGCCGATGGTCTCCACGTTCAGGGCGGGAGGGGCGGCGATCTGGATGTCCTCGGAGGCGATGGCCTCCACCAGTGCGGCGGGGAAGGTCTCGTTCACCGCCTCCTGATAGAACAGATCGTGGCTGTATGCCTTTTCCAGCGCCTCACGGGGAGCCTTGCCCACGGCGTAGCCCTCCACCGGGTACAGGGCCTTGACCTCCTGATAGGCGTCGTTCAGGGCCTTCTCCCACGCATCACGCTCCACGGTGATGGTCAGGCGCAGCTGGCGGTTGGCCAGCTCCTCTTTCTTTTGCAGGATCATGGGGATTCCTCCATATCTTTTCATTTATAACGTATCTATTATACTCGAAATCTGCCGCCGCCGCAACCGGGAAATGGATTTGTAAAATAATTGTGACTTATATCACAGGAACACTTCCTTTTTGGGCGGGGCTATGCTATAATGCCCCTCACGGAAAAATGTTGAAATCAGGAGGATTCTCATGCAGACCATCAAGACCTTCATCAAGGACCACCCCCATATGTGGTGGGGCCTGTATCTGCCGGTGTATCTGGGGGGCTTTTTCCTTATTGAGCACCTCATCACCGACAACTATTGGGCCACCCAGACCTTTATCGATGAATACATCCCCTTCTGCGAGTACTTTGTCATTCCCTATGACTCATGGGGCTTTCTTCTGCTGGCGCTGGGCCTTTACCTGATCGTCAAGGATGCCGAGGGCTTCCGGCGGTATATGTGGAGCATCATGTTGACCTTCGGGTTTGCCACCATCTTCTGTGCGCTGGTACCCAACGGACAGGACCTGCGCCCGGCGGTGATGGAGCACCACAACTTCTGCACGTGGCTCCTCCAGAACACCTACAATCTGGACACCAACACCAATGTGCTGCCCAGCGTCCATGTGCTGGGGGTGCTGGACGCCCTCTATGCCGTTCACCGGACGCCGGGACTGCGGCGCACCGGATGGCGCACTTTCGCAGACATATGGGGCGTCATCATCATCTGCTCCACACTCTTTGTCAAGCAGCACGCCTTCATCGATGTGGTGGCGGCCCTGGTGGTGGGCGCCATCGCCTATGTCATCATCTATGTGATCATCGGCGGGCGGCGGGATCGCCGCATGGCGGCAGCAGGAAAGGAGGTCCCCTGTGGAGAACATACCGATCCTTGCGGGCATCAGCCCCGATGAGGTAGAGCAGATGCGGGTGTGCTTCGGCGTCCGGGAGGAGCGCTTCCGGGCCGACACCGTGATTTATGACATCAGCGAGGGCCGGGGAGAGCTGGGGCTTCTGACCGCCGGCAGCGCCGTCATCCAGCGCATTGACCGGCAGGGGGGACGTACCATTCTGGAGCATCTGCCCACAGGCAGCGTGTTCGGAGAGATGCTGATGTTCGAAAATGTGGCCGGGGACAGCATCACGGTGGTGGCGGCGGAGTCGTGCCGGGTGTGGTTCATGAGCGCCGAGCATCTGACCCGGCGATGCGAAAAGGCCTGCACCCATCACAGCCGACTGGTGGAGAATATGTTCCATATCATGACCGGCAAGGCCGCCGCCCTCTCCGAGCGGGTGGAGGTTCTGAGCCGCCGCAGCATCCGGGAGAAACTGCTGTGCTACTTCGGCCTTCAGACCGGCGGCGACGACTGCGGCAGCTTTCATCTGCCCTTTACCCTCAGTGCTCTGGCGGACTATATCTCCGCCGACCGCAGTGCCATGATGCGGGAGCTGCGGAAAATGAAGGAGGAGCATCTGGTGGATATCGACCGGGGACAGGTGACGCTGCACCATGCCCTTGCATGAAAAAGGGAAAGTGCAAGGAAATATTTGACGAACCATGGGCGGATGTGATAAGATAAGGTGAGCACACACGGGTGAGGAGTTCCGTGTGTGCCCATGGAACGTAGCAAGCCATGACTTTTGAGGAAAGAAGGAACATCCATGTATCGTATCGTAACGAAGGAAGCGCTGAAGCCCACTGTGATCCTGTACGAGATCGAGGCACCCATGGTGGCCAAGAAGGCCCAGCCCGGTCAGTTCATCATTCTGCGTGTGGACGAGAACGGCGAGCGTATCCCCATCACGATCCACGACTATGACCGTGAGAAGGGGACCGTCACCATCATCGTGCAGACCGTGGGCGCAACCACCGAGAAGCTGAGCCACAAGCAGCAGGGCGATTATCTGCATGACTTTGTGGGTCCTCTGGGCAAGCCCACCGAGACCGAGGGTAAGAAAAAGGTCTGCGTTGTCGGCGGCGGCGTGGGCTGCGCCATTGCCTACCCCGTTCTGAAGAAGTTCCACGACTGCGGCGCTGAGGTCCACGCGGTAGTGGGCTTCAAGAGCAAGGACGTGGTGATCTTGGAGGATAAGTTCAAGGCCGTATCCTCCGTGATGAAGGTCTGCACCGACGACGGCTCCTATGGCCAGAAGGGTCTTGTGACCGAGGCACTGAAGGAGCTGCTGGACGCCGGCAATCAGTATGATGAGATCTTTGCCATCGGCCCCATGGTCATGATGAAGTTCGTCTGCAAGACCACGGCCCCCTACGGCGTACCCACCACCGTCTCCATGAGCCCCATCATGATCGACGGTACCGGTATGTGCGGCGGCTGCCGTCTGACCGTGGGCGGCGAGACCAAGTTCGCCTGCGTGGATGGCCCCGACTTCGACGGTCAGCTGGTGGACTGGGATCTGGCTGTCAAGCGCAACCAGATGTATCATGATTTCGAGGTGCATAAGCACGAGGAAGTCTGCAATCTGTTCAAGCAGGAGGTAAAGTAAGATGGCTGCAAAGATCAATATGCGTTTGGATAAGAACGAAATGCCCTCTCAGGACCCCAATGTCCGGAATAAGAATTTCCTCGAGGTGGCTCTGGGCTACACCGAGGAGCAGGCTCTGGACGAGGCGGCCCGCTGCCTGAACTGCAAGAACCATCCCTGCGTCAACGGCTGCCCCGTCAACGTCCGCATCCCGGAGTTCATCGCCAAGATCGTGGAGCGGGACTATGAGGGCGCCTATCAGGTGATCCATCAGACCAGTTCCCTTCCCGCTGTCTGCGGCCGTGTCTGTCCGCAGGAGAGCCAGTGCGAGATGCACTGCGTCCGTGGCAAGAAGGGCGATCCCGTGGGTATCGGCCGTCTGGAGCGCTTTGTGGCCGACTGGCACAACGCCCACAGCACCGAGGCTCCTGAAAAGCCCCAGTCCAACGGTCACAAGGTGGCCGTGGTTGGCTCCGGCCCTGCGGGCCTGACCTGCGCCGGCGATCTGGCCAAGAAAGGCTATGAGGTCACCGTGTATGAGGCTCTGCATCTGGCCGGCGGCGTGCTGGTGTACGGCATCCCCGAGTTCCGTCTGCCCAAGAGCATCGTGCAGAAGGAAGTGGATGGCCTGAAGGCCATGGGTGTGAAGGTGGAGACCAACATCGTGGTAGGCCGCACCATCACCATCGACGAGTTGATGGAGGAGAACGGCTTCGAGGCCGTGTTCGTTGGCTCCGGCGCCGGTCTGCCCATGTTCATGCACATTCCCGGTGAGAACCTGAAGGGTGTGTATTCCGCCAACGAATTCCTGACCCGTATCAACCTGATGAAGGCCTATCGTGAGGACTCCGATACCCCCATCATGGATCTGAAGGGCAAGAAGGTGGCCGTGGTAGGCGGCGGCAACGTGGCTATGGACGCCGCCCGCTGCTCCAAGCGTCTGGGTGCTGATGTGTACGTGGTGTACCGCCGTGGTATGGAGGAGCTGCCCGCCCGTCACGAGGAGGTGGAGCACGCCATCGAGGAGGGCGTGATCTTCAAGACCCTCAATAACCCCGTTCAGATCAACGGCGACGAGCAGGACTGCGTCAAGTCCATGACCTGCGTGGAGATGGAGCTGGGTGAGCCCGATGCCTCCGGCCGCCGTCGTCCCGTGGAGAAGAAGGGCAGCGAGTTCGAGCTGGATGTGGACGCTGTCATCATGTCTCTGGGTACCACCCCCAACCCCCTGATCAAGTCCACCACCAAGGGCCTGGAGGTCAACAAGAAGGGCGGTATCATCGTCAACGAGGATGGTCTCACCTCCCGTCAGGGCGTGTATGCCGGCGGCGATGCCGTTACCGGTGCTGCCACCGTCATTCTGGCTATGGGTGCCGGTAAGCTGGGCGCCAAGTCCATCGACGAGTATCTGAGCAACAAGTAAGCGAGAGTTTACATAAAAAGCAAGGACTGTCCCAAGGGAGAGGCTTCGTAAGGAAGTCCTCTCCCTTTGGCTTTTGTAATCGGCCGGAATGATTGGATCGTAGGTAAAATCAATCATATTGAAGGATTACAAAATGGACAAGTACATTTATAACGAGAAAAACGGGCTTTGGTATGAAGTGCAGGGCAATTACTATCTTCCCTGCCTGAAACTGCCCGAAGAAAGAACGGCGTATATCGGCGTATGGGGACAGCGGCATTTGCGGCATCTAGTATCACAGGGTATGTTACTACATTCTGCTGACAAGCGGCAAGCTGAACGATTACCTTGCCGACCTAAACGAGCAGGCAGAGGAACTGTTCTCTCGGCTGGTAAAACAACTTGCCGAAAAGGAAGGCGTAACGGAAGCACTCAAAGCGGAAAACCAAATGCTGTGGGTGCAGAAAATGAACAGCATCCGCAGCGCCGCTATGGAGGTTGTTTCAAACGATTTGATTTACGCATAACAAGCTATCGGAAAGGCTGCTGTCGCAGACGGCGGCTTTTCTTTTTCGGGAAGTATTCAAGAAGTCATAAAGTTCCGTGAGTAATGGAAGAAGGCAATACTTTGAGAAAAAAGAGAGTAATATTCTAAAAACTACTTGAGATTTCGGGAAAAATCTGCTATAATGCTGTTGTATATCTATGGGGTAGGGGAATTTATATCCTTTTTGCCTTAGAAATCATGGAAGGAGGACTTGACTATGGCAAATGGAAATGCGCCGATTATTATCGGCTCGGCTCGGCAGGAGCATAGCGCCGTTTTTTCAGCGTGTCAAGTCTTATTTCATACAATTTATAACGAACCAGTTGCCGGAGACAGGGCGCATTGTGCCTTGGCTTCGGCTTTTGCGTTTGCCGGAAGGGTGGTGGTTTGATATTGAAGTCCTAACCACGACCGGCAAATCTATCTTTTCCGGTTAAACCTCCTGTCTTCTCCGGCGTGTCCGCTGTCGGAGAAAGTAAAAATAGCGGATAGAATTATTTGGGAGGAATGAAAATGAAGAAAAAACTATTTGCAATCCTACTCAGCATTGTAATGGTAGTTGGATTGCTACCGACCGTAGCCTTTGCTGCGGAAAACTACGATTTGTATGTAAACGGCGAGCAATTTACAAGTGAAAAGCTTTCCATCACCTGTGGAGAGGGAACCGCAAGCTACGACCCGAATACAAAGACCCTTACGCTTAACAATGCCACAATTACAAACGGCGGCAAAAGCGATGAAAGTCCTAAGTACGGTATCAGAGTAGTCGGAGACACCGATTTAACGATCAAGCTTTCCGGCACAAACAGCATTACTTTAGATAACGGCGGCGGAATTTTTGCAGACGGTAGCAGTGATAATTACAATATTATCGGTGACGGTAAGCTTACAATCAATGTAAAATGGGATGCACTCTATACGCTTAATGGCAACATCAGCATATCCGAAGGTGCAAAGCTTGATATAACTTCTGCCCAGGGCTGCGGAATTACTTCTTATAATAAAGGAATACTTTCCATTGACGGCGCAAAGGTTGCGGTTTCTTCCTATTACACTGCTGCAAGCGCCAGGGAACTGGAAATCAAAAACAACAGTGAGGTTGTTTTGATCGCAAGCGCGGATCAATTTAACGCAGTGTATATGGGCGATGAAAACGGCGCGGGCAAAATTGAAATTATCAACTCCAAGGTGGAAGCAACAAGCTATTATCCCGCTTTGTTTACCGAAGGCGATCTGACGGTTAACGGCGGCGAGGTAAAATGCACCTCTACTGCGGACGGCGCAATATGGACAAGAGGCGATATTCTGATCAAGGGCGGCGCCAAAGTAACCACTTACAGTGAATACCCCATGGGCGGTAACGGATCTTTCACCGTAGAAGAAGCAGAGATTGATGCAAAGAATACGAATGAGAATAATATCCCTGCAATTTTCGATGAAAGTGTGCCTGTGATTGCCGATGGCTATCATCTGAACTATGCAAAAGCCGTAGACTCGGAAGGAACAGAAATTGACCTGCTTTCCAGCGGTACTCAGTACTTTGCACTTTATAAAAATGTTCATTTTATCACAAAGGCTGTCTATCCGGTTTCTTTCGTTGTAACGCCGGACGGTCTGACCAATGTTGTTGTTAAAGTGAATGGTCAGGAGGTTACCGGCACTGTCAGTTTGGAAGCAGGAACTTACCCTGTTGAAGTAACAGCCGATAACTGCAAAGCATACACCGGCAATATAACGATCACCGCCGATGCGGCAACGCATACGCAGACGATTGCAATGACTTATTTACCTGCCGACTACACTAAGGTTGACGAAGCCATTGCTAAGGCAAATGCACTGAACACGGACGAGTACAAGGACTTCACTGCCGTGGAAGCTGCCGTCAATGCTGTTGTCCGAGACAAAAACATTACTGAGCAGAGCGAGGTAGATGCAATGGCGAAGGCTATTGAAGATGCCATTGCTGCCCTGCAATACAAGGATGCAGATTACACAAAGGTAGATGCAGCCATTGCCAAAGCGAACGCTTTGAAGAAGGATGACTACAAGGATTTCTCCGGTGTAGAAGCTGCCGTCAATGCTGTTGTCCGAGACAAAAACATTACTGAGCAGAGCGAGGTAGATGCAATGGCGAAGGCGATAGAGGATGCCATTGCTGCCCTGCAATACAAGGACGCTGACTACACCAAGGTTGATGCAGCCATCGCCAAAGCGAACGCTTTGAAGAAGGATGACTACAAGGATTTCTCCGGTGTAGAAGCTGCCGTCAATGCTGTTGTCCGTGACAAGAATATCACTGAACAGAGCGAAGTGGATGCAATGGCAAAGGCTATCGAAGATGCGATTGCTGCTCTTGAGAAAAAACCTGCCAGCACCAAGCCGGGAACATCTGATAAGAGTCCGCAGACCGGCGATACAAGCAACGTTGCACTGTGGATCGCCCTGTTGTTCGTCAGCGGCGGTGCAGCCATTGGCGCAACGGTTGTCAGCAGGAAGAAAAAGTACAACAGATAATTGAATAGCGTTCCCTTATTTTGGAGGAATAAAAATGAAGAAGAAAATTCTAAGCCTTCTGCTTGCGTTGTGCCTTGTGATGGCACTTGTTCCGATGACAGCGTTTGCTGAAGGAACTTCAGTAGATAATTGGGACGGTACGGCAGATATAAGCTGGTACACCGACCATAAGACGGATACTGAATACCATTTCACCACTGCCGAACAGTTGGCCGGTTTAGCGCAGTTAGTCAATGACAAAACTGCATCTGTATCATTTGAAGGGAAAACGATTTACTTAGATAATGACCTCGACTTATCCGGCTGCCAGTGGACCCCCATTGGAAATGGCAGCAACTTTGGCAGATATTTTGCTGGTACTTTTGATGGGCAGTATCACAAAATCACGAATTTGCATCATCACTCTACTGGTGACGAACTTATTCGAAACGGACTATTCGGAGTTGTTTCTGACGGTGGTACATTAAAGAATTTACTTGTTATAGACGCTGATATTGCCTCAAATGATGGTTCGTTACTTGCCGGCATTTTGGCAGATTGGGTCGATGGCGGCACAGTTGAAAACTGCTATACAAGCGGAAAGATAGAAAACAATGTTGGCGACAAGTTCGTTGGTGGGCTGATTGGTCAATGCACTTGGAGTACACAGGTAAAAGGCTGCGGCTCAGACGCCACGGTTATCAGTACAGAATCCGATGAAGATCATGTTGATACCGTTGGCGGGCTGATTGGTCAGTGGGAAAACTCTGCGGACAGCTCGTCGATTACCGATTGTTGGTTTGGCGGTTCTGTTTCCTGCAAAAATATCTATTCAGCTGTAGGTGGTATTCTCGGTGCAAACTTTGAAAACTTCTCTGGGAACAGGCCTGGCGTAATAATCAAAAATTGCATAGTTGCAACAAAAAACATCACTGGCGTTGAGCCTGGCAATATCACTTGGATTACAGCTGTTGTAAAGCCCCATGTTACCGACTGCATTTGGCCGGATACCCCTCCTGATGGTGTAACGCTTGATGAAGAAACATATCCTGATAATAAAGGCAATTACTTAGCCGTTGCTAAGCTGGTGGTTGATTGGGATGCAGGTACTGCGGGTGCCGACCCGACCTTTGACCAGTCATCGTGCGGCACTGCTGTCTCCAACTTCACCTCCGCAGATGTCCTTGCTGGCTTGCAAACCAATGCCGGTACGGGCGTTGAATGGGTTGCCGGAATCGGTCATCCAACTTTTGTGTGGGATGACAATAACATCCCCGCTGATTACACAGCTGTCGATGCAGCCATCGCAAGGGCAACGGCTCTTGATAGCAGCCTTTATAAAAATTATTCTGCGGTAGAAGATTCCATTAACTCTGTTGACCGAGCAAAAAGTAAAGCCCAGCAAACAGAGGTAGATGCAATGGCAAAAGCTATCGAGGATGCCATTGCTGCCCTGCAATACAAGGACGCTGATTATACTAAGGTAGATGCAGCCATTGCCAAAGCAAATGCCCTGAACAAGAATGACTACAAGGATTTCTCCGGTGTGGAAGCTGCTGTCAAGGCTGTTGTCCGTGGTAAAA
>UMJY01062832.1_pt1 | contig 13786 bp, 27 predicted proteins | sample 1966191 | NCBI WGS metagenome assembly UMJY01 (sample SAMEA4836161, study PRJEB28245) | human gut metagenome | biome: gut microbiome; material: fecal sample | place: Denmark | collected 2008 | reverse complement strand
AGAAAGGGGGGAGGAGAGGGCGGGGGTGCGTTACTGTAACTGTTACTGTAACGGTTACAGTAACGCTCTCTATACTTTTTTACCCTGTCCGCAGTCTTTTTCCGGGCCGCAATCTTCTTTCGGATTGATGTCAAGGAATCTCGTTCCACTTCCCCCCAATCCTCTGCTGCCTCTCCCCCAGCGAGAAGGGCGAAAAACACCCGATCTCGCTGGATGCTGGAGAGGTTGAGAAGCAACGTCCTGTCCTCTTCTGTGAAAGAAAGTGTAATCATCTTTTGCCTTCTTCCCTGTTGAAATCATAAGCGAATCCCAGAGGTAGAGATCGAACCCCCGCGTTTGGATAAGAAGGCTTTCAATTCGTCCGGTGAAAAGTAAACCCGGCTGCCAATGTTGACTGCTTGAATATCCTGAGATTCCCTCAACCTGTCCAGAGTATCGGTGCTGATATTAAGGGCCTGAGCGGCCTCTTTCCGGGTCAACAGCAATTTTTCCATTTTAGACTCCTTTCTCAAAACGGAAACGGTCCGTCGCCACTGTCATTGTCCCAGGGCAAGGGCCCATTATCAGGAATGGCGGCGAAGCCGTTCGAGGGCGCTGCGGCCTTTTTCAAGGGCTTGTCCGGGGGCAAGGTGTATTCCCCGCTGCGGACCCGATCTGCGCTCATGGCGCGGAAAGGACGCACCGCCCAGCCGGTTTTCCCGTTATAGGACCATTCCTCATTCCGGAAGAGGATGCCCACCAGCTTCCCCACCAGGGAAGTCTCCTCCCAGTTCCAGGTGTACCCAGGGTTGGAGTGCTCAAAGGCGGTGGTCAAGCCTTTGAAGGAGCTCTTTGTCAGATCGTCTTTGTCGGTCCCATCGTCTTTGGGCAGGAAATGACGCAGAACTCCCTTCCACTTTTTATCCTGTATGGTGTTGGCCTTAAATTCTTTGGAGAAGAACCCTCTCTGCTCTCCCTCCTCAATGTCGAAGAGGATCAGCAGCTGGGGGCCATAATTGGTATCCGCAAAGGATACCTGCTTGACCCGGCAGACATAGGCGTCCAGGGGGAGTTTGGGACGGTCATAGAACTCCTGCACGGAATCCCAATTTTTCGGTTTTTGAATCATGGTTTTTGTTCCTCCTTGTGGTTGATTTGATTTAATTCATTTCGGATTGTATCCAGAATGCCGATCATGGAGAAAATAACTTCTTCCTGATAATGAAGAAGTAATATGCAAGACTTTGACAGGCTGTTTAATTCTTCATTGATGTCCGTCTTTTTCTTTGGCTCATGAGGCATTTGGTTCACTCCTCCTTTTTACTTAATTGACATGCTTTCACGTTCTTCCAAGGAAACTCCTGGGGCTTCATTCCCATCTTTCAGCCACTTAGACAATTCTGTCCGATTGACTTCTGGGGACTTATACCGGAGAAACTGGTCCTCAAGGCCAGCGTCCGCTACCCAGGAAAAAAACGCTTCTTCATCTGCAATGTTTACTGCCTTGGTGTGTCGGAAAGATACCGCACAGCGCGGTGTTTGGAATTTTTGCCCGGCCAGCGCGTAGGACAACATATCTCTCAGCCGATCAACCTTTTTCTCTGTCCGCTTCCTACGCTCGTTTAATACGTCGATCTCGTTTTTCAACGCAGTGGCAATGGCAGAAAGATTCTTAATGTAAAGCGCAATATTTTCCAATTTTTCTTCTCGCTGCATCTGCAAGGCAGTAATCTCTTCCAAATTTGTGATCTCGCCTGTCTCTGGGTCCGTCCCGGCCTCAATCGCCGCATCAATCGCGGCGTCGATTTCATATAGCTTCAGGTTCACTTGAGCCTCTCTTTCCTTCTGCGGGGACAGTTGACAGCCCCCAATACTCTCTAATCCGCTGATCGACGAATTTCAGATCATTCTCAATCTCCAGGTCAAACATTTCTTCGGGCGACTTGGAAATGTCCATTCCATTGGATTGGGTGCGGAAGAAATGGCGGTCCCCTTCCACCATGCAGCGCAGACAGATTGTGACCATCCCCTCAATGCAAACCTTCTCGTCCAGCAGCTTTCCAATGGTCCGCAGCTTGGTTTCTCCAAAATCGGATGTAGTTTCGTGCATGAGGATATAGACGATGACATCCTCTGGAATCTGTGCCTGAATGAACATCAGCAGCCGCCAGAAATTGTCCGCGATATCGTTGTAGAGGTCGAACGTAGAACTTCCCGCCTTGGGTGCGGAATGACCTTTCATGAAAGTGTTCGTCAAAAGGTACCCAGCGTCATCAATGACAGCGGTTTTGGTGGGCATCTTTTGCAGGCCAGTGGTAATGGTCTGGTAGCTGTCTGTCTTCATCTGGTATCGGAAGGTCCCGGGGAAAGGCAAGCGTTTGCCCACCACGTTAATCAAAAAGATTTCATCTGGGGCAAAGTTTTTCAGAGAACGGGACTTCCCAGACCCGCTCTTGCCATAAATCAAAACTGGAATCCCGATAAGTCACTCCCCCTTTTCGCCGCAGTCCAGGTATTCCTGAAATAGGTCCATCTTCTCGTCCAGATAGGCCGACATGGTGAAACTGTTATATAAGAACATGTAATCCATGAAGTCATCCAGGCATGTGTCCATGATAAAGTTCCGGCATGTCCTGGCAGAAACCTCTATAACCACCTTTTTGGGGAAAAAGTTGATTCGTTCCTCCATCTTGACAAACCTCCAATTTTTGTTACAATAAAGTTAAGCGGAAGAAACATAGCTTATTTTTTCAAGTATTCTCCTTTCTGAACTCTGCCGGTGCTGCAAACCGGCAGAGTTTATTTTTCGCCTTTTCCACGGAGTTCTTTTTTCCATCGGGTGATAACCGTGGTATTCACGCCGTAATGGTCGATCAGCTCATGGTATCGAAGAAGCTTCTCCTGCTCTGGGAAGTCCTCCGGCATGGGGATGCGGGGACGACCTACCTTTTTCCTTGGCTTACTCGGACAACGCCCGCTGCAATCTGGATTGGTACAGTGCAAGCACTGCTGGATTTTCTCCGGGGAATCCCATCCAGGGTAGATTCCATTGCGTTTTCGGCGTTGGCCGGGAATGGGTTCAGAGGGCGCGTCGGCCCACGGCTTCCTCCCTTCGGTCTGCACCTTGACCCCGTTGATCTTCACCATATCCCCACCCCCTTTCACACCTGGGGCAGAGATATACCTTCTCTCCAGGTTCCAGGGCGGACACGTTCCACCGCTGCTTGCACCGGCGGCAGAGACGATACACCGCGCCCTCAAGTTTCCCAGGATGCATTAAGCGTCTCCTCTATTTTCTCAACACCTCCGTCGGTTGCCCGATGGAATAGATTTGCTTGCTTTATTAACGCCTTAGATAGCAAAGCATCTTTTAATTCCTGGCTCAGCGAAGAGACTTGAGCAATCCTGATGACATGATATAAGAGTTGCCTAACAATCCTGTCGTCCACTTTAACATTAAGCGAACCGCACCAGAGAGGCAGAACACTAAAATCGAGATTTGCCTCGCGGAGGTTTGCCCCGCGGAGGTTTGCCCAGTGGAGGTTTGCCCCGCTAAGGTCTGCCCAGCGGAGGTCTGCCCTGCTGAGATCTGCCCCGCGGAGGTTTGCCCCGCGGAGGTCTGCCCTGCGGAGGTCTGCCCTACGCCCTCCTTCGTCGTTTAGCCAGCAAATGTGCTCCTCCAAAGTCTTTTTAATATCGGATTCAGTCATTTTATCCCCTCCTTTTTGCCCTTACCCATTCGACAAAATTAATCCGGTTCTCTCCCGCCTCCCTTCTGCGCCGGGCCTCCTGGCGCTTTCTGGCCGCCGGGGCAATGGCCCGCAGCAGGATGTCCATGTCATGGCGTTGCTTGATCTCTTGCACTGGGTTCATTCCAAGTTCTCCTTTCTAAATTTTCCCGGCATGAATGATTGTTAAGTAATCCTCATCTGTAAAGCGAAGCGCTTCCCCCATAAGGATCAATTCATTGAGGGTAAACTTCCCTGGGTCTTTTCGACGGGCCTGCAATGGAGGTCTCGTTTGCAATCCGATGAGCATCGCAATGTTTTCTTCTGTCAGTCCAGCTCTTGCTTTTCCAATACGATACACAACGCCGAATTCATCCCGCCACCGGTCCACCCGGTTTTGCTTCTTCCTTCCCATTGTTTCGCTCCTTTCTGTCTGTCTCAATGTCAGAGACATTACAGCGGTAAATTCTCGCCAGATGTACCCACTTCTCCCGCAGAGGAAACGTATTTCCTTGTTCCCAATGACTAATTGCAGATTGTTCAAGATCAAGCATCTTTGCTGCGGCTTCCTGGGTTAAACCGGCATTGATTCTCAATTCTTTCAGATTGATAAAAATCACTCCATTCTATTAGTTATAATTTCATTGCCCTTTTCTATTGTTTGTGTTATGCTGGTCCAAAAAGTTTTTCCACTGTGCTCTTGACTGATCGGGCTATCAGGATGGCGGTATCTAAACTTGGCCGTTGAGTACCGTATTCTATCCGCTGATAGCTCACTTCAGAAATCCCCACCTTTTTCGCAACTTCCACTTGCGTAAGGTGGCATTTTTCGCGTGCTTCTACGAGTTTTATATTTTTCATCACCCACTCGCTTTCTGGGCTCAACACTACGTATCACGTTGTGTTATGCCCCTATCATACACTACGCATTACGTAGTGTCAAGTATTTTCTTGGGGGGAGTTTTTATGTCTGTTATTGGGACAAGGATTAAAGAATTACGACTCAACAAAAAGGTTACGCAAAAAGAAATTGCCGAAGGGATAGGTGTTAGCTCTGTGTCCATCCAGAGGTTTGAATACGGTTCCGTACGCCCGAGTTTGGACACCCTCCTCGCCCTTGCCGACTACTTTGATGTCAGCTTAGATTACCTGGTCGGCAGATCGAATAACCCAAAGAGATCAGATTGATTCCATCTCATGCGAAAACGTTTACAATAAAACACAGCCAAATAAAAGAAATATCAGAAAACAATGCAAAGCAGGCAACGATGTTGCGCCAATTTGTATTATCCTCTTGACCACTTCCTGGAGTTATGCTCAAAAGCAACCATCTTAAATTTGCTATAATCGTGATGACGAAATGACAAATTATGTAATTGTTTATTGGGAATTAACTCCTTTCCTTCCACCCCAGCGCATGAGGGACGGTCCCATAAAAGAAAGGAAACGAAGCATCAAGGGGGGGAGATGCTGAAATAGATTCCTGTGGGAACCGCCCCTCATACGCTGGATTTAGTTATTTCTATTATCATCCTACTTCCAGGAATAGTAATCGGAAGGTTTCCCTCCCCTTTGGGGTTACCAAGGTTTGTGTCCCAGTCCATTGGGTCTTTTCGCTGAAGCACTCTTTCAATTCAAACAAACCGTTGTTAACATGAACCTGATAGGGCATCAGCTTGCCTTTTTTGTCCCGGTACAGGTATTTACGAGACAGAAGGAAAGAAATAAACTCTTTCGGTTTGATCCTGAGTTCCTTGGCAGTTTCCCGAAGACCAGTTAAAAGATTCCGGTCTACCAAATCGTCAAAGTAGTCCGCCTTTGGCTGCATGATCTGGTTTTCCACCGTCAGGGTGGACAGTCGGACTTTCTGATTCTCAATGGTCTTGTTCGCCATAATGAGCGCCGCCGCCATGAGTTCTTCGGGGGTCATGTTCTCCTGCCCGTTGACATATCCGCCGTTTTTGCGAATGGAGGGAATTACTTCGGAAGTAATCCACCGTTTGAACTTCTTTGCCCCAGGAAGTTTGCTGGAGAGTACCAGGGAATACAGACCGCTCTCATTAATAACGATCGGATGCTGGTCTCTCCCGATTGGGTCACGAATCGTTACCCCATCGTCCTGTAACTTGTCCTCATCATCAACATGGTCAGCCAGTGCCTTTCGCGGGTTGCTATACCCCAGCGCCGTTGCAACGTCTTTCCCGACGAACCACGGTTCGCCATTTACTTCTACGGTCCGAATCTCCCCAAACTCGGGGTTGTTGAAAATCATCAGTTCGTTCATTTGCACGCTCCTTCTCATCGTTATTATATTTATGTTTATTAGAATATTTGCGTTTACGCGAGTTAGCCGGCAAAAAAAATATCTCTTCGCTCAGTTTCATTAAGGTCTAAAATTTCTGAAATCTTAGAGGCTTGATCTAACGTGAAGGTCGCTCCTCCTCTGCTTAATTTCCGGTAATATGTAGATTGATTAATACCAAGTTCCTTGGCTATTTCTGCTCCAGTTTTCTCCTTTTCTACTATTTTTCCTTTCAGGCGATTAATATTTACAGACAAAATAGCTTCTCCTTTCTCGCGGCTTCGCGATTTTATACTTATATAATACTCGCGTATCCGGTAAATGTCAATATATTTTTTGCGCTTATGCGATATTTTTTTATTCCTTGTATTGCATTTTTGCTATGATTATGATTTAATACAAATGATGAGAGGTGATTAAAATGCGTGTTGGCGAACGCATCAAATCAAGGAGAAAAGAAATTGGATTATCTGCTGAACAGGTTGCAAAAGAACTTGGCGTTTCTCCAGCAACTGTGTATCGGTATGAATCTAATGATATTATGAACATGAGAATTGATAAGCTGGAACCGATTGCAAAGGCTTTGCGTACAACTCCTGCCTATCTCATGGGTTGGGAAGATGACAAAAAAGAAAATCCTCCGGCCGAAAGCCAGAGGATTCTTGAAAGCGTTAATTCATCTGAAAATGTAGATTTGCTTCTCCATATAATAAAGAATGAAACATCACTTAGTAGAGAACAGCTCTTAAAGTTACAAGGTTTTGTTTCAGCATTGGAAGCGGAAAATAAATAACAATTTGAATCAATTTTCTTCTTTATTTTTGAAAAATCCTAATTCTAATGCTTTTCTCAACACTTCAATTTGGTTTTCTTTTGACAAATTTAATATACTCGTGGTTAGTGAATCACGTAAATCAGAATCAGGAATACATTGTTTCTTACCTTCCATGCACATAACAAAACCCTCCATAAAATAGATGCTGAAAAGCATAGTGTTATTTGTTATTACAATCTCTGACGGGGTCTTAGCAGCTGGATTTGTCATATTTTACCATAATATAACAGAAAAACAACACAGGAAATGTCGAACGGCATAAAATTTTGTATCCTGCGTTTATTATAGCATATATTTCCCAATTGTGTCTATGGGGAATAAACGAAGAGTTTTTGTTCCTGTGTCTATATATTCACGATAAAGGAGGTCTTATTATGAAAAAGAGAGTTCTTGCGCTTGCCCTTTCCCTTGTGGTGGTTGTTTCTGTTTCGGCGTGTGAAAATAGTAACGAGAGTAAAGAAGAAAGCAGTACTAAATCAGAAACGACAGAAACGGTACAAAAGCAAACACAAACCAAGACACAATCAACCATAAAAACTTCCGATTTTCAAAGCGGGGTTTCAAAATTTTATATCGAAAATATTTATTTTGATATTCCCAGCAACTGGATACACGAAAGAAAAGAGATGGCCTGGTTTTATCCAACGAATAACAAAAACTTGGATGGCTTCTTACTTGTAGGGTTTGAGAAACTTAATGGTTCGATTACGGATGAAAAAAACTTTGAATCTTTTTTGAACTCACTTGGAAATTCAAGTGGTAATAGTAAATTCGAAATAATAAGTTCAGGATTTGAAAAGAACAAAAATGGAACTCCATTAGCAAAAGCAAATCTTTCTATGGTCACAACAAATGGGATAAGCTATAAAGAAAGCGTAGCTTGTTTTGATTGTGATGGAGGGTATGTTGCGTTTCTGTTTGCTACTATAAACTACTATAAATATGATTTTTCCTATGATTTTGATTGTATAGTTGATTCTGTATCGGTGAAAGATATTGAAAACAATACGCAACAGGAAAAGAACACGCAAACAAAAAATATAACGATGGGGCAACAGAATGCTTTGCGTTCTGCATTGCAATATCTAAACACAATGGCATTCTCAAAGAGTGGCCTTATAGATCAACTGGAATATGAGGGATATTCCACTGAAGAAGCAACTTACGCCGTCGAGAACTGCGGTGCAGACTGGAATGAACAGGCCGCAAAATCGGCACAGAATTACATTAATACTATGTCATTCTCCCGGTCCGGCTTAATAGATCAGCTTATTTATGAGGGGTTCACACAGGAGCAGGCAGAGTATGGAGTGAGTGCAGTAGGATACTAAAACAAGAAATCCCCCTGGTGCGGTAACACCAGGGGGATCATTTGAAAGAGTGCAATTTTAGAGGATTGCGCTCCTATCTTAACACATAGGAGGCATATTTTCAATGAGAAAAAAGAAAATTAAAATGCCAACGGCAACACAAATTCGAGGTGGTTCTTGGCGTTGTCAGGTGATGGTAAATGGGAAGTCTCATTCTATTCTTGGGAGTACAGAGACGGAAGCTCAGGCAAAAGCTATCGCATTCAAGCAAGGATTCATAGAACAGAAGAATGCAAATAAGTCAACTCCATTTTTATTGGAAGACGCAATATCAAAATATATTGAGGAAAAAGACAAGGTTCTCTCCCCTTCTACGATTAGAGGGTATGACGCAATAAAAAGACTTCGGTTTCAAGAATTGATGAAAATGGATATTCATTCCATAAAAAAGAATGATTTACAATTAGCTGTGAATAACGAAATGGAAAAAGCGTCTACGAAAACAATCCGAAACTCGTTCGGTCTTGTAAAGACTGTTCTGGAGTACAATGATATTCCAGTTTCTAAAATACGATTACCGGAAGTCATGAAGAAGCGGAAGAGGTATCTCCAGGTTGAGGAAATAGGACCATTGATCAACGCTGTGGACGGTGATATATGTGAAGTTGGAATTCTTCTTGCGGTATGTCTCGGAATGCGACGATCTGAAATTCTTGGACTGTGCGGAGATTGTATAGATACAGAAAAGAATACAATTTATGTGATTCGAGCCTTTGTGTACGACAAAGACAATAAGCCTGTATTAAAATCTATCCCAAAAACCAAAACGTCAAATAGAGTAATCCCCTGCCCTGAATTTATCATGGAAAAGATAAAAGAAAGTTTGCCGGATGATCCTAAGAGAAGAATATTTAGATATCATCCCGAGACGTTGAGAAGACATATTCAAATGGCATGCAAAAAAGCTGGGATCACTATGACAAGTACACATGATTTAAGACATACAAACGCAGCATTAATGCACTTTGTAGGACTGGATGATCTGCACGCTATGCGCCGCGGCGGATGGGCTGATAAACGAACATATGTCAACACCTATTCCTATGTGTTTGAAAAGGCCGCAGACAGTGGAGATGAGAAATTCAATTCATATATTGAGGGATTAAAGGAACAAACTTCACAGCATATTTCACAGCAAACAGAGAAAACTATTGAAAAATAAAGGAGAACATGCGGGTTCGAATCCCACCCGCTCCGCCAAAAGAAAAGCCTTGATCCTCAACGGATCAAGGCTTTTTCCTTTGTGTATCAATGCTTTTTTTGATTCACGTTGGCTTGTGTCGTAGTCATCTTGAGCACGAAATTTTGCTTTTTGAGGGTACATTTTTCACAGCAATTTCACAGCAGTTTCAATGTTTCACGACATACTCATAATAGGAAGCGAGTTTATCTTTTACTGCGTCCTGATCGTCGAGCCAAAAAGCTTTCGCGAAGCTGATATAGGCGTCGATATTATTTATGCCCAATTTCTTAAAAACTTCGGACAGGTCACTATAAGTTGCATTCATGGCAACCTGGAATTTAATAGGGTCCTCTCTTATTCCGTGCTTTTCCATGATGCTACGAATTTGTTCCATGTTCCAGTGAGGCCCACGGGTCCCGTCGCTATTTTCCATTTTCCTCATCCACTCATGAGCAGTGGATTCATTGAGTTCTGGAACAGACATTGAACGAGCGCCGCCTACAAGATTGTTTTCTCCGTGCATTCTGTCTCCTTCTCTCTTGCTCGGGAAGTTTACAACTGATCCGCCGTGCATGTTTGTTTCGTAGTTACGTTCAAATCCGATAGGACGGGTGTATGATCTATCGTCAGAATAATTCATGCCCATATAGTTATTCTGAGGTTCGTATCTCATGTCAGACCAGTCGTGCATTCTCTCAGAGTAATAAGGCGGAAGCCAATGACTGCTCACATCATAATCTCCCATTCTGCTTTGGGGTGCATAGCGGCCATTGTCATAATGTTCACGCCCTCTACGATCTCGGAACTTATCTTCGGGGCCATATTCCATTCGATATCCCCGATTATATTCCTGATCTCGTTTATTCCCTCCAGCCATCATAAGCATTTTAGTCGAACGTTTCATTCGTTTTACCTCCTTAAGCAGTGGGTGCGGGCGCTGCCCCGCCATCAATAGTCAATAAATTGTTATCAGGAGAACAACAAGGATTTCCTATCATACGAAACGAACCGCCGGTCGGCGTGGTAGAAACACAGACAGAATAACGTGTACGGGTTCTAATGCCCGCCGCAGTTACTTGAGAACAGTTGCGCTTAGTCAGTGGATATAATTCGGTCCCAGAACCAATGGTAATATAGACAGGAGCATTAATAGTTGTTGCCGTAGGTATCGTTTGCGCGACAACAATGCAATACTTCTCCCTGTTTTTATAACTACCAGCCGGGAGGTTGATTTCAAGATTGCCGCCAGTGAATGCGACAGCCTGGGAAATTACTAAGTTATCGCAAAGCTTACATACAGGTTTGCAAGACATAATTTTACCTCCAAAAAAATCAAGGGCGGCAGACTATTGCCCGCCGCCCGAAGTAATCACGGCAAAGCCGGAATATAAAAGTGATTTCTTCTAATCAGTTTAGCACCCACAGCCACAACCGTTTCCGGTCCCGCAGAAGGGATAAGGCGCAGGAACCTGATATGCCGGGACCGGCATCGGATTGATACGACGGATCAGTTCAGAAGTCTGTGCATCCAATGTGGCCGTCAAATAGCTGTTCTGGCTGGCCTGGGATGCTGCCAACTTAAGAGCCTGATTCTCAGACTGGAGAGAATCAATCTTAGACTGAACCATGAAATCCATCAGACCGCGATAGTTTGCGTTCTGGTTGTCAATGATATCGCGGGTGCTATTCTGAATGGTATTTCTGGTATCGCATGCCTGTGTAGCCATGTCATAGCGGACACCCTGGATTGCATTCTGTGTCTGGCAGCAACAATCCTGGAGGTTATAGCCAAGCTGACACATAGACTTGTCTACGCCACTGAAACCCTGAAGCATTGCAACATTGGTATTGTTGAATCCACTGGTAATTGCATTGTTCAGCGCATAGGTTGAATCACAAATACCCTGCTGGATGTTAGAAATACCACGCTCAACGCCATTAAAAGCAATTGCTTCATTCACATCTGCACGAGTGGCATAACCCTGGAACCCAGGGCTGTTAGAGCCGCCGCCAAAACCGCCCCAACCATTACCGCCCCAGATCATAGCCAAGATAATAATGGCCCACAGACCATCTCCCCAGCCGCCGAAGCCACTGTTGTTGCCGTTTCCGCTATCACTGCCAAGAGCGTAACCAGTTGCAAAATCGTTATCCATTTGTTTTCTCCTTATCAGTTATTCACACCGGTGTGCACCCCGGATGCGTACAAAACACATCCAGTTTTTTTCAAGACCCGGAAACTGATAGGGAGTTTTTATTTATCTATTACTTGGGTTGTTTATACCAAGTTGTCTGGCAATGTCATTGATAGATACGCCACGTTCTTTGGCCATATTTTCTGCCATTGTTTTTAATTGCTGAGGATTCTTTCCTTGAATCATTTTCAATGCTTGAGCCACTTGTGGATTTTGCCCCGCCATTTTTTGAAGTAGTTGCATAGGGTCTCCACCGCCCCGCATTGTTTGCACAAGCATCATAAGAGGGTTATTCATTGGTGCTATCATTGTTCTTTCCCCCGCCTTGTTTTAACTGTTCTACTTCTTGTCTAAGCAAGTTTAATTCATCCCTTGTTGCAAATTGATTTGTTTGCTGGAGGGGCTGATCTTGTTCATATCGGAATGAAAGAAAATCTGAGGAGCCGGTATTCTGATTAAATCTTTTGATGTATACCATTCCATGGCCTAAATCTGGCATAATGGTGCCAGGGCTAAAATAATCAGTCTGGACAGCGACAGCTTCCTCTCTGCTTGTTACCGGACGACAGGTATATCCATTTTGTTGGGTTTGCATTGAAGGTTGCTGTGGCTGTTGTGGTATCTGTGACCCAATATAAGTTTGCGGGGACTGATATTGCATCTGCTGCCCTTGGGGATAAAATTGATAGGGATTGTATCCATAAACTCCAGCCATTCTTTTTCCCTCGCTCTTTTTTATTGATATTATCATATCAAAAAATGGATATCCGCCTGTCCAAATGAAATCCAAATTAAGGGCAAATTAAATACAAAAAAACTGCGGGGAATCACTCCCCGCAGTAAAAAGATTGTTCTGTTTTCTCCCGGATGTGCCGAAGGACATTATTTATTGTTCCTCTTGAGACATCCATCTCTGCCGCAATGGCTTCAATCTGCCACCCACGACGATAAAATAAATTAAATATGGCTTTTTCTCTATCTGTTAGCCACTCACATTTTTCCATAGAGTTTAGTTGCTCTATGCTGTAAATGTAACGAGACAGAGACAACCGCCCTCCTTTTACAGCAAGCCTAAGCGACCAAGGATAGCAATCATCTCATCTCTTTTAGCAGGGCGCTCCGGGCTTGTACCATCCACGATGCCATTTGCCACAGCCTTTGCCCAATGTCCCTCCTGTTGGGACCAGGCAGGCTCAGACAGCGTCTTCGCGTGGAGCTCTGCTTTCTGCATGAGCTGGTAGGCTTGTTCGTTGGCCATTTCAGAGATCAACTTTGCAATATCCATGGGTTCATCCTCTCCTTCCAGCCGCCGGTTGACCTCGGCGGCAATCTCTCCGTGCCGATTGTATAGATAATCCCCCGGGCACGCCTTGGCGGCAAACCACCGGTGAACCGTCATATTCTGCTTGTCCACCTGGCCGATCAGGGATTTATCCCCTTTCCACAGTAGTTTCTTGATCCCATTTCTCCGGCAGATATCCGTCAATAGGTCCAGCAATGCGGCGTAGGCTTTGTCTGACACCGGCCAATCCGGCGCCCCGCCGTTGTTGGCCACCTCAATGGTGATGGCCCGATGGTCGTTGGCGGCATTGGAGGTACACCAGGACCGGTTGGCCTCCTCCACATACAGGGCAATCCGTCCGTCGCTTCCAATCCCATAATTGCTGCTGGCTTTACGAGACGGGTCAGCAAACAAGGCCCCACAAGTCTCTACGCTGGCATTGCCTGCCATGCAGTGAACGGAAACGGTGTCGATTACGTGGTTGCGCCGCCCGGAATGGTTGGGGGATAATTTGGTGTAGGTCACAAGAGGGCTGTTACTCATCTTTATCTTCCCCTTTTCCGTTGGTCATCTCGTCCAGCATAGATTCTGGAATATCATTTTCTGGATGTACAACAGACAGAGTAGCATTCTTTTCTTCCATAGGAATCCCCCTTTTACTTAAAAAGGTCTGCCAGTGTCTTTGTCTTAGACTTCATGTAGGAACGCTGAATATCATTCCACTCGTCCATCTCCTTCTCCCAGCCGGTCCAGCCCTGCTGCTGCGCATACATGCGGGAGGCGATGTCCACGTCCACGCCCTCTTTCTCGCTGATAGCCTTGATTGCCATGCGATTCGCATAAAAACGATTTGCCATACGAATTCTCCTTCTTTGTCTTTAGTTTTTGTTTGCAGTTTCTTTCTCAACTTCC
>UMJY01002692.1_pt1 | contig 13899 bp, 7 predicted proteins | sample 1966191 | NCBI WGS metagenome assembly UMJY01 (sample SAMEA4836161, study PRJEB28245) | human gut metagenome | biome: gut microbiome; material: fecal sample | place: Denmark | collected 2008 | reverse complement strand
GCTAGTTCCTCTTGGAGATTCCCACGAAGATATGTAATTATCAAGGAGTTTTTTATCCTTATTTATATCATCAATAATTACCTTTTCTGATTTGCCATAGAAAGTAAAAGTACCGGAATGAAGATTAATCCATCCATTTATACCACGTAAGTCATCAGTAGTAATTTCAGATGCAGTTAATGAATTTGCAAGAATCTGATCGGCAGTAATAGTATGTGCCTGAATATTTTTACCACCCATGTAATACTTATCATAATCTTCTGGTGGAATGTTCTTTGATTCAACAGCTCCAAGACTTTCATTAAACGAATACATGATAGAATTCTTTTCACCACGAATGATAAGTCTATCTACAGAAAGAGTACCTGCAGATATACGTGTCGCATTAATATCAAGTGCAAGAACGAGTTTAGATGTGGTCGCATCAACATTAATTGTTTCAAAAAGACCACTGTTTGCCATCATATCTCTAGCATTAACCATTTTTGATATAACCTGTCCGAAAGCACCTGTATTAGCATTTATTGTATCAAACACACCGTTAGATACCGCATTTGAAAATCTGGTTGAACTCACCATTGCCTTAATAAGTGCATCTGAAACTTCAATTCCGGATGTATCTAATTTGCTTTTTACAGATCCTGTAATTTGGTCTTTAGCTGTGCTTACTGTATTATCAAGTAAAACAGCAAAGTCATCACGACCACCGTTATAACTAATCATGTTTGTGAATTCAATTTGAAAATTATTTTCAATAACGCATGGATTAAAAGTGAGAGATGAGATACGAAGTTTTAAAAAATACTGATCATCTTTATCGAATGAGAGATGGATAAAATTACCTATATCAAAATTTCCTTGCCATTCTTTAAATCCAGGAATAGCAAAAATGTTATCCATTGTAAGAGTGAATGATAATTGTGGCTGACACACCTTAGAAAGCTCTGTTGTTGCATCTTGGAATAATTCGTATTGAGTATTGATTATCTCTGCTGCAGTGTTTGTAGAAATGGTGATAATATTATCATTTACATAATCTGTCTCATTGTACAGTTTATTTAATGTTTCAAGATCTTCCTTTGTAAATATGCCGCATTTTTCTTTATTGTTAATTGTTGCAACTTCGGACATATTTTTTGAAAAACCATTCATTAAATTCTGAATATCATCATATTCGCCTTGTCTTTGCTTAATGGCACCAGAGCATCCACCTTTTTCTGGTTCCGCATATAAGTTCCCATTTTCATCTTTTCCGTATTCGTATTCCCAATACTTCAAATACTTATTATGAGAAATATTATAATTGGACTCTGTTAAGTGACCTTTTTCATCTTCACTTAAATCTTTCCATGCCTTTTTATAAGCTTTTAAAGCATCAATATTATTCAGATATGTTTTCTCTTTTGTTTTTAACTCTTGAAGACCAAACAGATCCCAATTTGTATTCCATTCTTCAATCAAATCATCTACTTCATTGGACTTTTTATCATCCTGTGTAGGATCTGTATTATTTTTATATTCAATGGTTTTGTCGATAATTTCAAGAATACCCTGATATGCAATATAATCTTGCTCCGCACCTTTATTAAGCCACTTCTGGTTTTTTTCATCCCAGTAGCCAAGATTTACATCTTTCAGTGCATCCATATATGTAGTATACTTCTTTTTAATAGTTCTAAGGTCTTTTACGGTAAATTGTTTCCAATTATTATTCAACCCATCATTCGGAACTCTAAGATTGATTTCATCACGCTTTTCCATATATAAGCTGTACTGACGATTGTAATACATATATTTTTTACGTGCTTCGTCAAGCTTAGATAACCATTGATTATATCTGTCAATTAACCCTTGGCTTACATGTTTTGTACTAAGATAATAAGAAAGATTCTCAATAGTAGAAGAACCAAAATTGACTGTATCAATTGTAAGGTCATCTCCACCACGTACTTCAAATCTTGTCATAATATTATCTTCTTGGGCTGGTGCGTAATTCAACGTTTGAATCAAATTACGATAAGAGATAAATACATTTGAATCCTTACCGTAATCTTTTACACTATATACATTAATCGTCCTAGTCATGATATTAAAGTCAAAAATACATTCGAATTTCTTCGATACATCCTGCGTAAGAAATGCATATACGTTTTTTGAATCTATATCAAATGACCGCTTAGAATTAGCCATTTGTGAAGTAGTAGTGACAGTTCCATCATCGTTTACTTTAGTCTCTATAACCTCTGTTACTCTTATTGCCTGGTCAACCCAACCAATTTTCCATCCAAAAACCTTTTCAATTGCAATATCAAGTAATGAAAAATCTTTGTACAGTTCATCATATAAAATAATGTTTTTAACTGCTACTTTAACACCTTCATCGGTTTCTTTTACATTACCATCAATTAGATATTCACGGCTGTCTGTCTCTCCTGTATTGATCTTAAAATTCTTTAGTGTTTTTAATGCAAGCTCACATTCACATGATTGAGCTGTTACCGTTTTATATTCATCAAATCCATCATTTGATACCTGTGGATATTGCATTCTAAAATAACCAACACCATCTACCAAAATATACATTGCTTCATCAAGCAGATCATATCCGTTTGATTCTTCTCCGTTTATATACTTGTGTACATCAAATTGTATCGTGTCAAAATTATTTAACTGCCGTGTATAAGATACAGTTGGCAGATCAATACCATTCAATTCACAAATTATTGTATTATCTGTTTTACACAAATAAATTCGTGCCGGTTCAGTAAGCCCAAAGTAGTCATAATTAAAAGTCATTAATAAGCACCTACCTTTCTTGGGCATCTGAATGTCATAGCAACATTACATTCACCTGCTATATCAAATTTATTATTTCCTGGAATTAAACGAGGCCAGTAAAGACCTAAAGAACCATTATCTATATTTGTGAGATTTTCTGACGAGAAACCAAGATCTGATAACGTGAGCGGAACCTTTTCTTTTGTATTATTATTTATGTAATAAATCTTATGGTATTTTGAATCTATGTAAAGCATTGTTGAAAAATCAACTTTATCTGGAATTGTAATCTCTAGTTTATGAGATAGAAGATTAGTAGATATTTCAGAAATGTTTTCTATTGAAACTTTATGTCCAGGATATGCATTTATAGCAATCAAAGGATAAACAAAATCATTTAATTCGTCTGTACTATTTTCTATACTAAAGTATCCATTATTCTGGACTGCAACAACCAGATCCTTGCCACTACCTGTAACACTTCCTTGTTCAACAGACAACTTTTTGTCTTCCAAGTTATTATATATGTATTGAAATTCATTGCTCCATCCATAAGGTGAATTCGATGTAAACGTATATTTAAGCATTAAAATACCACTTCCGTACACATTGTTTACATCTGTAAACACACCATAAAAATTGATTGGGTCAAATGCTTCATCCTCAAAAAATAGAAGAGTAGGTGTACGTGGTCCAGTCAACCAAGCGTTAATATCTCTCACTTCTTCCCTTGAAAATGCACGATTTTCTGGTTTTGTAATTGTCACATCAAATGTAAGTACATCTGAATATTTCGTATTATACCAATTGGCTACAGGTCGTCTACTTGTAATTTCTCCCTTTAAACCTTCCCTTGTAAGTCCCATTGGAATTGAATCGACTGCCTCTGTAGCACAAAGAATAACTCCGTAATCGTCCGAAGACTTTTCGTTATATGTAAAACTAGAACCAAATATAGCCATATTAATCACCTACTTTCTATTCAGACTATTATTGACAAAAATTGTTATTTGAATCATAATGGATTTTATATATAGATTTGTTTGAAGGATTGGAGAGAAGATGAGCAAAATAATAATTGGGGGTACTTTTAATCTTGATATAAACAAAGAAGTTGATAAAATCTATACGCATGTAAAATTACACACTAACTGCGAGATTGATTTTATATATACTGAAGAAGAAACTTCATACTGTCAAAAAATCGATGGGAAATATATAATTTTTCTAAGAAAAGATACAGAGAATACAAATGATGTATTAGCACATGAATTACTTCATATCTTACAAAGTGAAGACGGTATGACAATATCAGAAATACCAGAAGACATATCTGAAGAGAATCTTGATTTAATTGCATCACTAAAAAATATTATTTTAGATTATGATGTGAATCAAGAATTAATCAATACATATAAGTATAATGTTACGCCAGATCATACACAGTTTAATACATGGTTTCCATTAATTAAGCAGAAAAAGAATCCAAATATAGAAATATCACAATATGATACAAAAAGCTTTGCTGTGAATTTTTTTGGAGTAATGGTATTGGATTCTAAAAATAATTGTGAAAAATTATTGCGTTATGCAGACCAGTATACTCTTGAAATACGAAAAATAGTGTACCATCTTAACGATTGTATTAAGCTGTATGATGTTGGAAATAGAGTTGATTCTTGCAAAACAATATATGAAGAGTGCGCAAAAGTTCTTGGGATTCTTTGAACGACAGTATTTAAAATAATTCTGTTTTTCTTTTTAAACTCTTCAAACGTTTGATTATTTAAAATTGGATGGTATTGAACATTTGAATTATATACTAGCATCAATCGCTGATATGGAATTCCAGTTGGTTTTTTATTATTAAAATATTTCATACAAATTCACCGGTCTTCTTTTTGTATTTTGCGTAAGCAGTAAGATATTCATCCGTATTTTTTATCTGATTTTGTATAATTTTTTTTACAAGATCGTTATATCCTTTATCCTTAACGTTCATTAGATATAATTGGTGCGCTAATATTTCTTGTAGTTTTGGATCTTTATTCATAGTTACACCTCTGTTTAAAATTAATAAAAGAGAGCATAGCTGTGACACTATGCCCTCCTGTGTTTATCTGAGACTCTTAAAATCTCTTACACGCTTCTTTTCGTATGCATCGATCTTCTTGACGACAATATCACCTACTGCGTTTGCATCAGTAGCTTCATTTACAACAATATTGTAAACTGTACTATGCTCATAAGATTGATTGTTTGTGTTAGTAATCGCATTCATAAGTTCCTTATACATCTCGCCAAATTGTGGTTGACTACTCTGTGTGGCAATACATGCATTATCAATAAGTCTCTTTGTGAAGTCTGCTGTAAATACTTTATCTCCCTGATTTAAGAATGTGAGAGTACCGTATTTCCTTGATAGTACGGATTCCATACCATTTTCGTTTACACGGTACATTCCAGACTTAGGCACATAATCAGTTCCGGAAGCATAACCAGTAAGTCCTGATAATGTAGAGCTAACTTGTTCGTCTGTTAACCCAACATTTTTCAGAATAGTAGAAAGGTTATTAAGGACCTGTGCATTGCTAAGAGCAGAATTTGAAACTGCTTCATTAATAGCTTTACTCATTTTTTCTACGTTGGAGCTTATGTCGTTAGACCATTTGTCAAAATCATCGCTCATATCTGAGGATAATTTATCAAGCGCATCACTTTGCATACTGAAAGCATGGTCTGTCATAGTATCAGAAAGATCTTCTCTTGCATCTGATAACTGTTCCTGGATCTTTGCCAAACGTGCTTTATCTTCAGCGTTTGTGGAACCCTGGAGAGCTGCCGCTTGACGTTCAAGGATCTGAATGTCTTTGGTCTTATCCTTTAAAGTTTTATCATAATCGTAATAGTCTTTCTTTGCGGAAAGAGCTTCCTTACGCTTAGATATTACTTTGTTGAGAGCATCAAGTTCTGCTTGAGCCTGATTTTTGACAAGAGAGAGCATATCATTTTGAAGAGAACTATTTGATGAAATTAAAGAATTATATTTAGACTGAATGTCTTTTATATATTCATCATAAGTCTTTTCGCCAAATTCAGAAGACATATCTTCGCCATTAGCGTATCGTTTTTTCACATCATTTTCTTTTTCAAGAAGCTTTTGTATTTCTTTCTGATTTGCAGAAAACTGATTCCTATTCAACATTACAGAAGTAGCTCCCAATTCTGTAAGTAGTCCAGTATTCTTATCAACTTTCATATCATCAGAGATGATTTCATTTAGTGTATCAAGACGGTCCTTGAACTGATCAATTTTCTCTATTGCACGATCAAACTGTTCTTCGTAATAAACACCAATTTGTTGTTGTTTCAGATTTTCAATACTTGTGTCGTAATCGGTTACAGCTTTTTTTGCTTCTATAATCTCGGATTTCATATTAATCCATTCCTGAGATCCTTCTACAATTGTGCCATTGTCAACACCTTCTTGGAGTCTTTTCTCAAGTTCATCAACTTTATCCTGTGCGATATTTCTCAGACTTTCAGTATTTGAGATCTTAATCTCATAATCAGAAGAACGCTCATAATTTCCATGAGCATTGTATAAATCAATGTTTGCTTCTTCCATTTCATTATACTTTTCCTGATATCCTAACAATCCTTCATAATACGTCTTCGCATTATCAAATTTACTTTGAATAGCTTCGACTGTGGCTTTAGCTGCTTCTGTCTGTGATTCCGCTGCATTAGCTGCCGCTGTTGATTCTGCATCTGTGACAATATTTAATTTCTGTTCTGTTTCGGCTGCAGTAGTAACATATTTATTATATGCTGTAAGAGCCTTTTTAAGAGACTTGTCTTTTATATTATCGACATTTATTTCTTTACCTGCTGCTAATTTCTTTTTCTGATTATCACTCAGCTTACTACCAAACTTTTTCTTAATAGCTTTAGCTTTTTTACTAACCTTACCGTCTGCTTGTTTCTTGGCTTTCTCCTGGGCGTTAAGATTTTTCTTAGTTTCCTCCCAAGCCTTGTTGTTAATATCTGCAGCTTGCTTTGTCTGTGTCACATTCTGATCAGTTAAGGAATCCATATAGGAAAGTTCGTTTCCTTCTTGATATCCAGCGATTGCTACTTCGGCATCTGTCTTAAGAGATGAAGAATTCTTATTTGCAGTGTTAAATTTAGTCTGAGCCGTTTTCTTTTTAGAATCTGCTTTCTTTTTATTTTTAACTGCAGAATTATATTCTTCGGCACGTTTCTTCGTAGTCTTATTAGTAATCTTACTGGTATCAATAGTCTTTCCGGATTTAATAGCTTTTTTCTGCTCATTCGTAAGACCCTTTGATTTAAGAAGCGCTTTTTTCTTTTTATTTACAGTTGTAGTTGCCTTATCTGCTTTCGCAGTTGCTGTGTCAAGATTTGATTGTGCTTTGTCTGTAACTGCCTGTGCTGATTCGTAACTTGCAGTAGCAGCGTCTGCTATAGCTTTTTGTGTTGATCCACCTGTTTGAACAGCAGATAACCTTGACTGAGTTGCATTCAATCCATTAAAACCATTTTGTAATCGTTCCAATGCCTGTTCAGCTGTTTCAGTTGGCATATTAGCCCATTGCTCAAACAATTCCATTTGCTCTTTTTTCAGATCAACAACAGCCTGTTTGCAATCCTGTGCCTTGTCGTAATATGTCTTATACTGATCGATAGCCTCTGCTAGAGCCTTACCTGCATCAGTGGTGGTGTCCATATCTTCAATACGGTAAGCACCTTTTTGTACAAGTTTCTGATATTTCTTTGGTACATTGGTTTTAATCTCTTCTCCATCGCTATTATAATAAGTGTACTCATTTGCTATAGAGTTAGCCTTTTTCATATAGGTTTTTGCACCTTTCTGATTAGACCCAATCTCATAGTTCATCTTACGAATTTGCTGTTTGAGCAAAGATGTTTTAAGTGACTTCTTAATATAATCAGTGATTTTATCAGCGATTTTTTGAACCTGATCAGACCAATGTTTAATACGAGTTTCTACCCAGTTATATACCTTAGTAGATTTTTTTACCTTTTCAGTATTGTCATTTACGGTGTCTGTATTTTTCTTAACAGAAATTGTATTTTTATCGGTAATTGTGGAATTAGAGGGAGATGACTGATTACCTTTATTTAAACCAAAGCTATTGCCACCACCTTTTGGTGATCCGTCTAAGAATGCACTCATTCCACTATGAACTGTTCCACCAGCAAGTGCTCTAGCATGTCCACCTCCAGACATGACACGTCCTGAATTTATAAGTTCAGATGTTTGTTTTGAATTAAAGATAATGTCGCCCTTTTTTAAATTCTCAAAATGAGCACCACCAGGAATTACCATCCATTTACCATCACGCACAATTGATTCTGGACCATCAGGAAGTTCATTTACAAGAGCTTTTTCATTACTTTGTAATGCTACGTTTCCGTCTGCATGAGCAGGAGAGTAGTTGAGAACATTGTAAGCAGTACCAGAAGCGTGTGCTACACGGAGCATAGTACCAGAAGCAAATCCACCACCAGTTCCACCAGAATTATTTTTAACATTTGTAGTTATATTTGCGGTGACATTAACTGAATGTGGTTTGTTTAATTCAGCTTGTATTGTGCTTACCATAGAAGAAATATTTGCACCAACATTGATATTCGCAGTCTTATTATTAATTTCTTCTACTGCTGCATTAGCCGCTGAAATTGCAGGTCCTTTATTACCATCAATTTTCATTTCAGGCTTTTGATTTTCTGCGTATTTTTTAGCTTCATCAACACTTTTTTTGTATGGAGTATTATTCCCATCAATAGGTATACTTGATTGTTCAGTTGCTTGTGATTGTAAATTCTTTGCACTGACTGAAACTGAAAGAGATGGGTTAGAAGATTGCAATTTAGAAACAGTGGAATTAATAAGACTTAAAGTCTGACGAGATGTATTGTCAAGATTTACACTAACTGTTATCTTTTGAGTATCCTTTGGAAGACCTGCAATTTTATCAAGAAATGCATTTGCATCCTCTTCATTATCAATATTAAAATGATATGTTAACTGCTGAATACCATCATCAAAAGCACTTAAATCAAGTTTATTGATTGCATCTTGAATTCCTGCATCATCTAGTCCCTGAATATCAAACTTCAGAGTCTTTTTAGTCTCATCATCAATGCTATCCAACTCTGCTTTTGCATCATTTACGGCTTTTTGAGCATTAGTTGTATCTAAACCAAGAGATTTCTGCTTGTCTAATTCATTAACAGCTGTTTGATAATTTTGAATAGCTGTAATAGCATTTTGAAGATCTGCATTAACACTATTTAACTGATCATCTGAAATATTCATTACAGCAGGAGCTTCTAACTCTTGTTTTCTTTCTATAAGAGTCTTTAAAATTGTTTCGGCAGCTGAAATTTTATCTGTGTTGACATCAATATCAGAACTCTCTCTAAGACCTTGCAAATACTTTGAAAGATCAGATATTTCACTATCCAGATCATCCCCTGTTGCGGAAAGATTTATTTCAACATCTGGTTCTATAGTGTCGATCTGTTCTTCCAACGAGGTAATATTACCATCAACATCAATAATAAGATGATAATCTTTTGCAAAAGAGTCTAATTGCTTTTGAAGCACTTCTTTTAACTGGACATCATCTGTATTATTAATATCATCTATCATTGTCTGAGCAACAGATTTTGCATAATCTGTCTGCTCTTTAGTATATTTACCTTTCTTATCAATAAGCTCATCCATGTTGGCATTTGCATTTTTGATCCGCTCTTCGAATTCTGCAATTTTCTTTTCAGATTCAGAAAGAGCAGTATCATAGTCCTCGGTGTTCGGATTTGCTTTTATCTGAGCAAGATGCATTTTCTCAGCTGCTAATTTACTATATAAGTCAGAAATTTTCTCCGTACCGGCTTCTTCAGTTGTAAAGAAATCGTTGTAAAAGCCATAGTCTTCAAGCTTTCCGAAAACAGACATAAGAGGTTCAAAACCAATTCCAAGTCTATCTGCAGTTTCTTTAAGCTCCTCCATATTATTTCCAAGAGAATAGGTCCAGTTACCGTTTTCCTGTTCAGCTAAACCAAGTGCCTGAAGATCATTAAGGAAATTGATACATCCATCAGAACCTTCAGTAAAATATTTCTCGATCTTTGACATATTTTCTGCAAAATTTGCATAGTCATCTGATCCAGTAGGAGAGAACATTGCGGCTGTAGTCTTGAAATCATCCGTTCCAACCAAACCTTTTTCATATGCTTCTTTAGCAGTATTATACATGGAAAGCATATCATCATAGGTCGCTCCTCCATTTTCAGTAGAAGAAGCATCTTTTGCAGCTTCGTATTGTGGAGTTGGAATTTTTAAACCAGCAATTTCTTTATATGCGCCCTCAATGTCGTGAGCACCAGCAATTACATCATCGACATATTTTTGAAGAGCATCTGCGTTTGCATCTTCACCGGCATCTCGCAAAGCCTCAATAGCATCTGTAAACTGATTTGTTACATTGCTGTCCATGGAGTCCATCAAATCATCAATGGCAGAAGAGAGGTCTTCGGTATTTCCTGCATATTTTGCAAGATCTGGGAATTTATCCAGGAATGTTTTTCTGGTAGAACCAGTCATAAGACCGTTCTTTAGATCTTTCTGAGCTTGATAGAGTGACTGATATTTATCCTGATAATCTGTAAGTTGAGATTGGATTGTTTCATTATTAATAAAATCTGCTGTAGTTGGAAGGAAATTCTGAATTTCTTTTCCCCAATCGAATCCAGTAGAAGTGATATTTCCAATATTCTGTTCGACTGCTTTAAGCATTGCTTTGGCGCCTGTATCAGATGTCATATAGCTTGAATAAGAATTGATAAATCCTTTTGCCATATTTTCTGCAACAGTCTGTGGCGCAGAGCTATAAGCATTTTTGAACAGTTTTTCTATTTCCTGTTTCGCTGTAGCAGCATCAATATCAGACAAATCAGCTTCTTTTAGAATACTTCCTTTAAGAGCTTTAGCATATTCCATCTCTTCTTTAGAAGCACCAACCATCGCATCATCTATTTTTTTCATAGTATCTGTTACTTTAGATACTTTCAAATTAGAAATAGATTTCTGTAAGTCATCTGTACCAGAAGCCAATTGTGGGAACTGTTGAATAAGGTCAGTGAGGTCCGAATCTTTGAATTCACCTGTCTTAAGAGATTGGAGAGCAGTAGACAATGAAGAAATATCTGATTGTAAAGAATCAATGGAAGATGAGACTTCATTATCAGAATCGCCAAGAATTGATGAGAGAGTTGGACCATCTGTGGATTCTGCTACGGTTTTCTTATATCTTTCAATAGCAGAAACTAATCCATCTGTGCCTTTCTCAATATCAACAGAACCATTATCAATTAACTGTGCAGCAATTGATAAATCGCCTGTTTGCATCTGGTCAATAAAATCATTGGCATTTGGAAAATCTGCATATGCTTCTTTAAGACGTTCTGCGTTATCTTCCATATCCTCAATAGAAGAATCAATTCCATAGGCGTTTTTAAATCGCTCTTGAAGTTCTTTCTTTTCTTCTGTGTCGTTTCCAAAAGCATCTTTAAATGCCTCATCAACCTGTGATTTATATTCATCAATAGTTAATTTAGAAGAATCAATTTGTAGTGCTTTTGCAAGACTTTCTTGTACATCCGTACTAAACTGAGACATTGGTCCAAGAAATTCACCATACAGAAAATCAAGTACCTGTCCTTTATATTCACCATCAGGATCATTTAATGCAGTTAAATCAAGATTTGAAATATTAGCAAGAAATGCACTTTGAAGACTATCATCAAGCTCATTAAATGATTTGGATGTCTGAAGATAATTTCCAAGTGATTGAGCCATGCTACGCCATTGATCTTCAATCATTAAGTCATAGGAATTAATTTCACTCTGAAGTTGACTTCTCTGAGATTCCAATGTTAAATAATAGGATTCCATACCAGCTGTAATCTGTTCATTCATCCTATCTATTTCTTGTTCTGACTTGTCAGCAAGACCTTCAGCGTAGAAATTCCAGATATTTCCGTCATCACCAGTATTCTCTTTGTATAATCCGTTCTCTTTTAGAACATCAGTAATAACATTTTCTTTATCACCATACAAATTCTGAACTTCAAAATTATTGCTTCCATATGTTAAAATACTACGTTTATTCTCAGAAATATCAGTGTTTAATTGAGCTAGTTCATCACGTTTTTTCTGAATATCTTCAGCATATTGACTTGTCTGTGTAACAACACCATCATATGTTGCTTGCAGATTTTTACCCATATCAACATTTGCAGAAGAAACTTGTGCCTCATATAGGTTACGAATACTATCTGCAGCCTTGTCTGCATTGGAAGCAAGGTTTAGTACAGCATTGCCCTGACTATCATAACCAGCTACCAAACCAGGAAACTGAGAGGCAAGTTTACTACTGAGGTCAATATATTGCTGATACTCGTCTGTAGATAATGATACATTCTCGTTTGTATTCTGATTTACTCCCTTACGAAGCTCTACATATTTTTCGGCAACTTGATCGATTGCATCACCGGTATTTTTTATTTGTTCTGTCTGATCACCGAATGAAGATCCAAGGTCCATGATGGACTGCTTACCTTCTTCGAAGCTTTTGAATGTGCTATCAATAGAATCCTTTGCTTCCTGACCTGCTTTAATAATATTCTCGTCATAATGTGCAAGATCAATAAGTCCTTCAATTATCTTACCGACCGCCCAGGACGCAACCATAGCGATTCCCATATTAAGCATTGAAGCACCAACTGACTTAATAACACTTCCTACAGAAGTTAAAGCAGCTCTGAATTTTGTAACACCTTGGATTGTTGTGGATTGAGCTTTAGCTAGGTTAGATTCTGTAACCCCTAAAAGACCTTCTTCTTCAATAATTTTTTCAATTGCTCCTGCACAATCAGAATATTGATTGGCAAGTTTTTTTGTAAGATCTATAGCGTTTTCACTATTTGAATTTATTTCATCTGGAGTGATTTTTGTTTTATATGCTGCAAAAAAGTCATTATCTCCTTTGGTAAGTGAATACGGCTTAACAATATCCTGCTTTTTAGTGAAGAAATCTACAATTTCTTGCTTTAAATTACTTAGATTTTCTCCATTATTTAATGAGCCTGTTTCTTTATCGTAGTTAAAGATCATTGTAAAATAATGAACATAATGGTATACTTGCAATATATAACTATGTTGTGTGGAGGGCAAATAAAATGGATAAAATTTTATATTGTAGAAAATGCTTGGAAGATAATAAAAAGCAACTTACAAATGCAAGGGCATATGCAGAATCTTTTATGTATCCAGAAAAATATAGAGGTGTTGTATTTGAAAAAGAAGATAATAAAATATGTCCAAACTGCAAAACTGAAATGACAGACACTGGACTAGATGGAATAAAGGAATTTGACCGTATAACAGAGTACGGTAATTATAGTGCGGATTTTCTTTTAGCTATGATTGATCTTAAGAAAAATGACATCATTCAGTACACCAACCAAATGAATGCTGTTAATGCCAAGTCCGAAGAAGAGTCACAGAAGAGGTATGATGAATATTTGGCTAAACAGAGAGCAGAGAAAGAGAAATCCAATACACGCCACTGTCCAAAATGCGGATCAACTAATTTCACACCGGTCCGCAAAAAATATGGACTGTTTCTTGGATTTGCTACCAACAAGGTTGAGTTAGTATGTAATAACTGTGGATATAGAATGAAAGCGGAGAATTAATCACTACACCCATTTCATTCTATCATCAATTTCATCCAAGATCTCTTGCATATCTTTTTGAGTTTGTAGGAGATTTTGGTACTTTTGATTATCAAAAATGCGATAATACTTTTTTTGAATTGCAAACTTAATATCTACTTTTAAACTCTTAAACTTTAGATATAATATATCACGTTTTAATCTAATAATTAGCATTTTGTTTTTTATCATAATAATTCCTTTCTATTGCAGGAGATAAAATGGACAAAGAGTATCTTGATAAAATATTTAAGGAATATAATGAGTTATATTATGAAACTCCAGAAATAC
>UMJY01075933.1_pt1 | contig 13993 bp, 14 predicted proteins | sample 1966191 | NCBI WGS metagenome assembly UMJY01 (sample SAMEA4836161, study PRJEB28245) | human gut metagenome | biome: gut microbiome; material: fecal sample | place: Denmark | collected 2008 | reverse complement strand
CGGTACTGTGCGTACAAACTGTCCAGCTCTATAATGCTGCGGACGATGACGCCCGCAGTCTCTGGCAGCGTTTCGGCAATTTCACGCACCCACTTCTTCGCAACGTGCGACGGGCAGAGGATGATGTTGAACGTCTTTTTTCGTTTCTGCGCCTGATACGCGGCCAGCGCCGTTGCGCCGATCTTCGTTTTGCCGCTTCCGCATTCCGCCACGATGAACGCAGACTTTCCCTCCGAGAGCTTGCGCTTGACCGATTCCGCAACCGCAAGCTGCGCCGGGTAAAGGCTGTAGCCCGCGTGTTCGCGGATATGGTCGTTGATGCGCAGGATTTCCGGGGAAAGCTGTTCCACGGCGGGATCAAAAAGCGGTTGGAATTGCTCTCGGATACGCTCCGCGACCGTCACGCCGAACGCGCTTAGGTAGCTGGTGACGGAATGGACGCGGTCAAAGCCGTTGGGATTCTGAACCGTTCCGGGAATACGAATTGCGCCGGTTTTCAAGCCATCCTCCAGCACCTTGACGATATTGGCGTCGTCCTTCTTGCACAGCAGCAGCCACGCCTCCAGCCGTTCCCGGATGGAGATGACGCGCAGCGGCTTGAGAAATCTGCGCCGCTGCAATTCGTCCAGAACATAGTCCTGAAACTCCGGGATAAGCGGCACGGATGTTTTCCGGTCCAGCGCTTCAAACAGCGCCTGCCGGTCTCCGGCCGGGCAAAAAAGGATGCACTTTCTCGGCGGCAGCTCTACATTCGTCTGACCGTCCGCCTGTGCATCTTCGTCCTTTTTTGCCGCAGTGTCCGCATCGTCCAGCGAGAGGATGGTCGCCTCGGCGTAAATTCCGTCGTGGCTCAGATGGCATTCGTATTTCTTGGGTTCGCAGGTGAGCATGGCTGTTTCACCGGCAAATTCCGTTTCCAGCGTCGCACCGGCGTAGATCGCGTCCGACATGGCGCGAACCATCTCCGGGTACCCGCCGAAGCGGATCGCCCGCAGGCGAGCCTCGCACCCATTCGGTTCAAGGACGATCGTGTCCGCATACGCGCTGAGACGGATCGACTGCTTGGGGTTGTAATAGCTGATCAGCATTAACCGACTCTTTTCTGGCATTCATGGTTTCACTCCTTCCATCGTTTTTTGGACGCAAAAAGACCGTAACTGCCGGTTGGCAATTACGGTCTTACTGGTCCTGTTGTATTTTGGTATTCACTGGCCTGCGCACGGAACCGGGGCATACCTGTCCCCAAGCTTTCACCTCCGCCCTTCATCTGCTCCGTCCTGTGATTGCTCTGACCTGAATACAGCTTTATTGTAGCGCGGCGGCAGGCGGGTGCAAACTTGCGGATCACGCAAGAACGGATTAGCAGGAAACATGCAAATGCACACTGCTTAGTCTGACGAGATACTACTTCACCACCTCTCTTGTAGCAGGAATCTCTCTGAGGCAGATCGCTTTCCTTTGCGCATTTGCCTCAGCTGCGTTTCAATTGTATTGTTCCATACGCAAATGCATAACAAAACGGGATTATCTGATAATGTGTCAGCAGGAAGAACTGTCAAAGGCTACCTTACTTGCCCAGCAAAAGAGCAACGAAGCAAAAACAAGAAGTATTTTGCAGTTGACTTATGGACGAGTTCCGGAGTGGAGACCGTTTAACTTTCGGAAGAATGTCCTTGTCTATGATATCCACGAGCAGCTTCGCACGCTTTTGGTGGAAATCAGGGATTCTGTGCTGATGCTCTCCGGCGAAACGGATTCAGATAAGGTTACTGTCGATCTGGTGTACTGTTATCCAGATGATAATTATTCCGGGCGGCTTCCGGAACCTTCGCCGCATTATGGCCTTGAGGGACCGGAAAACGTCTGGAGACTCATCACCAGTGGGGATGCTTCTTGCATCAACTACACGCTGCATGATTTTTTGAGAAGCAACGAGTCGTTCTTTTTCCGGCTGGATCAGGAGAACTTTGTATTTATCAATGATAAAACGACAGTGACCCGTTACTACATTCCTTCAGGAAAAGATCAGGAGTACGATGGCGTTGGCTCTATCGTTGGAATGACCATCAATATAAAAAATGATGCCCCAGAGTCCGTTCTGGTAAAAGCAATGCTGACGATTACGACCTATGGCTGGAATCTGCTCGATAAAAAGAGCCTGATCAAGGAAGCGGAGTATCGGGAGATCTTTAAGCAAAACGTTCTGAACGGACATAAGTCTCTTCTGGAGAGCGAGCTTGCCCAAATGTATATTCGGCATGCAATCAAGGACGGTAATATGTGTCCGTACACCGGTGCACAGTGTAAAACTCCCCGTCCGATTGAAAGGGACAAAGACGGCAACGCTCTAAGTGCGACCGATACCAAAAAAGACAACGCTGCTTTCCAAAGCATACAAGTGAGTCGCACGGCACAAGAATGTTCCCAATGTCCAATTATGCAATAACTTTTCACAATACAGGATGGTAACTTCTATAATACTACATCAAATATGTCAGGAGGATACTCAAATGAGTAATCAGGAAGGATGCAGGCCGTCTTCAGACTACGACATCCAGAAATCTGTAATTGAGCGTATTTTTGATGAAAGAAAGCAATACCTTATCATTGCACTGACGGGCAAAATTGGTGCCGGAAGCTCATATGTTTCATCGTTCATTCAAGATTCTTGTTGGAGCCGGGACATCTCCCGTGACACGCCGGGCCTTGATGGCTTTTCCTCAGATGAACAGCGAGCAAATAGTATTTTGCTTCGGTACTTTAACTGTAACCGTATTCCGTTTCACGTTATTCGTGTGCGAGATGTAATCACAAGCTTCATCGTAAAAGATGAGGCGTGGGAGCGGCTTGCAGTTGGAACGCAGAATATAGAGCACATTAAGGCTGGCATTGTTGAATCGTTTCACAGAAAAATCAAACGGCTTTCGTCCAGTATCCGAATTTCCCCCGAGCAAACAAGTGCATTCATAGGCAAGAAGGGAGTAAGCAAGGAGGAAGCGGAAGGACTGAAAACCGATGTTGATGCTATTTTGGCGGATCTTGACAAGGGGGAGATTCAGGTATTATCTCAAAAATATAACGAGAAACTTGAGGAGAATAATTTAGGAGAAAAAGATGAGCACAGTGTTCGCAATTATATACTCTATGTTCTGCCACTTCTTGCCGACTGCATCCGAAAGAGCGTATCAAATGATTATACTTCACTGTTCCAACAATTGGGAAATGATCTTCGCTTCTATGGAACATTAAGCACGAAAGAAACGGCAAGACCGGAAAAACCATTAGGCACGAAAGAAACAGCGGGATCAGAAGATCCACTAAGCGGACGCAACCTGTATACCATTGCTGAAAGAATCAATAGAATGATTAAGCATATCCGTGCGGGAGCGTATACGGACAAGCGAACAGCAATTGTGATTGACTCGATGAAAAACAAATATGAAAGCAACTATTTGCGTGACCGCTATTCCGCATACTATCTGTTTGCGGTATCGAGAGACGAAACAATCCGAATCCACCGTTTGCTTCAGGATCAGAAAAAAGGTCTCTCGCAGGATGAAATCGATATTATTGATCTGAACGAACGTCCAGATGCAGTTGCCGGAAGGTTCATTTGCTTTGCGGATACCTTAAAGAATATTGACTGGAAGACACTTGAGAATGCTATGGATGCAAAAACGTTTGGAGAATATCTTTCTTCGCTGTGCAACGATTCTTGCGACGAATTCTATCGTGTTTATTGTCGACCGTTCAAAAATCCGGATCGTATAGAAGATCGAGAACAGAAGATGTTAAAATCTCTTACGGATAACGACGTTGCTACTGCTATTCGCAGCGTTGTTTTTGGAGCGGACGGACAAGTATCTCCGAGGTTTCGGGACCAAGGCATTTTCACATCACTCTGTGATTACTATCTAAGCGTATTGGCCGATCCATTGCGCGCATTTCTGTATAAAACAAAGTTGTATCCTTTTTTCCTTCAGGATGTGGAGTACTGCATCCAGAACGCGGATGTGTTTCTCACCAATAACGAAGAAGATTCCAGCCCAAAGCATCAGTTGAAAATGAACATTATCAGGTATATTTCGTTGATGATGCATCCAGGACTGGTTCCACCAACGCCTGTTGAGCGTTGTATGCAGCTCGCGTACACTGCGAAGGTCAATTCTGGCTGTATTTCGAGACAGACCGGTGCCGTTGTCACAGATAGTGAATACAATATCATTTCCCTCGGTTGGAATGATGTCCCATATGGTCAAACTCCTTGTATTTACCGAAATCTACTTGATTTACAGCGCCAAAACGATAAAGGAGCATTCAGTGACTACGAGTGGGAAAGCAACGCTCCATTTCAAATTAACCTGCAAAAATACGACTTTTCAATGGCTGCGTCACTGAATGGTTTGCCAGCCAGTTTCTGCTTTAAGACATTAAATGAAAAAGTAACTGGCGAAAAGAACCCAATGAGCGCACGTGCGATGCATGGAGAGGAAAAAGCGCTCTTACAGGGACGAACTCCAAAGATCAAAGGCGGCTGTCTGTTTACGACATCGAGCCCGTGTGAGATGTGCGCAAAAAATGCGAAAGAGCATCAAATCAGTAAAATCTATTATATTGAACCGTATCCGGGTATATCGCAACGGCATGTATGCAACTCGGGTGATCCCCATAACCGTGCGCAGTATATCCTATTTGAAGGCGCGATTGGAAGAGCCTATACGCAACTTTATACACCAATCCTGCCGTATAAGGATGAGCTGAGTTTGCGTGGTTTTCCCCACAAATGCGAGCGCAAACCAACGCCACTGCCGCAAACAGGGAAAAACGAGGGAACAGATTAGGCGTGAAAGAGGAGTGATCAGTTGTATGAGACCGCTTTGGGCAAAATCGGGAGACATTGCAAGGCTTCTGCACACAATCAATGGGCCGGCGCCTTGCGGACCGCTTGCGGATACGGATATTTGGGACGCAATTTACCGCGGCGAAATATATATCTCACCCTTCTGTAAGGAAAACTTGACGGCAGCAGGCTATAATTTGCAGATATCTGATATCATTATTTCTACAAAAACCGGGTTGCCGCTGAAAATAGATTCTAGCGGTCAGAAGCGGTATGTGGATGTCCCCGCAAATGATACGGTGCTTATTACAACCGTGGAGAGCATATTTGTAGGGCCGCAGATTATGGGAACCTTTCATTCACGAGTTTCTATCGTGTCAAAGGGCTTCGGGCATATTTCTACGACACTTGATCCAACATGGTGTGGGCCGCTCCTTATTGCACTCAATAACCCATCAAACAAGAAAAAACGATTTGAGATATCTGATTCAAGCGGAGCAAACTCTTTTGCCACGCTTGTGTTTTATCGCCTGATTCATTCTGCAGAAGCCGAAAATAGTAAACCACCGATTCGCACTGACGTTCTCGGTACATATCTGCAAAAACCCAAGGGATTAAAAAAATTTCTGATGGGAAAAGCTTACGCACAGTATGAGCAACTTGTTGCAAAGCTGAAATGTGCCGGAACCTATAATGATGGCGGACTCGAGGATCCACGGACAAATATCAAACAGATTGAACAGCTTCTGATTGAAATAAGAACGCAGTACAAAACGGCGGGCTGCGCAACAAACATCAGCGAGTTGTCGCGACTTGAAGCCATCCTTGTTCAGCAGAAGACGGCGGCAGATCTTCCACCGCTTTGCTTGGATATGCTGATAGTCTTGCAGTCCGCTCTCGCACATAACGAAGAATTATCGTGCGAGGCTAACAGCCTTGAGAAGGAAATCGTGCGATACATAGATGTTTGCCTTGTTCAGCTGCGTAGAGAGCAGCAGGCGTATCATTGGACGCAAAGCTATACAGAATGTAGCGCGATTGCACAAAAGGAGGCGTTCTCTAATAATTGGATGCGTTTCATTATGGGACTCCATCCGAGACGAGCCTTAAAGTATATCCTCTGGGGCGTTGCGATAGCCGTTGCGTTTGTTCTTCTAGTGCTCCGCAAAGAGAACCTTTTTGTACTCATTCAGAGGTACTATACAGACCCTGATATGGCAAGGGAGGCAGTGAACTCAATCTGGAATGGAGCATTGGGCATATTGACCGGCGCAATTATCTTGATCGTGAATGATTTATTTGAAGGGAAGCGAGAGTAATTGTTTATCATAAAGATTAAGAAACTGACAGCAGATTGTATAATCCCTCAAAAAGCACATATTGATGATGCGGCGTTTGATATTTATGCCGCCGAAAACATCATTGTAGAACCGCAGAAGCCAACGCCGGTTTCTACCGGCTTTTGCATGGAGCTTCCGCCGCAGACAGAAGCCCAGATCCGTCCCAGAAGCGGACTTGCTTTGAAGCACAGCATTACTGTACTGAATACTCCCGGTACCGTTGACGCGGGCTATCGCGGCGAGGTGAAGGTGCTTTTGATGAACCTTGGAAAAGAAGCGTTTGAAGTTACGAAGGGGATGCGGATAGCGCAAATGGTGATCGCGCCGGTTTATCCTGCAGAACTGGTGGAAACTGATGAGCTTTCCGAGAGCGATAGAGGCGCCAATGGGTTTGGTTCATCTGGAGTGTATAAAATCACGCCTTGAACAAACTGATTATGCATTTTGTTTTCGCAAGCTTTGCTTGAAGTCCATAAAAGGCGAAAAGTGGAATACAACACCAGATGCCTTCTATGGCCGTTCTTGTTTAGGGGTGGGCATAGAAGGCATTGAATTGCGAATCAAGGACGATGGGGTTATAGCCTTTTCCTCTGTAATCGCGTATTTTCTCCGAAATTAACGTAAAAAAATAAAGCAACTGGCAGTTGCCCCCAATGTAAAGCGTGTGTGGTTTACATCGGGGCGGCTAAAAAATATAATTGGGAGCGTAAAGCGTGACACTTAGAGATAAATTGATTGTACTGCGGGACAAAGCCGGAATCTCGCAAATGACGTTAGCTGAACAGCTGGGTGTATCTCGGCAGGCAATTTCCCGCTGGGAAAGCGGAGATGCAGTACCTACGATGGATAAACTAAAGTCATTGTCAAAGATATATAATGTATCTCTGGATTGGCTGTGTAATGAAGATATTAGTGAAATACAAGAGCAAAAGGCTGAGTTGGCGAAAATACCTGGTCATAAGGGAAAAAAGGTAGCTTTGGTTGTAATAGCTATTCTATTAGCGGCGTTTATTCTTTTAACTGGGCTAATAAATAATGTGGAGACTGATGGGGAGAGCAATGTAGCGATAGATGATATTCCGGGAGAAATCGTAAATGTAACAGAAAATAATGCGTTTTCTTTGAAATGAAAGATTAAATTAATAGAACGGTAGAACTGTTTGGAGTAAAAGTGCTTATAATATAGTCTTTATTAAAGTGGCCACTTTATGAAGATAGAAAGAACCAACATCAATAAAAAGGAGAAACGGATATGAAAAACAGAATATTCAAAAATTGCTTCTCTGTGGTTATGGCTCTCGTGATGGCGCTATCTTTGAACTGTGCGGCGTTTGCAACATATACCAATGGACCTAGAAATACTCATTATGATCGTGATTTAGCAGCAGATTATGTTGCTGATTACACGACAACCGCAAACAGCGAGTACACAAATTACGTAACTGTTGATTGCACAAATTTCGCTTCTCAGGTTTTGTATGCAGGTGGCATGGAGATGACAAATGCAGTTCGATATCCAGATAATACTACAAGCTGGTATTACTATTATGACAGCGTAGGGTTAGGAAGAAGCAGTTCTTGGACAGGTGCGCATGAATTCAGACAGTATTGGGCTGATGTAAACGATTATGGTGGAAAACATGCATATGAGTTTGTCAAGTATACTGCTGGAGATTTTTCAGATGAAGATACGTGGATGGAGATTTATAATTATCTAGAACCAGGGGATATTGTGCAGTACGTTCGTACAAGTGACTGGGACACTTATCATACGCAGATTGTTCACAGAACGTCTTATGAAAATGGTGAATATAAAGTTAGCATGGGACAGCATTCTCCATTTTCGTGGGTTAGTCTGAGAAACTACGTGAATACTCTTTCTCGCGGAACTATTGTCTGCCTGATTAAAATTAGTGCACCTTCTACACGAAGCATGGATACGACGAATAGTTTGAAACTAGAGTCCATGAGTGCACTTTCCGGTCGAATGAACACTTTGCTTGATATTAGACCGACTGAGCAAGAGGAACGAGAACAGAAATGGGCGGAAATTGCGGAAATCAAGAAAGAAATGACTGACCGTACAAAACTTTCTGGAAATTACTATACAGAAAAAGTCACTAAAGCGGTTTTACTTGAATATATTGGGCTTAGAATGCAGATCAATGACCAGCTAATTGCGTCGTATTACTATGATGATGTCATCAGTGAAACGAATGCGGCAGAGATGCTCATGCACGAAGAAGAAAATCAAGAGCTTTCTGTTTTCCTTGATGAGGTATTGAATTCGGAAGAAGAAACTAATTACTATGCACTTTGGATCTATTATTGGGAGGAATTGCTTGGAGAAAGCGCACCAACTCGCTACGTGGCGTGAATTAAGGGGAAACCAAATGGGAAAACGACTACTCGCGCTGTGGATGTGTTTTTTAATAGCTGGTATATGTATTATACCTGTTAAGGCAAGCGCGTATCCAATTCTTAGCAGTTGGGCACGAGATGAGGCTTATCTGGCCGAGGCAAATAATCTTTATCCTGGCGGCGGGGAGATGCACGACGATTTACGATGTGCAGCCTCTCGTGGACAAGCAGTGTGGTATGTGGTGCAACTGACGGAAACACTGCTAGGGCATGAAATTAAGACCAGCACGGCGCGTGTTTTTCCGGATATGAACAATTCTTTCTTTAGAGGGTTAGTCGAGAAAGCATATACAGCAGGAATTGTAACTGGTCAGGAAGATGGAAAATTCCATGAGACGGATATGGTAACACGTGAGCAGTACATAACCATGCTCTATCGTACTTTAGAGTTTGTAGAATTGGAATTGGGTACGAGTGTATTGGAACAAGCACAAGATGAGATTCCTTTTGAAGACTCAGGGACGATATCTCCTTGGGCTGAGGAGGCGGTTAGGACGCTACACGCCCTCGGTGTCACCCATGGCGAAAATGGAAATGTCTTTTCACCAAGAGATGCGGTTAGCTTTGAGCAAATGCTCGTGCTTTCCTATCGGTGCCTAACGCTATTTCGGACATGAAGAGCGGATTTGTGCTTGCTGCGGATTTAGAACATATCCAATAATTTGAAGTAGTTTGCAAAACATATGTCAGAATGGGTAGGTGTAGTTGAATATGAAAAGAAAACGGTCGTATAGAATCGTGGCAACAATGATCGCAATGGTGATATGCTTTGGAATTGCAGTAGAATCAGCAGGTGCGGCAGACTATAAGGAACACACTTTGCTTGAACTATTAACGATGGAGAGGGCTTCAAATTCGTTCGAAGTGACAGTTCCGGCAGGTGAAATAATGACAGCTGATACGAGCTTTTCAATGGCAGCTGGCGAATCGGTGAAGTTCCATGCCGTTTATGAGCCTAGGGAGGCAAGCGTTGACTATGGACTAATTTCGCCGGATGGCTTGTTTCATCCGATCAGAGCAGAGGATGGATATATTGATGCATCCATGAAAATTAGTACAAGAGGAAAGTACACGTTTGCGATCAGAAACAACTCTGACGTCGAAGTCAGGACAACAGGCTATGTAAATTACTAAAAATTAGGAAAGGACTACTAGTTAAGTACACTGAAAGCGGCAGTTCCAGTGTGCACTTCCCCATAAAGTTAGAGTGCACACCGAGTCAATAAGAAATAGGAGGATTATCATGAAGAAAACAATGGCATTTCTTTTAGCTATTATTACTCTGTTTCTACTTTCTGCGCCAGCCTTTGCAACCAGTAATAGTACATGGGATACGGTGACTGCTGACGACAAGGTCGTTATTATAGTTCCAAAAGAAGAACGAGATAGGCAGTTTAATGAGGCAATGGATAAGATTATTCAGGAACTCGAGGGAACGGCAGAAACGATGGATAATAAAGAACGTTTTCGCTATGAGTACCTTGATTATGAATATGAAACGCTTGGAGGATACGCAGGAAACCAAGTGCCAGGAGGCTATAGATTTCCTACAGGCGGAGGCTTTTACTTTTCGGATTCCGGAGGACCGAGCGTGTCTGGTGGTGTATCGTTTTCTTTGCCGGAACCGTACAATTGGATATCTATCAGTGTAAATTTGGGGCAAAGAAGTACGAGTTCTGGCGTGTTTGTTGAGGTTCCAAACACAAAGGACTACTTCAAGCTGTACGTCGAAAAAGTAATGGAAATTCGGCCAATTGTGATATATAAGCAGAATAAACATACAAGAGAATATGAATTCGACTCACTATATGCGCCAGCATTTACTTATAGCGTAACGCAATATGCGAAGAAGGTTTAACTGGATATACATTGGATTAGCATTGTTACTACTAGTTGCAGTGTGCTTCCTTTGGGACATGCATGTAAACAAAAAAGAAATAACAGGAACCTTTTCTACAGGAAAAGACCTTTGCGGAAGTGGATTGTATATCTCGTTCTTTCCTAGAGGAGAGTATCTGATTTATAGGCAAGACGAGGATATCCAAAATGGCAGCTATAGTTGTGTGGATTTAGATGGAAATGTAGTAGTAAAATTGATATCTAGTGGAGAACCTCAATACGTTGCGGTTTTCAATAAGCAAAATTCTATACTGCTTATTGATACAAACACGTATAATATCTTTGAATTGTCTAGAATAAGCCGTACTCCCATGATTGTCGGCCACAAACCGGACTATTCAAAAATATTCGATTTTGACATAAACTAAGGGTTGAGCGTGGGGAATGACATTGTAAGGTGGCATTCCCCACGCTATTATTACCATCTCAATTTGCTAATTTATTAGCTCTGATGCCAGAGACGAATAGGCACCCGCGTACTTCGACAAACTCGAAATTAACAGCGTGTTTAGAAGCGTTTTTATAGTTTACATTATCGCCCCACAGTTTTGCCAAAGATCTGCTTCTTCCCCTCGTCGTACCGCTGGATCACGACCATGACGGTATCGCCGGTTTTGAAGTCTGAGTCCTCGTAGTGGAACGAATACCGGCACATGACGACAGCACCATCGGGGAGGTTGCAGAACACGCCTCCGGCGTATTTACCTGCGATACTCGCCCTGCGGCGGCAGCCGACGGGGTGGCGCAGGCTGGCTTCGTCGAAGGGGTTCGGCACCGTTTCCTTGACAGAAATCTCCAAACTGCCGGCCTTACGGTCAAACTGCTTGACCACGCAGGTCAATTCGTCGCCCGGATGATACTGTTCCCGCAGGTCGGGAATAGCCGCATAGCTCATATCACGCTGCGAAAGATTCACGTCGTAGCCATAGCACTCGACCAGACACCGGCGCGGGCCGACGGCCAGCACATGGCACAGAACGCGGCTGCCCGGCTGGTGGAGCGGCTGCGTGGAGAAGAAGTAGCGCCGGGACGCCAGCGCCAGACGGCGGGAACCAATGGCGAAGCCCGCTTCACGATCCACATGGGTAATCACAAAATCGATCTGAGCGCCCGGCATGTTCCGTAAAACGAACGCCGGGCGTTCCTCGTTTTCTGCCCACATTTCCGTTTCCGGGATCAGGATGCGGGCACGGAACGGCACGATGACCGCGCAGTACATCCGCTTCGTTTCCGTCTGGCCAGTCTGTGCGCTGCGGACGGTCATGGAATGGGGGTCAACGCCGATAATCGTGCCGCGCATGACACTTCGGCTGCGGAAGGAGGCGTAGATCGTGTTCCACTCCTGCCGCTGCTCCGGCGAGAGATCCTGGTCGAGCGCACGGAAGTCCAGATCGTAGAAGGATTTCTTCTCCGGTTCAGACGGTTCACTGTTTTCTTCCTCCGCGAGTGCTTCATCCCCTCCATAGAATTGAGCAGGTTCTGTGATTGCAGATTCTTCGACTTGCGGCTCCAATGCGGGCTGCGCGGTGGTAAGAGTTTCTTCCGCATCGATGGTTTCTGGCTGCACGGCTTCTTCCTGCAGCACTTTGGGTTCGGCTTTCTTTCTGGGCATATGTAGTTCCTCCTAAAAATTATTTTCTGGCAAAGAAGCGGTGTGTGCCGTTCTCTTGCCGGATCGCAAAAATGACGGGTCTGGTGTATGAAAACGTCTCTGGCCGGATGCCATCAGGCAGCAGAACAATGACCTTTTCGTCCTGCCGGATCTCACGCTCTGGCGGCGGATCACTGCCGGACACGATGACAAATTGCTTGAAGCTGGGTTCTCCAAGCGAGAAGCGAAGCAGAGTATGTTGATCCACGGCATAAAAACTCTCCGGCTGCGCTGCGGACAGCTCCAGCATCACGTCAATGGCCTCTATCCGCTGTGTGGAAGGATGGGCTCTAATTTGTGTGATGATGCTGTCTACGATTTGCAGCAGCCCGCCCATCTGCATTTGGCGTACACAAGCGCTGGTCACGCGCACGGCGTCGTCAAGCGCAGAAAAGGCAAACATCTTTTGCAGCAGCGCGGCAAGCTGCCGCTGCTCCGCGCAGACGAGCTGTTCCAAGACCGCCAGCAGATATTTTTGCTGTTTTGTCAGCAGCATCAGCCTCGCCCCTTTCCCGGCGGCGAACGCAGCGAATTGAGGTACGGATCGACCAGTAGGTCGCTTTCCGTTTCCGTGATGCAGTTGTAGATAGTTGACATAACGTATTTCGTGGAATCCCTGACCGGAACATTCCGGTTTGCGTGCAGCTTGATCTCCGCCTCCTGCAAAACGAAATAGTTCAGCCGGTGCAGCCGTGACCGCACCCGGCTTCGCGGCAGAACAGCCTGCCCGATACGTAAGTTGTCCGAGTAGAACAGCCGTTCAATGGCGTTTTCAAAAACACGCGCCACCTCTGGCTCGAAATACGAAAGCTCACAAGCATCCAGAATGCCCGTGAGCTCTTTTTCATCGTCGGCCGGTCCGTCTTCCGAAGGTACGGATGGACTGACATCTGAGAAAGCTGTATCAGGTTGACTAAAATCAGTATTACTTGCGCCCAAATTCTGCGGTTCTGGAACATCAGAATCTGCGGTTCTAAAGGCGGGGATTTCGGGGTTCTGGGGCCGCGTATCCTGCGGTTCTTCCGCTTCAAGGAACGCAGAATCCGCTGTTCTGGAACCGCAGAATTCGTATTCTTTTGAGGAAAACGGTGCGCACTCGTAACTCGGATCGTCGATGGGCGTGACGCTGGCCAGATAGATCTGATTGGCGTCGCCGTGGCCGCAGCGTTTCTCCCAGATGAGCTGAAGCTCCGCCAGCTTGCGAAAGGCGGCAGTGACGCGCTGCTCGCAGATACGAAGCTCCTTCGCCAGCGCCTTGCGGGGAAAGATCACGAACACTTCGCCATCGTCATTTATCCAGCCGTTGCGCCTGGAGAGCTGAAAGCGGTTCAGAAGAAAGGTGTATGCCACCTTCGCGTCCAGACTCATATCCGCATATCGCGGGTCGGAAAATAACCATCGCGGCATCTGCATATGCCAGACGTTCTGTACGTCCGTCTGCCGCATAAGCCGGAAACTTGGATGCTCGGTCAGCTTGGCTGCTTTCATGGGGATTCCTCCTGTTTCTATTCTTCACAAATCGTGTCCGGTGTCAGTTCTACCATTCCAATCTCATCATCCTCAGCCAGATCGTAGGCGGGCGGCGACTCGCTGCGGTCTGGCTGTTTTTCTTTGTCGGGCGGTTTGGGGATGTTTAGCGCTTCTTTCTGAACGGGTGCTTGCTTTTGCGGCGCTGTCTCGGCTCCTTTTCTCCGCCATTCCGGGATGTAGTCAATGACACGGCAGGTAGTGAGGCCGGCGTAGTCAGGCAATTCTTCCGGCGTCATTTTGTAGAGGAGCGCGGGCTTGTGTCCCTTGAACAGCGCCAGACACTTCCGATTCTCCAAGCGCAGGACTTCATCG
>UMJY01014304.1_pt1 | contig 14059 bp, 12 predicted proteins | sample 1966191 | NCBI WGS metagenome assembly UMJY01 (sample SAMEA4836161, study PRJEB28245) | human gut metagenome | biome: gut microbiome; material: fecal sample | place: Denmark | collected 2008 | reverse complement strand
GTCCTCCTGCCACTTTTCCAGTTTTAACGGTAAAGTCAGGCAGCAGGTATCTGTGCTGCTCTTTTTCACAGGACTCCCTCCTTGCCGGCTGCAGCAAAACACGACCCGGGTTGTTTAGAACTATTTTATCATTAGGTGTGCAAAAATACAAGCTGTGTGACAGCGGTTTCCTGTCCAAATTCCTTTCAAAACTGCAAGGATAGAATTGTTTGCGGAGCGCTGCAGCGCCCCGCAATGTCTTTTTATCAGTCCATAATTCCATACCGCTTCATCAGCTCGATCCGCTCTTTTCCCAGCTTGATGGAGCCGGAGGCGCTGTTGTCCGTGCCGGACTGCTTCTCGCTGGCATAGTGCGCAATGCGCTGCACCCATGCGACCGGCAGCAGGTACGGGCGCTTTTTGAGGTACGGATAGCGACGCTCCAGATACTCGCGCTTGGGGAACACCGTCCGCAGGACGCTGCTCTTCGCCCCCGTCCGGCTGGCTTTCACGGCATTCAGCGTGACGGTGGAGGAATGGAGGCGCGTCAGGTCGTTGGAGCCGTACACGCCGCCGCAGAGGCTGTCGTGCAGCAGCGGCTCCGCGTCAACCGCGTCGCTCCACGGCGCGGGCAGGTCAAATTCGATGCCGAGATAGTCTCTGGCAATACGGAACGCCGCCGCAGCAAAGGTCGCCGCGTGGACGCTCTCACACTGCTCGTGCAGGCGCTGTCAGTCGATTTCATCGTGATACTCCCACGCCCACAGGCCGATGTCGCAGAACTGCCGCAGCCCGATGCCGCTGCGGACAAAGTGCTTGTAGGCGTGCAGAAGCAGGTACAGCAGATGCTCGTGGGGCGGCATGGTCGAGAAGCCATCTACCTCGATGGGCTTGAGGTCGGTAAAAAAGTGGTTCAGCTCGTCGTGGGCGTCCTCAGAAGAATCGAATAAGTGCCGGTGCAGCTCGATGTAAAGCGGGCTGCCGTTTTTTGTGTAGGACACCTCGTCCGCCGTTGCCAGCTCGTCCACAGGCGTGTCGGTGGTCAGACCGTTTGCAAGAAGCTGCTCATGGCAGGCCATAAACTCCGCGTCGGAAATGTAGAGGTCGTCGTCCGCGCTGATGCGGTGATCCTTCAGCGGATACAGTCGGCTGCAAAGCTGCCCTTTGACCACAATGGGATGAAGCCCCGCCGAACGCAGTTTGCGATAGAGGTCGGCAAACTCCGCCGAGCGCACGGTTTGGTTCAACACCTGCCCAATGACCTGTTGCTTGGTCACAGCGAACAGCGCAGCGTTTTCCCCGGCGGCAGGCGTTGCGCGGGCAGCCTCAAAGAGGATCGGCAGCAGCTTCTGCTGATTGGCCAGCGTAAAGATGGCAGGCCAGTCCACCTTTTCGGCGGGCAGATCTCCGCCAGAGATAGCAGCTTTGGCGATATGCAGGAATTGTGTTTCGGTGGTGGTCAGGGTCATGTTCGTGTGCCGAACCCTTTCTCTGGATTTTTCGATGGCGCGAGCGATGAGCAGCGATGTAGAGCCGATGAACGCGCCCAGCGTGTTGCAGATCACGTCGTCCACCTCTGCCATGCCGAGAGCGTAGCGGTACTGTGTGTACTCGATCCCCGCGCTGAGAATGCAGCCGACAAACGTCGTGAGGATGATTCTGCCCCAGCGGTGCCACTTCTGCGGCAGGGCATTGGACAGCGTCAGCCCCAGCGGGAAGAAGAGGAAGACGTTCATCAGCATCGCGCGGTAGAGTTCTGGTTGCTGGAGTGCGGCGGTGAAGGTGGCAAAAGGGGTGAGGATGAGCTCGTAATCACCGGGCGTGCGGGTCAGGATGGTGGCGTAGAGGATGATGAACGCAGCCGCGCAGGCGAGCGCGGTGTTGAGAAGCACTCGTCTCCGCTCTCCGACCCGCTGGCAGAGCACGGGCCAGAGAAGGAGCAGGGACAGCAGCAAAATGCACACCGTCCATGGGTTCATTGCGTAGATTTGTCGAAGCATCGTGTGTTATCGCTTCAGGCGGCGCATGACGCGGGCCAGAAGGCTCTTGCTCCGGCGTTCCTGCGCCAGTTCTTCTTTCGTCGGTTCGCAGCAGGCAGATACCAAATCGGCAAAGGACGTTTGACCGTAGCCCTCCCAAAATTCATCATAGCGGGCGGGCTTTTGAATGGGTGCAAGCACCGCTGGGTTAAAGGCAAACGCGCCTTTGGCTGCGGGCTGGAGTTGCAGCTGATCCTTGCAGCCTTCCAGCAGGCTGCGTCCCTTTTCACTGTGAATCAAAACGAGGGATGTGCCCTGCGGATTGTAGGCGTCCGGCTGAATTCCCTTGACGCCCCAATAGTCCGCAAGCGTGATGTCGCTGCAACGTTCGATCCCTTTGAACTTGCATACAAAGCAGGAGCTGCGGGAGTACAGTCCCTTGATAAAACCGCGCTGATAGGGGCTTTCGGCAGCGGGCTGGGCGAACTCTCTACCGTTATCAAACGCGGCGCGAATATGGTACGCTTCCCAGCCATTTGCCTTGTTGCGGAAGGAGAACGCGGTCAGCTTGCCGCCATACTGCTTCTCCAACTCTGCTTTATATTCGCCCCACACCAGAGGCGAGGGGACACTGTGACAGGCTGTGTCCTGCGTGATCAGAGTCTCATAGTCCCGACCAAGGTAGCTTTTCAGCGCTGCGACCTGGCACGGCATTCCGCTGAAATAGACCCAGCGACCGGCGGCCAGCGCCGCCTTGACCTGCGCATAGCAGTCGCTCGGAATGCGGCCTTGGACATACTTGGAGCTGCAAAGCGCAGAAAGCTCCTCCACGCTCTCAGCGGCAGTATGTATCACATGGAACTGTCCGTCAAAGGCCGCGCCGAACACAAGGCCGCCTCTGCGGATGATCTCCGCTGCCAATATGGGAAAGATCGCGCCGGACGAGGATCGGGGCAGGAGCGTTCCGTCCTTGGCGTAGCCGGTTAGAACCTCCGTATGCGCCGAGGCCTGCGGCGGCGTGGAAACGGAGCATTTTCGAGCGCAAAGGCCACAATCTGTGCATTTCCCTGCATCGACTACCGGATGCAGAAAGCCGTGCGAGTCGGCCTGCATCTGAATTGCAGAGGATGGGCAGATCGCCGCACACATGCCACAGCCAGTGCAGGATTCCTTTTCTTGAATCAATGTTTTCTCACCTCGCACGTCGCAGAACTTTTTTGAGTGCTCCACTCACAACATCTTTTTCATATGCGTTAAATGTAACGAAATATGATCCGACCGAAAACAGCAGTGTATATACAATAATTCCAGCAAAAAGCACGCCCCAACTTCTACCAAAGTCAATATACCGTGCAACTGCCAGCCCGACCACAAGCATCGCCACCGGAACAGCAGACATTTCGAAAATATTTTTCCAGAACAACAGAATGTCAATTCCCGTCACGCGATAGTAATAGATATTCATAATAATCCCTTGGCCGATAATATAAGACACACCTGAACAGAGTGCAGCACCGAACCCGCCAAGGTACGGAACTAGAAGATATGTAGAAATTACGTTGACAATAGCAATGGCAAGATAGGTTAGGCTTCTGAACTTATGCTTGTTCTGAGCCATAACAATGCTGATTCCGGTATTCTGAATCAGCGGAATAGTCAGGGGAATCAGTGTAACCAGTGCAATCCAATAACTATCAGAATAATTATTACCCGCCCATTTGCGCAAAAAAGCTTGGCCGAAGACAACGAAGCCTGAAAGCGCTAAGGAAATCAGCGCATATTGCAACCGGCCAACACGGATAAACACTGCAGAAAGCTCTGACTTGGGGGCATTCTGCTTCACCATGATGGTAACCTTCGGCTGCAAGACCCCGCTGACCGCCGTAGAAAGGTTCGTAAACATTGAATTGAACGTTACACCAATGTTATATACGGCAATAGCTGCCGTACTTGCTTCCATGCCCAGTATCACCTTATCTGTTGCCCAGAACAACATATCTACGATAGAGCCAAGGAAAACATACAGGGAAAACCCCAAAATTTCGGTAATCAGCCGACCGGGCATTTTTCTGAACTTTGGATGCAGTCCAAGCTGCTTTACGCAGTAGACCGCATATAGGGGCAGCATTACTACCTGCATCAGAGTTCCTGCCAGCGTCATTCCAACGGATGCATAGCCAAGATAAAGAGCGACGAGATTTGCAACCGGGGCTGCTACCGTAGAAAAAATGTTGATTGCTTGCCGGTAAATATAACGCTCATGCGCAACAATAACGCTTCCGAATACACTGATAGGAAATGATATTGCCATATTGAACGACATAATGCGGATAAGAATCTTGATCTTATCCAGCTCTGCGCCTGTCAAGCCTTTATGAAAAATAGGTTCGACATAACAGGATAATATCCATCCGCCAATCAGCACAAGCACACTGACGCAGCTATATATGGCGATGAAGAGTCCCATCACGCGCTCTTCACCATCTTTGTCATTGTCTGCTCTATATATGGAAAGATACCGAATTATCGTACTGCCCAATCCGAAGCTCAACAGGGATAAATATCCTGTGATGGATTGAGCCAGTCCCAAAAGGCCGTACTCGCTTTGCCCGAGGAGTCGCAGTATGACCGGTGTATAAAACATCGGAATCAGGCTTCCAAGGGCAAGGTTTATGTAAGTCATAATGACACCAACGCGAAGCTGGTTCGGTTTGCTCATGATAGTAAAATTCTCCCGTTTATTTGAGTCTTGAAACAGCTTCTGCCGCAGTGTACGCTCGCTGAATGTACTCTGGCATCACACACTTCAAGTGTGAGCGAATGCTATCCTCATTGGCCAGCAACCAGTCAAAACCATCCGCCAACTCGGCCGGGTTCCGCATCTCTTGCACAGGCAAAACATAGTGCTCCTCCGTGCCGAAAACATCCCACGCGATCCCTTTCGATTTCACAGAATAGCCAAGTACCAAAGTTGGTACGCAAGTGGAATAGGCCGCAATTGTTGCGTGGGTACGGGCACCGATAAACATTCTGCAACGGGAGATATAGCCTTTCAATTCGCAGCAGTTATGATCTTCTATGAGCAGCACACGACCAGAGGGTGCAAATTCCTCATACAAATTGCGAAGCGGAATCCGGTCATCATTATTCGCAATGACAACATGAGGGATCAATGCAACCGCGGCATCTGTAGTATTCAAAATGTGCTTAATTAAACATCGATATGCTTCATAGGCAACGCTTCCGTCTTTTGCACATTGCATGATAAGAGGACTCGCGTTAATACCGATTGTGTTGCCTTCTTTCCAGCCTTCAGGCAACGGCAGCTCCACACTGTCCAGCACAAATGCAGGATCAGCCACGAGAATCGTGTTTGGATTCACGGCTTTCAGCGTTTCATAGCTGATGCTTTCTCTTGCGGTTATGAGATCGTACTGTGCAATATCCTTTGCGGTGGCAGCATCCATTTCGGACGGCTCAAAAGAGCAACCCCAGAAAACCGTTTTTCCACCCTTCTCATGGATGATTTGATTGTAGTGCCCCAGAATGTCTTTACCGGCATAGCAGTAGTTGTCTCCGCCAATAGATAGATAAACATCTCCGCATTGCACAGCAGAAAAGAAGTTTCTATGCGAAAACTTTGTGTAAAAAATATCACTCCCGGTAAGCTTGTGGTGCATTTTGAACGTCAATGATTTCAAACCTGCAAGCGGCACGGAGCCGTCTTCCTGAATGCTTACCACATTATCCAGACCATAAGTACAATCAGTATTGGGTGCAGTACTCCAAAGGAATAGCTTTGTGCTCAGCAATTTTGAAGTTGAGCGGACAATAGCCTCACAGCCGTGATTTTCGCTGCCCCCGTGATAGTAAAGATTGATCATATGCTACTTTCTCCTGAACATAAGCGCATTTTTTGCTTTACATAGAAAGTCTACCAGTAAAACACTTATAAAGTTGCCAGAACGATAGGCAGAAAGATAAAATGGATGTACAAAGCATTTCCTTGTATTAAGTGCCTCTCGGAATTCTTTGCTCCGCATAAATGTGCTATTCCATTTGCGCTTTTCTCTTCTGCTCACGTCGGGTGCACGCATCGTATTACGCAATACTTTTTCGTAGAGGTAAAACTGGCTGTTGTAAAACTTCTCCATCTGCCCTTCTGAGGCATCCCACTTTTGCAAGTGAGACAGGCAAGCCGCGTTGAGTCTGCGGTAAATTTCCAGCAAGTCGCAGCGGTATCTGGAGTCCAGACTTTCCTCATTGCCACGCATATAGTTGTACAGCGGCTTCGTTATCACAGCGATTCTGTCATTTTCAGACGCATCAATATAGGCAAGATTGAATAGCCAGTCCTCGCCCAAGGAAAGATCATTCAAGAAACGGACATCGGCACTTTGGATGGTTTTGATTCGGTATAGCTTATTACAGGGGCCGGCGTCCAGCCACATTTCATGCAGGGTCATGTAGTCTTGCAGCGTGTAGTGCAAGATTGGGTTTACAGATGAATAATTCGGTGCGGCATTTTCTCGCTGATACCCTGTTACGGTTTGGAAGCAGCACCAAATATGTCCGCAGTCCGGATTCGACTTTGCCGTTTTCAGTAAAGTTTCAATGTAGTCAGGCTCAAGGTAATCATCACTGTCACAGAATGTGATGTATTCGCCATCAGCGGCATCAATTCCGGCATTTCGCGCCGATGATACGCCACCGTTCGGCTTGTGGATCACTCGGATGCGCTTGTCTTCGGCAGCAAATCTGTCACACAGTTTACCGCTACCATCCGTCGAACCGTCATCTACAAGTATCAATTCAAAATCGGTGTAAGTTTGCTGTCGAACGGAACCAACACAGTGTTCTAACGATTTAATGCAGTTGTAAGCTGGGACAATAATTGAAACTAACTTCATGCCTTCTTCTCGCCAACATATCCCCACGTCTCCGCCAACTCCAGTCGCATCATTTCCCATTCTTCTGGTGTGGCATTCTTCCACTCATCCCACCAGCGCTCAGTAAAATAGCGATGTGTTTCCAACGCAAGATTATGTTTTTCTTTGTATTCGTCAAAAGAGCAAATGCGTTTTGCTGGATTTCCAGCATATACGCCATTCGATGGAAGATCGTGTGTAACAACCGAATTAGCACCGATTACGACATTGTCCCCTATTCGGGTGTCGCACAGCACGACCGTGCCTGCGCCAATGAACACATTGTTCCCAATGCGGACAATCCCGACTTTTGTGTGAGATTTTGTAAGGAGAGTGCTGGCATCATGTGCCAAGAGCTTTACGCCTGTTGAAATGGTCACATCGTTCCCAATCGTAATAAGCCACGGGTAATTTGAGTCAACAGCATCCGGGCTGAAGCAGTTAAAGTTGTCTCCATGGCGGAAGCCGTGGTTTTTGCACCATACCAGGCTCGCATCAGTCCCAGTTCCTTTTATCTTCATCAATGCACGTTTAATCCACATATCTACCCCTCATTTGAGAATCTTTTCCTTATATTCTTCCATATTACGGATAGGGTCGAAAGCATTTCCTTGAGCCGCCTCTCGAATTCGTTCATGTAGCCTGACATCATCCAGTAGCCGACAAATAGCTATCGAGATAGCTTTGGCATCCACAGGAGCAATAATTCCGTTCTCCATGGATTTAATCTGTTCTCGCATCCCGCCTACGTCTGTTGCTACAATAATTTTCCCTAACGCCCTTGCCTCACATACGGTAGTTGAATACGCCTCATAATATGACGGCTGGACATATATATCTGCCGCCCCCATATACGGATAAGGATTTGCTTGATCTCCCATCAAAAAAAAAGTCTCTTGTAGATGGTCTTTCTCAATTTCCTTTTCGATTTTCTTCCTTTGATTTCCGTCGCCAATCCAATACCATCTAACTTTCCTACCGCAACTAACCAAATGTCTACAAGCAGCTAGCGCCATATCAGCGCCCTTCTCCCTAGTCAACCGCCCAACAGTAACGATATTTATAAAATCTGAGTTGAAATCGCGCGGCAGCGGCTCCAAAGCCTTTGTTTTTATATCGTCAACATCATAGAAATTCTTCAGCACAACCGCCTTTTGTGCGGCGAAATCGAATTTTTCCATGAGCATCTTCTTGCAGTCCTGTGAAACAGCAACAATGTAATCAAACCGGGAATAATATGATTGATCTCTTTTGTATGCATGACCACTTTTTTCATATGCGCCGTTATGATACCACATGATCTTTCTGTCTGCAGTCACCTTATCTATCACATAGTAGGGAGAATAGTCATTCTGCGAGTATGCCACTGCAATATCATACCGTTTCCGCATCGGAGAAAAGGTGCGCCAAGATCTTAACCCCAATTTGACTGCAAGCCGGAACAAAACATATCTGGCCGTTTTGACTAAATTTCTTGTGACTCCGCCGCGCTCCCGTATCTCCCGATAGGTGTCCGTCGTATTCATAACGTAGCAAAATGAATCCAACTGCGTGACCGCCCGCTGAATGGACGGCAAAAAGGAATACTTTGGATTCATGAGAAGCAAATCAACTGCAAAATCCTCCTCTGGCATTGCATTTATTAAATTCACAAGACACTTTTCTATCCCGCCAATTCCCAAGCCATAGCAGCAAAACAAAACTGTTTTCATAACGGCCTCCTCGGTAACTCCTTACGAATAGACATTCTTTTGGAAATACTTGCTGTACAGTACGTAGATTAGACGATACAGTCCCGGAACGTGGACAATCATGTTGGCCATCAACTCACGTTTTCTTCCTAGCAGTGAAAAATCATTTGCTTCTTTTACCAACAGTTCGTGTACTTTCCGTAGATCGTCTCTATATCCTGCACCTGCCGTCAGCAAGGCATGATATGTATTAATACATGTGTTGATATATGCCTGCCGGGCTGCATTGCGCAATTCTGCCGGTGCATCCTGCCGAATGATCTCTTTCACCCTTATGGGGTCGTATATCTTGTGAGGGTTCAGCTTCGCACGAGACGCGGATTCATTTCGAACAACGTAATGATACGGGCACCAGTCCTCAAAAACCGTCTGCTCTGCCGTAGAAAATAGCCTGTAGTTCATCAGCAGGTCTTCGTTGATTTTGATATCCAGCGGCACGGCTTCGCCGTGTAACAAGCTCCGGAACAAGGGTTTGTGGAAGAGCTTGTTACACAGGCCCGGCTCAATTCTTGAGCCGGATAACAGCTCTTTCAGAGCCGTTATCTTATCTTGCTGCGCAAGAAGGCCTGTGTTGTGGAAATAGTGAACTCGGCCATCATCAAAGCACATCTGATACCCGCAATGCGAGATGTCCGCATGATAGGTTTCGGCGTTTTTCAGCAGTCGCTCATACATATCGGATTCGATTTCGTCATCGCCGTCCACAAAACCAATCCACTGGCCAGAGGCTTCTCTTACTCCATGCAGGCGTGCAGACGTAACGCCGTCATTCTCTTGAAAGATGGGCTTTATACGGTTGTCCTTTTTAGCGTACTGCCGGATAATGTTGGTGCTGCCGTCAAATGAACCGTCATCAACAACTATAATCTCGATGTCGTGATAGCTCTGCGCAAGAATGCTGTCCAGACAGCGCGATAATTCCTTTTCCAGATTGAACACCGGAACGATAATGGAAATCAAGTCCGTTTGCATAATCTCTCTCACAGTCCCAACAGCATTTCTTCCACCGCACGGACAGTATTTTCTGTGCTGAAGGTCTTGCCTCGCTCGATAGCCTTTTCTTTATAATGGGTAAGCTTGTCCGGATGATCCAGCAAATCCTTGATTCCCTGATACAACGCTTCCACGCTGTTTTCAGTCACGATGCCCCATTCGTTGTGTTCACCCAGCATCTCCTTCATGCCGGATACCTCAACGGTGCAGACCGGGGTTCCAACAATCAGCGCCTCGGTGGCTGCGGTAGAAAATCCCTCCGCAAAGCTGGCGCAGACGAAAAGATCGCATTTTGCAACATACTTATAGGGATTGGTCTGGTAGCCAAGCAAGGTGACCGCTTCTTGCAGGTCACTTGCTTGAATATATCGTTCCATCTCCTGCTGAAGCGGACCGATACCAAGGATGTAGAGATGGACGGGATATTTCTCATCATGCAGACGCTTGATGGTGGACAGCAGACGCATATAGCCCTTGGATTCCTTGAGTGTTCCGACCGCCATCAGCCGTATTTTCCCGTCATCCATCAACTCTGGCGCGGTATCATTTGCGTTAGTCAGTATTTTCTCGGACTCCACTGTGTTGTACAGCACACGGCATGGTTTCTGGAAATTCAGGATGCGGCAAAAATCGTCATGGACATACTGCGAAACGCACACAGTCTGGTCAAAGCGGTCGTAGCACTTGCGCGCTTCGCGCTCACTGCGGAACGAGCCTGACAGGCGTTCCATCGTATGCTGCTCCACATGAATCCACGATACGAGCTTGGTATTCGCGTCTTGGCAACCACTGATAACGCGCGCAGAAGGACCTTCCAGATAGGAGACCTCAATATCGTAATGCTCCTTCACGCACATGCGGTGTAGCTGTGCCGGTGTCAGCAGCTTCATGAGCTTGCTGTTACCCGGCACTTCTTTGGGGAATACCGCACGGAAGTGAATATCTGACGCAAGGAACTGCTCATTCACACCGCCGCCAAACAGCGCCGTCACAGAGATATCAAATTTTGAGCGATCCATGTTGTTGACCAGATTGACCAGCACCTTTTCGGCACCGCCTTGGCCGAGGTCATGGATGAGAAAAAGGATTTTTTTCATTGCTTCACCTCAATCGCATTCCAATTCCAGTGCAATTTATTTCTTGCGCAGCCTTTTCCCATGCAAAAATTTGTACAGCCAGGTTGGGCAAAAGCCCTTTAAAACAGGGATACATGCTTGTGCATAAGAAAAACTCTGGCCGCCAAACGCCTTCCCTGCTCTCAAAATGACCTTGCTCTCGTTGATCCGGCTTTGAAACGTTCTACGCGAGATTGCATTGCGGTCATCGCGCATACTATACAGGATTTCTTGTGTATTAAAGCCACGGTAACCGGCAGCGTACATCCGAACCCAAAGATCGTAGTCTTCAACACGCAGCGTATCTTTGTTTTCAGAATATCCGCCCAGCGCCTCCAGAATATCTCGGCGCATAAGTGCCCCTGCATGGCAAAACTGAGAGCCATGCAGAAGATCCTTTGGCTGAGGCGCGGCGTCATAGATCATTTTTCCAAAGATGCCTTCATCATCGAAAAAGCTCATGGAGCAACTGATAACACCCGCCTCCGGGTGCTTGGCATACAGTGCCAGTTCCTTTTCAAATCGGTCCGGTGCACAGATATCATCGCCGTCCATGCGGGCAATATAATATCCGCTTGCAGCAGCCAGACATTTGTTCAAGGTTGCATTCAGTCCAAGATTTTTCTCATTTCTCAGGAGGACAATGCGCTCATCGTTCCGCTGAAATTCACTGGCAACCTGCCACGTTTCATCAGACGATCCATCATCGCAGATGATAAACTCCCAGTCCGATACCGTCTGGTGCTGAATGGCGGCAATCGCCTCCGGCAGAGTGTGGGCGCAGTTGTATGCACCCATAATCACAGAAATAGTTGGATTCATAATCCTCACGTCACAATCCTAAGTAGTTCCAAACCGTTATTCTGGAAAATTCCTGCGCAAAGTTCTCGTTGATCGCATTTCCATAGTAGAAGTACATCAGATAACAGGCGACCATCGACACCGTCAGGAAGCGTCTGTCCCGCACGGAGAGTCTTTTGAGTATCATCGGCAAGACGATCGCCGGGAAAATAGAAAAATAGTTTGCCAGCCGTCCAAAGTAGTTTGCCGTACCAAATAGGCCGACGAACATGATACACGCATAGAGAAAGCTGAGATTGATAAACACATTGTCTGCCGCACTGCTTCGACTGACGCGGCGCTTGAGAAGAAACGTCAGCAGCACCGGGACGCTGGCAACCAGCACTCTGAATACGTTAACGCCCTCGCCAATGAACTCTTCCGCGTTGTACCCATCGCCCAGCAGCGCTGCCGTGTTGACAATCGTCTCAACAATATTCGGCAGGGTCAGTCCTGCAATTACGGTAAGCGCCAGCAGGAGCCATGTCCCGCCGGACCACGGTTTAAAGCGAAGGATTGGAATCAGCAAAAACAACAGAATATACGGATGAAATGTTGCCGCCAGCAGCACGATTGCCGCAAATCGAATCCATTTATGGTTCAGCGCATACGGGATTGCCGCAAGCCCAATGGCAATTGAAGTGCACTGCTTCATAGCAGCCAAAGAAAACAAGTAGCCGTGCGCACAAACAAAAAGAAAAATCGACAGCGTAAAGTTGCTGGAATACCGCTTCAAAAAAGTAACCGCCGATGCCACAAACAAACTCGAATAGAACAGCACAAAGCTCTGGGCACTGAAACCGGCAGCCTTCATCAGTGAATTGAGCAAGATAAACCCTGGATTGTCTCCGAGCCTCCAACTGAACTCTGTCAGGATATCCGGAAAAGCCGCCATCGCCTTATAGCCGCTCCTGTAAGTATAAGTGTCATTGTAGCCGGTGCGAAGGCCTGCAAAGAGACTCAGATAAGCAATCAGTAGGACAACAATGCCATAGTTCAGCACTTTGCTCGGTCGACCATTCCATGCAAATGTGTACTTTTCGCTTAAAAATGCAAGTCCGCAGGAAACGGCCAGCACGATCCATAGTTCGCCCACTGATATCCTCCCATATTAAAGCTCATAAACGGCTTGCAGTTCTTGCCGCACGTTGGTATCCGCATAGAGCTGTGCCTTTTCATATCCGGCCTGTCCCATGCGACCGGCCAGTTCGCCATCGTTCAGCAGCACCGCAATTTTCTCCGCAAACGCGTCGCTGTCCGCAGGCGGCACCATATAGCCGGTCTTCTCCGGCACGATCAACTCGCGGTGGCCCCGGTTGTAGGAGGCCACCACAGGCTTGCCCAACAACATCCCCTCCACAATATTCATTGGAAGACCTTCGCGGTAACTGCAAGACACGATCACATCTGCGATATTGGCATATCGCTCCAGATCAGTGCGATAGCCAAGAAACTCCACACAGCTTTGCAATTCAAGTGCGGTAACCTCTGCCTGCAATTCCGGCAATGTTGGACCATTACCTGCCAGCAGTAGCTTTGCCTTCGGCTGATGCTCTATCAGAGTTTTCATCGCGTGAATTGCCGTGATCTGGTTCTTGTTCGACAGCAATTCTCCGGTACAAAGCAGCAGCTTATCATCAGCAGCATAGCCAAGCTCACACCGCAGCGCCGCGCATTCGGCTTCGGACAACTTACGATACTTTGCAGAATTTGCACCAACACCATGAATGCGCTCCACCTGCGTGGGAAACTTTGCCGAGGCAAGGTCATAATCCTCCTGCGTGATGGTGATGAGCTTGTCCGTATGGCGGCACATAAACTTCTCCACCGGATACCAGATGAGCCAGTTTTTCTTCGGCGCGCCCTTATAAAAGTGGAAGCCATGAGCGGTATAAAAGACCTTGGTGCCGCGCTTGCGGGCTTTTCGTGCAGCCAGCCGTCCCAAAACACCGCCGACCGGCGTGTTGCAGTGGACAACATCGTAGTTGCCCTCATCAATGATCTTTTTGAGCTGTTTGTAGGCTCCAAGATTTTTCGGTGAAAACGGTGATCGCTGGAACGGCACGTCAAAGACCTGTTCCACAAAGTCCAGCTTCAGGCCGTTCTTTTCGGCAAGGTTGTTCCGCGCCGCCACATGAACTTCGCAGCCGTGCTCATGTAGCATGGCCACAAGCGGCCTGTGAAACTGACAGATATGCGATTGTACAGTGGCAACTAGAAGGACTTTCATTGCAGCTCCTTAGAATGGCAAGGCATTGTTCACAAGATAATACGCCCGTTCACAATACATTCTTTTCTTGGTTTCGTTGTAATTCGTAATCGTTATTCCGAGCTGGTCAATCGCGGGGTTCATTTTGCGAATGACATCGAAGTGTGGGATATCCTCAATCCTTTTTTCCAAGGGTAACCGCAGAAACAGCTCCATCAGCAAGCGGTTGTTATACGGAATCGTGATATCGTAGGAAACGCGGTGT
>UMJY01056308.1_pt1 | contig 14242 bp, 20 predicted proteins | sample 1966191 | NCBI WGS metagenome assembly UMJY01 (sample SAMEA4836161, study PRJEB28245) | human gut metagenome | biome: gut microbiome; material: fecal sample | place: Denmark | collected 2008 | reverse complement strand
TAGGGAAAGGAATATCTCATAGAGGTCACACTCGATAATCCGGTACGGTGTGTTTGCCTCTGCCTTTAACCTTCGGATATAATCCTGAACCGCAATTTCATCTTTGGGGTCATAGCAGAAAACATGGATGCCCACCTCATTGCTCAAACCCTTATTGGCAAGGAAACTCGGATCAGAAATCCGGTCTTTGATCCGATCCAGCTCTTCTTTTATCATGTCCATGACCGCCTCCTATCGAAAACAATTAAATGCCGGCAGTGCTTCATAATCGTTGTTGGCTCTGATTCCTTCTTCCAGCTCTTCGCAGAGCAGAACCGGATTCAGAATGGTAGAGCGAATACCGTCAAGATACTCCGTCTCAACCAGCATCCGTACCAGCACGCTTTTGATTTTACTGACTGTATTTTCGCTCCATGCAGAGACAGAATCGTTCTGTGCTTGAAGCCGGGTAAAGAACGCATTCAGGTCTTTCCGTGAAAAGCTGAAATCCTGATTGCTGTATTTTTCTCCGATGACCTGTATCATAAATTCCCAGACCAAACGGTTATATTTCATAATTGCATAGAGGTTGATCTGTTTCGCTATTTCGCCGGGTGCGAATGCAAGCTCATGCACAAGCTGCTCGTTGTTAAGCGCATCCAGCCGCTTATAGCAAGCCCTCGCCAGACGTGAAACCTGACGCTCTGTGGGGTATTGAAATAAGTTGCCTCTTTTGATTATCTCGATTGCCTCTTCAATGGTTTTACCGTCAATGTAATATTTCGCGGCAATCCGGATTTCATAGAAGAGGAACTGCTCAGCTGTTAAGCTTCCGTTATATAAACGTGCCTGATCCATCACCATTTCTCCGTTTCTATTCCGCCTATTTTATCATACACCTTTCCACGTCCTAAAATCAGGACTCGTCAGAGTCCGGTATAAACTCCACTATGTCGCCTATATTGCAGTTTAAGACGGTGCAGATTTTACGAAGAGCCTCCATTGAAACATCTTCACCTTTTCTAAGCTTAGTCATGGTGCTTGATGATAGGCCACTTGCTTTATGAAGATCAGCTTTACTCATATCTTTATCTACAAGAAGCTTCCAGAGTTTTTTATAACTTGCTTTCATCGTCTCACCTCCGCATAATATAAAATTATTTTAACACAGCGACGACTAATACACAAGACAGTATCGTGGAAATCAGACTGTTTCGACGTATTTGCAGGAGATTATGATGTAAATCGAGAGAAAAGAAGTTGAGTGGCGTGACGTATAGTAAAGCCCCTCAAATCTGTGATCTGAGGGGCTTTATGTCTTATTCTATTTCTTTCGTGTGGACTATATCGTTTACATTCTGTTTAGGGCTGAGGAAGTCATCCACATTGGCCTTCATGGTGTCAATCAGACGGGCTTCTTTTTTCAGCTTGGCGCGTTCATCATAGAGGCGCTGCTGCTCGTCCATAAGCCGCTGCTGCTCCACTTGCAGAGACTTTAAGCTCGGCAGCTTTTCCTCGCCCTGCATGGCGAGAAGGGTGCTTCTCGCGGCTTCGTAGATAACAAGCTCGGCTTCGTGCTTTGCCCGAAAAGCCGGTTTGTCCTTAGCCTTCGCATAAGCATCGGCCACCGGTTTTAAGCGCTGGTAATTTGAGATGTTCTTGATGAGCGGCTGCACCTCGCGCAGCCGTACCTCCACACTTTTTAGCTCATCGCCGGTTCGGGCATAGGAGCTGTGAATATCCTCGGCCTTCTTCTCAAGATCGGCATATTGCAGGAGGTTGTTTTCGGTAAGGTAATTGAGGGTTCTGGCCGCTTCTTTGAGGATTGTGAGCTTGGCCTTATGCTCATAGCCTTTGCTCCCAATGGCGTCAATCCGGCGCTGGATGTCGCCTATGAGGGAGATGCCTCTGGATGCAGTCCGAGAGGAATGCCTGCGGGGGTTCCGGCCCTGAATGCGTTCCTTGATTCGATCCTCGGTGTAGTTTTCACCAATGGTTTTTGCACGGGTAAAGCGTTCCTGTCCTTCGGCTCGGAATGAGACATATTTGCCGGGTTTGATTTCATATTCGGCTTCCTGCATGAGCTTCAAAAACTCGTCCCAGTCCTTCGCTGTGATGATGCAGCGGTCGATGGTCTGCTTGAGCTTTTGCTTCCAGCTCGTTCCGCGTTTAGCCTCCGTGTATTCTTTGTAGTCCATGCCCTTGCTCTGTGAGGGCGGGATCACGGAAAGCCCATGCTCCTTGCAGATTTCGTCACTTAGCTGGCGCATTTCCCGGTAGGTGCGCCGGTTGCTCCGGTAGGCATGATAGTCCACAAAGTTGACGGCGTTGAAGATGATGTGATTATGGCAATGCCCCTTGTCGATGTGGGTGGCGATCACATATTCGTATTTGCCTTTAAGCCATTCATCTGCAAACTGCTTGCCGATCTCGTGGGCTTGTTCCGGCGTGACTTCTCCAACATCGAAAGACTGGATCAGGTGCCGGGCAATTACCTTCGGCATCTGCATTCCTTGTTGGACGGCGAGGTTGCGTGTCCACTCAAATTCCTTGGCAGCAGCATCGCTGGCAGCACACCCGAAAGAGGAAACATAGAGCTGGTCATCCGTCTTTTTCGGATCAAGGATGTAGGTAAGGGCCTTGTTTACAGTTCCCCGGATTGGCTTGATTTTAGTAACTGCCATATTTCCTTTTGCCTCTCTTTCAGCTCTGTGACATCATCCTCATAGAGGTTTCCCTTTGAGTTGATGCGGCGGCAAATCTGATTGATATTTGATGCAGCACGGCTGACAGCGGCAGCGAGTTTCTTCTGCTGGGTGTAGTCCACTTTGATGATGTAGCCGTCAATGAGCATCTTCCGCGCATACGCCCCGAAGTTCTTTGTACCAAGCTGCTCCATCTTTTTTTCAATGAGCCGTTTTTCACTTTCGGTAACGGCCAACCGGAGGATAATAGGCCGCGTTCTGTTTGCCATAGGCATTCCGTCCTTTCGTAAAGATAGAGGGTTTGGGAAACTTCCCAACAAGCAATTTGAAGATTAAGGGGAGGGTTCCCTTAATCGAAAATCGCCGTGTGTGGCAACACCGGCTGTGCTTGCTATTCTCTCAAAATCGTATTCCCGGTGCTTCTCCCCGTAAAAATCCCCTTCACTTTACAACGGACATTTTTTTGCCGCTTGTCCGGTTTCAACCGAAAAAAGACGCTCAAAAAGCATCTCTTTCCATTCTTATCCGATTTATCTTTTTTCGCCTTTCCCGCGTTTCTCGTAGTCCTCATCAATCCGGCTTTTCCAATCCGCACCAAGCGGGGCGCTGCTGCGGACGGCAGAGATGGCATCGTTCAACACCTCATAATTGAGCTGCGTTCCGGCACTGTCAGAGTTGTAGTTGACGGCTCGGTCGGCTCCGATCCCAAAGTGCCGTGCCGTTTCCACTGCGTCGATGTTTGCGCCGAGGAACAGGAACTCCCAACCATACTTCGTTTTCTGACGCTGGATCATCTTCTTCACCCGGTCGCGGCTGTAAACCCGGCTGGCGTTCTCCATTCCGTCCGTGGTGATGATAAACAGCGTATGCTCCGGGACATCCTCCGGTCTGGCATACTTATGGATATTCCCGATGTGATGAATTGCGCCTCCGATGGCATCCAGAAGAGCAGTGCAGCCGCGAACGGTATAGTCCTTGTCGGTCATCGGTTGAATATCCCGGATATTCACGCGGTCATGGATAACCTCGCTCACATTGTCAAAGAGGACTGTGGAGACGAGCGCTTCGCCGTCCTGCTTCTTTTGCTTGGCGATCATTGAGTTAAAGCCGCCGATGGTGTCGGCTTCCAGCCCGCTCATAGAGCCGCTGCGGTCAAGGATAAAAACGATCTCGGTTAAGTTCATTTTCATGATAATTCCTCCCATATAGAAAAACTGTGACTGCTTTTGCTTACAGTCACAGTATAGGAGAAATAGCCTTTGGTTTGGTCGCATGGAAAGCGACATTCAAAACAGATCGCGGAACAGCTCACTTTCAATGTCGGCGACATCATCCAGCGGGATTTTCGTCCCGTCTGTGAGCATCATCCAGCGCTCAAACCCGTCTATCTTTTTGAGGTTTCCATCCTTTGTCACATACGCTCCGCCGGACTTCTTTGCATCCGGGACGAAGTAGGTTACGGTCAGAGCGGGATGGTCGCCAAGTCTTTCCATGAGGATCTGTTGCTTCCTATCCAGCGCCTCTTTTTCCTCTTCACTGAGGTCGATCTTTTCATCTGTCAACCGTCCGGTTTCATGAATTGCGTCATCATATCCGGTGAGAGCGGCAAACGGGGAGAACTGCACAGCCCTGTCCAGCATCGGCATCTGCGGCCTCTTCGACGAGACATGGTGGGGAAGATAGATGATGTCTTTGTATTCGTCACTCATGCCTTATGCCCTCCGATTTGTGCGTTCCGGTCCTTCGCTGTTGCTCCTTCCTCAAGGTTCATCCCCTTGAGAATGGCATTCTTCCCAAACTTCTTTTTGATGGTAAGCATGGCTTGCTGTACCCGCTTTTCCTTCGCAAGCTCTTCATCTTCTTGCTTCCGCTTGGCATCGAGTGCCGCATAATCAGTGAAGAGGTCAAGCTGCTCAAAATCTCCGTTTGCTGAGGGAGCAGAGGCTTCGTCAATCACATGAGTTGCCGTGACATTCAACCGCCGAATGAGCAGATTCTTGTCTGTGACCCGGTCAAAGAGTTCACCAGCGGCATCCATAATCCGCTTTGTGGAAGATGTGTACCGCCCCAGATTGATTGTGCCGTGGGAATGCTTCGGTATCTGCCGTCCGTAATGGTCTTTTACTATATCGCCGTGATACTTTTTCCGGCGCTCCGGGTCGGTCAGGTTCTCAATGTCATAGCCTATCGTGACAACGAGCTGGTCGGTGACAAAGCCCTTGCTCACTAAATCCATCGAAAGGTTATCCGCCATTTCCCGGAGGACGAGCCGCGCCTTATCTGCTTCATAAGGCTGGTGTAGTACCTGTCCCGATCCTAAGCTGTTGCTTTCTGGCTTGTACGCCTTAACTGCCTCAACCGTGCAAGGCTCCCAGCCCCATGCGTGGTCAATCAGCAGCTCCGCATTCTTGCCAAAGAGCTTGTAGAGCAAGTCCTCATCTGTGACGGAACGGCGGGCAATATCGCCCATTGTGAACATCCCGTTTTCCTCAAGCTTCTTGGCGTACCCTTTGCCTACACGCCAAAAGTCGGTGAGGGGCTGGTGTGACCAAAGCGCTTTCCGGTAGCTCATCTCGTCCAGCTCCGCAATGCGGACTCCATTCTCGTCTGCTGGTATGTGTTTGGCGACAATATCCATCGCCACTTTGCAGAGATAGAGGTTGGTGCCAATCCCGGCGGTCGCCGTGATGCCAGTGGTCAAGAGGACATCCAGTATGAGCTTCATTGCAAGGTCATGGGGCGAGAGGCCGTAGGTGGCAAGGTAGTCCGTGACATCCATGAACACTTCGTCGATGGAGTAGACGATGATGTCCTCCGGCGCAACATACCTCATGTAAACCTGATAGATACGGGTGCTGTACTCCATGTAGTACGCCATGCGGGGCGGCGCGATGATGAAGTCTATCGCAAGAGAAGGGTTCTCTTGCAGCTCGGAGAAGAGGTACGACGAGCCTGAGAGCCTTCGCCCTGGCGCGTCGTGCTGCCGCCCAGCGTTTGCTTCCTTGACGCGCTGTTTGACTTCAAACAGCCTTCCGCGCCCGGAGATGCCATAACTCTTGAGCGAGGGCGTGACCGCAAGGCAGATGGTCTTATCTGTCCGGCTTTCATCCGCTACAACAAGGTTTGTGTCGAGCGGGTCTAAGCCGCGCTCACGGCACTCAACCGAAGCATAAAAGCTTTTCAGGTCGATTGCGATATAGGTGCGCTGTTTCATGCTTCGGTTGCCTCCTTTTCTTATTCAAAAACTACAATATAATCTTTAGTGAAGTCCTCAAACATCTCATTTGTGCTGCTCAATACATTGAATAGCTCATCTTCAATTTTCCCCCTTACATAAGCATCCTGCATTTCGGGCTTCTTGACAATCACCCATTTGAGTTGCGTGTATGAGTATTTCGCAAAAGCGATCCATTGGGTATAATTTATCGCCATCGGATTTTTTGTGAAATAAATTTTTCCTGCATTTGCTGCTGTCGCTCCTGCGTTAGCTATAAACAGCATGGTCGCCAGTTTGGGGTGCCTCTTTCTGTCGAGAGAAATAGGAATAGAGGATCGAATGCTATGACCTTCCTTGATGCGCTTAACTGCATATCCAAGCCTAACAATCACCTCTGATACCATTACGGGGATTGATAACGAGCAAAAATGGATAAAGTCATATCCCTCGTAGTACATACCTTGAACAATCTCGGCAATCGTCTGTTCTTCTTCGCCGATGCTCCCAAATTGCAAAAGATTGAAAAGTCCCATCAGTGGAGCCGGTAAGCCCATCGAGGTTGTTATGTCCGTCTTGAAATGAATGATCTGCTTGGCAATCGCTGCAAAAATATCGCTCTCTTTCCGGTCGGCATAATTCTCCATAACCTGAGAGACAATGTTACCAGCTTTGTCGATTGTTGTCATCCTGCCTGTAAGAATATCAACTACGCCAACAACAAGCCCCAGCAATGGATCATGCCCCAGAGAGAGAAGCCGATGATAGTATGCCGATAAGCCTTGAACATACTCAGTGGTATTCCGGTTGTCCTGCGCATCGTAAGGCACTTTGCTTTCTTTGCTGTTAGCCAACTTTTGCATTTCATCTTCCGGGTATTTTTTCTCAAAATAGTCCCGGATATAGTTTGAGAGCGTCCCAGCCGACAATCCTTCTGGCCCCTTCTTCGGAATCCCCACAAGAAGAATGTCAATAGCTGCGCTTGTCAAAGCGGCAAAAGCACTGATTGCAACATCCATTCTGTCAAGACGATTTAGTGCCGCATATTCGGCATTGAGCTTCCTGACTGCGGCAGAGTTTTCTCTCAATTCATCTTCTGTAAAGAGTGCTTCCAAATCGCAGTCTGTGCCAACATGACGCTCAGCTTCAAGGCAAAGGGACTCCCATTTAGGAACAATCACCGTCCTTCGATTATTTGAGACAACCTGCAAATTAGGCTTTTCAATTTTATAACCGAGTTTTCTCAACAGCGCCTCGCTGGATGCAATACAAGCATCGGCACTTTCAGTAGATGGGAAATGTATTTCAGAAAGCTCCGCAGACTGATGTGCAAGTACCATATTCAACTGTCTTTCAAAATCCGAATAGTTATACTTGCTCATCCTGTACCACCTCTCTCTGGAAATCCTCCAATGCTTTTTGTAGCTGCTGATTCAGGCTCTCCAAGTAATCTTGACGCTCGCGGCTCATCTGTGCATCGTCTCTTAATGCTTGAATCAGTGCCGCTTGTTTACTTATTGCCTCTTTTTGAAGACGCTCCTTTTCAGCTTGGATCTGTTTTTGCTGTTTATCATCTATGTAGTCTGCAACACCGGAGACGATCAATGCAGCCACAGGAGCAGTCAAAACAAATGCTCCGGTCCCTTTTCCACCGCCAAAAACCTTTCCAACCGCCTCGGCTGCTTCATTCACAAGCTTTATGAGGTTTTGCATGGAGTCTTTGCTGTTGAAAACCAGATTACCCATATTCGCCCTCCTATGCAACGCCCAAATCCTTGCTCAAATCTTTGATCGCTTGTTGTAGAAGGATATTAAGGCTTTGCAAGTAGTCAATGCGCTCTTTGGCTGCATCGGCTTCCTCTTTTAGCGCCTTGATTATACCTTCGTGCTTTTGAATGGCTTCTTTGTAGAGGCGTTCTTTCTCTTGCCTGAGCTGTTTGCTCTTGAGATGAGCGGCAACACCAACCCCTCCCGCAGCAAGGGCAGCTACCGGAGCAGCCAAGACGAACACACCCGCCACCATTCCTCCGCCAACGATAGCCCCTGCTGCTGCAAGACCCGAAGTGATTCCAGCCGCAGATAAGCCCACTGTACCCAGACCGTAGAGCGCAAGGAAGGAACCTACACCTCCAATTCCAGCGCCCAAAGCCCCCGTCAAAACCTCTGGAATTGCGCTATGCCGGATAGTTCTTGTTTTGTCGTTTACTGCAACAGCGGCTTCATTCAGGACATTGACCACTTGTTGCAGAGAATCGACACTTTGAAAGACCATATCCTTTTTCTTCTTTACATAATTACCCATATCTATCTCCTTACGCTCCAAGCAAGCTCTGGTCAAAGGCGAACAGAGCCTCGTTGATCTTGAAAACATTGTAGTTCCCATGCTCGATGAAATATTCAATAATGATGTCAAACTTGTTGGAGTGTGAGAGGGCAAAGCCCGCCTTCATGAGCATTTCTTTCGTTTCATCCAGCGGAAGCTCCAAGGCAAGCGCAAAGGCAAGCGCCGTGGGCTTCGACGGTTTATACAGACGGTCGCTGCGGATCTTCGAGAAGAGCTTGCGGTCGATATTTGCTTTCTTGTAGCACTGCGCGTCAGTCATGCCTTTCTCGTCGATTTTACGAAGCAGCATTTCGGAAAAGCTTTCGTCGATCTGCGAAAGGGCATCATCCAGCGTTTTTGCACTCGCCGCCATTGGAGCCAGCGGGGCACCGAATGTCTCTTCTTCCGGCTCATCCGAAAGCATCTGCATCCGGCGAAACTGCTCTGAACGGCTGTCAGTATGTTCGTCCACATAGTTATCGTCTATGTATGCGGCGATGTCAGAGAACAGCTTCTCGCCAATCTGATATGCTTTGCGGTCAAAAATGACGATATAGACCGTCATGTCATTTTCCAGAAGAAAGTCGCTGACTGTGTCTATGGCAACCTTCAACGCCTGGTCTTTCGGATAGCCGTATATACCCGATGAAATCAGCGGAAAGGCAACCGTCTCACAGCCGTGTTCCTTCGCCAACGCCAGAGAAGTGCGATAGCAGGAAACAAGCTTTTCCCGTTCTCCATGCTTGCCGTCCCGCCAGCGCGGGCCGACGGCGTGGATCACATACTTGCAGGGAAGCCTATATCCCTTTGTGATTTTCGCACTGCCGGTTTCGCAGCCGCCTAGCGTCCTACACTCGGCAAGCAGCTCCGGCCCTGCAGCCCGGTGGATGCAGCCGTCAACACCGCCGCCTCCCAGAAGGGAACTGTTTGCCGCGTTGACGATAGCATCAACCTTCATCTTTGTGATGTCGTTTCGTACAATTTGAAGGGGCACAATTCCACCCGCCTTTCAACTTTTCAAAATCACCCATCTTCATTGTCAACTTTACAATGGGAAGTCATCAAAATAACGCTATATCTATTTTGTATTCACCATCAATCAGTATATAGTCCAGATCATTTTCTTTCGCAAGAGACAAGGTACGCGCATTATCTTTCAACACATTATCTAAAGTACAATCCTCATCATCTAAACGGTTTTCAATAACATTTGCAAATTGTTTTATGTCATCGAAATGCATTCTTATGTAGTTTTCACTCATCGCAAGGCAATAGCCTCGTATATCTTTGCGGTATTCGTCAGTAAAATCTTTTTTCCAGTCAAATGGAATGTAGCATCCCTCAATAATCAAATTTTGCCGATTTTCAATTACGGTTTTAATTATTTCCCGGACAATCGGCCATAAAAACATCGTCAATTCGGTATCATCGCTCACAGGTGTAAGCTGTGTGTTTCCACTGCGAATCATCCCCATTTTCAAATGGTCAATCGACAAATACGGATAGTTGTATTTTTCGAGGAGTTTTTGAGCCAACAGAGTTTTTCCTGTGTGAGACGCACCGGTAATCAAAATAATCACTTTTGTTTCACTGCTCCTATATAGGGCTTGCTGCTCTTTATATCAGATCTTTAGAAGAGCAAGCACGCTTATTTATTCTTGTGTTTCTACAATGCCAAAGTCGATCAGAATGTTCTTATCGGCATTCGGCGGATAGACAATGCCCGTCATCTCATACTGATAGCGCCGTATCTTCCGAAAGTCTTTAATCGGCTCCGGCGCATAGGCCGCTGTCTCGCAGCTCTCATATTCCGGCATACCGGCAAGGTCATCCGCAGCCGCTTTAATCAGCGCATCGGTCACATCGTCAATGTCTTTTCCGTACTCAACGGCAACCAGCTCGTGCTTCTTGACATCTTTCTCAAGATTTCCAAAGGAGCGGTAGAGAAGATATTTCATGGTTCAGTCCTCCTTGTGCTTTTCATCGTCCAAAACTTTTTCCAATAAGGCGGTGAGCGTGGCGGCAATCAGCTCATAACTGATTGCGTCAGGGTCTTTCTGAATTAAGTAGCTGGCTACTGCCTTAAATGCGGTGGTCTTGTCCACATGAGTTTCATTGTCAAACCGGTCGAGGATTTCCCCAATCAAACGGACAACGGCTTCATCTTCCTCGCTGATACCTATATTGAGCATAGCCGCCAGCTCTTCGTCCTCAGCAAGCGTTTCAAATTTCAGATAGTCGCCGTATTCCTCCGACATGATTTCCTCAAAATAATTGATCATAACATGAAAACGGAACTTGCCGTCTTCCTGCGTGGTAATGCAGCAATAATGCGCCTTTTCCCCGATGTCTTTTAAGAGCGACATATCCTCCGAATCATCAAACTCAAGCATAGGCAGCGTCAGGTCGATGTGGGCATCCCAATGTTCAAAGTCAACGACACCATGAATCTTGCCGTGATGACGCTTTGCAAACTCATCGCATCTTTCCAATAAATACTCGTAGTTTTCTTTATCCTTCGGGACTATCACCTTTGGGATAGCATCCATCTTTTTTGAAAACTCTTCTAAAAAGCCACCGGGGGCGTTTACCCGGTCAAAAATTGCTTGAGCCAGTGGGTCAGGCTTGTCTTCTTCATAGTTACGGTCGAATACAATGTTCTCCATTTTCTCCATCGTTTTACTCACTCCCAACTTTAACAAATCAGTTTTGGCGCAAATTGCGGATGACAGCCAGAGAAAGAATATTTAAGTATAGATAGCCCAGCTCATGGATGAAGTCCACATCAATCTCAAGGAATGTGGTGCGGAGCTGTGCATAGACAAGGCGGAACAGATCCATCTCCGGCGGGGTATCGAACAGGTTCAGGCTAAGGATGGCCGTTTCTGCTTTCTCCCATGTTTGGGATGCCTCAATCTCTGAGCTGGTCATAACAGCCGCCAGAATTTCACTGACTGCCAGTTTCCCGTCCACCGGCTCAATTTCGCCTTTGAACTGCCGGAGTACATCTGCCTTCTCCTTGAGGGGGACGATTTCGCAGCTATCGTCAAGCTCAATGGCGATAATCTCTGCAATGCACTCACGCCAAACAGCGTACCCCGCGTTGATGATGCCGTCTTCTTCCTTGGTCTGCGCGTAGTCTTCACAGTATTCGTCATAGAAGCTCTTCCCGTCCAATTCGTGGTGAGCGCAGTAGATGTGCGCCAGCTCATGCAGGAAGATATGGAGCAGTTCCATCGGTTGATAGGGTATGTCCGTGCGGAGCAGGATGCCGTCCTTACCGCCGTTATCCATTCCGATAAAAGAGGACGCCCGGAAGTCAAAGTAGCCTTCCTCCTGATACCGGTCGTTCAGTCGGTAAGGAAAATACTTGGAGCAGAACTGCTCGAAAATTTCTTTCTGATCCACGGTCATGAAACAGGTAAGGATAATGTTATCCTCGGAGAAGTCAGCACCCATCCTGTCGTTAAAAATCGCTATGGCACGGGCAAGATAAGCGTCATAGTTCAAATCGTTCGTCGCCTCCATCGTAAAGTCTTTATTTCAGGAAGTCGCTTTTATGTTCAATGCGCCGGAGGTCATACCCGGTTTCCGCCAAGTGGGCGATTTTTAATGCGACAAGGTTAATGTCCGTTTCCATCGCCCGTGCGATCTGCTCGGATGTATAGCCATAGCCATAGATGTATTCAAGGATCTCATCAGTGTCGAGCAGGATTTCTGCTGCGACGATGTTCGCCTCATACTCTGGCTTTGTGGTCATGTCGTACAACATGAACTCTTGTATTGCGCTTCCTTTTGCCAGATTTCGGTGCAACTGGTCATGCCCAAGCTCATGAGCACAGACAATCCGCTGCATCCGCCCGCTCAGGTTTTCGTTTATGAAAATAAAACGGCTGCGCTTGATCACCCGGTACATCCCTTTCAGAGGGCCGAAGTTCTCACAGAACAGGACCTCAATGCCAAGCTGCCGTGCTATGCTAAACGGATCTCGTGTCCCGCAGCGTTTCACAAGTCTGCTGCCGACCTTCGAGAGATTTTCAGCATTCATCGTCTCACCTCCCGCTGATGGAGGCATCGCAAACAGCGAAACACCTTACTGTTTGCTCGTCCCCTTACGGTATTTCTTCGGAGTGTATTTCTTGTTTTTCTCTTTGGCGATCCAGTAAGCATCGTTCAACGCCTTCATAGCGCCATCGAGCGCTTCATCACTGAGCCGCCCACCGGCAAACATACCGGTCACTTCACTGACAAGCTCGTCAATATCTCTGGCTGCTTTAGAGCCGCCCTTCTCATGCGCCGCGACGACAAGCATTCCACTTTGCCCAAGCAGATACTCAGGAGTGGTATCTAAAACCGTCGCTAATTTCTCGACAACCTCGTACTTCGTAGGCTTGCGGGTACCCAACTCATAATTCTGAATAGTCCTTGCGCTTATCGACACTTTTTCCGCAAGCTGCACCTGTGTGAGATTCGCTTCCAACCTTTTTTCCCTTAGTCTGTCCTTGAAGCTCATAAGGCACCTCTTTCTAAAAATTTTTGTGAACACGAACAGAAGTTTCGTCAAAGTGGTTGACACGAAAACGCCGTTCGTGCTATACTCTTTGCAAACACGAAAGTACCGTTCGTGCTAATGATACCACACGAACAGTGCGGGTGTCAACAGAAACAAACGAGTTATGCGCGGTTTTGCGTAACTTTCAGGACAATAGGAGGTAGGCTATGACGAACACACATTGCCGGAAGGCGTATGTTTCGGTCAACTTGGATGTTGACGAAGAAGGAGTATGTCATCCCCGGTTCATCCGCTGGGAAAACGGCCTGATTTTTCAGATTGACCAAATCCTGTATAAATGCCGTGCCGCCTCCAAGAAGGTAGGCGGTGGGGGCATCCGTTATACTGTGATGATCCGTGGAAGGGAATCTTATCTCTTCCAAGAAGGCAACAAATGGTTTGTAGAAGCGAAGGAGGGAGCGAGATGATTTTGTCACACAGAGATATTGAAGAGATCGCAGCAGCGGTCACGAAGGACTTCAACGAGTTCTTCTTCGGCCCTGATACCGATGGGGCGCGTTTGCCTCGCGGTACACCGATTGACCAGTTTGCCAGCGAATATCTCGGCCTCAATGTCTCTTTTGCTGACCTGTCTGCTGATGGAAGTATCTGTGGGCTGACGGCTTATGCAGATACCGAGTACATTATTGAGAAAGACGGGATACAATATTCCATCCCGCTGCACCGCAATCAGGTTTTGATGGATGCGAGCTTTATTCAGCCTTTCCAGATACGCAAGCTCTGCGGGAAGCGCCGCTTTACGCTCGCCCATGAGTGCGCCCATCAAATCTTGTTCCAGATGGAGACGGATAAAATCCGGGAAGCCTGTCGGCGGAAATACTCCGCCCGGACAGCCTACTCGCTCCGGGAGCTAAAGACCCGTGAGGACTGGAATGAGTGGCAAGCAAATGTCTTAGGGGCGGCGATCCTGATGCCCCAGCAGGAAATTGACCTTGCCGTTGCGTACTACGCCAGAGGCGGGAAGCTCATCAGCTACGATGGCACCTATACCTATTGGGATAAGGTTGCCCTTGATAGGATCTGCCAGCAGTTCGGTGTTTCCAAGACAGCCGCAGTCATCCGGTTGAAACAGCTCGGCCACTTGGAAACCCGGCCATACAGTGAGTATAACGATCCGTTGGAGGTGTGGGCATGAAGAAAAACATCCGTGTCTCAGAGCCTTCACCGGAGATGCAGGAGAAAATCCGCAGGGCGCGAAGCGCCATTGTCAACCAGAAGATGCGTATGGTGAAGTGTCCGTATTGTGGGCACAACGCTATCGCCGTATTCGAGGATTCCCGTGGTCACATACAGGCCAAGTGCAAAGCCTGTGGCCGGGAAACAGTATTTGATGTGATCAACATGAGACGGTTATTCCTCCACCTTCACAGAAGGTAAGGAGATAACAAATACAATTCAATATTTTATAGCTGTGCTGTGGAGCCGCTGATTGGTGAGTCTTCCTAATG
>UMJY01018013.1_pt1 | contig 14368 bp, 14 predicted proteins | sample 1966191 | NCBI WGS metagenome assembly UMJY01 (sample SAMEA4836161, study PRJEB28245) | human gut metagenome | biome: gut microbiome; material: fecal sample | place: Denmark | collected 2008 | reverse complement strand
TGATTGTAGGCACGTCCTCTTCTACAAGATTAACCCTTTCATATCCTGCTTTAAAGTAATCAATGATTATCTTCTTGATTTCATCCAGCGGGAGCAGTTTAGCCTTTTCGATGCCAGTGACTTCTATTGGATTACAAAAGCGAAAATATTTAATACCTTCGTGATCTATAAACATGTCTAATCTTTGAGGTGGCCATGGCGCTGTATATTTACTGGACTGAAATTGCATATCGCCATACGGTGATGCATATGCTGTGTCAAATGGTATGGAATCGCTATTAAAAACGTACGATATATACCATCCTTCCGTTATGGTGTGGTTATCTGGAGCAAGAATTCTTGCCTTGGTCGTGTTAGATAATACAGCGTTGTTAATTTGTAATGCAATAATAGTTTTTTCAGAAAGTTCTTCAGCTTCATGTTGCTCTATTTTTACATTGCTTAATAAGGTACCATATGGTTCTCCGGGATAGGCATTGCCGGCAACTATCCAATCTTCTAGCTGAATAACGCCGTAAGGACCTAGTTGAACGGAAAAATATGTCGCTGTTAATACTACAGATGCTGCAAGACCGGAATTAGTTTGACAATCTGCAATAAAAGGGAATGAGACGAAAGAGTCGGTCGAAACACCAAAGTACATCAAATACCGTTTTAAATTCTTAATGTTAAAATTAACAGGTACGACATTATAGATCTGCATAGGCGCACTTATGTATTCAATAGAAGCATTGATGTTGCAAATTGATGAACCTATTTCAAAAGTTTCCTCCCAAAATTTATTTTCATTCGTTAATTCAGGTAAACTTTCTACAAGTGAATGAGATTTACAAGAACTGCTTGTAACCAGCGTGAGAATAAACAGAATAATTAAAAGTCTCTTCATAAACATAAAATTTTCCCCAAGACTATTGATAAATAAGCAATATGCCCATATTACTAAAATGGTTGCTGTTTTCGCAGCAACCATTTATAGCTTGTGACATTAAGAGGCGGAGTTTGTCCAGCTTCCCGAACTTTCGATATTTGTTCCTCCGTTGTTGTTCTGAATGTAGAGCTTAATGGTATTCCAATTTGTGTTGGTCATGCTTGAGTACTTTGTACCTTTTGAGCTGAAATAGAGGGTGCCTCCGCTAACCTGCTGATTAGCGTTAACAGGGGTTACCTTGATTTTTGTCGCCCCCGTGCTCTTGAGTCGAGATACGCTTATGGTTGTAGTAGCACCCCATGTACTGGAGGAGGATTTGGTAATGGATCCAGTAGTATAAAAACTACCAGTCAAAGAGGAGCTGTCCCAAGTAGCAGCAAAAGCCGTAGAGGTGACTGCCATTATCATGGCAAAGGCGAGGACGAAGGAAAGAATCTTCTTCATATGTTTTCTCCTTTCAAATACCGTAGTTGTTTTTTCGTAGAACATAAGATACAATTTAGTCATACCCTTGCAAATTGGCATCGCATTTCAGCGATGTGAGCCGCCCGCTCGCAATATGCAGGGGTATTTTCATATATGGACAATCATAAGCATCCCTCCCTCTCGGATAATGAGACCGAACTATTTAGTTCTCTACATATAAGACAGTTGATAGCTACGGATTCTGACGATTTTGGGCGAAAAAAATAATTAAAAATTTTCCGTTTTCGCGTCAGATTTTGGAGGGGTTAATTGTCTTATAGGTACGGGGCAGGACAAGGCCCGATTATTTCAGATTGAGAAAGGACAAAACAAATGAAAAAGAAAACCATTATTTCGCTCTGCATTATTGCGGTAGTCTGCTTTGCTTGTTTCGCACAGGCGCTGGCAGCAGGGAACAACGTGACACGCGGGACGGTAGCCTTTTCCAGCGGTATGCCTAAAGTTGCTGGCACAACGAATCAATATAATCCATATGCAATTGCCAGCGTAGGGCTGCCAGAACAGTTGTCCGTTGGTTTCACATTGTACAAGGTCGTTAACGGAAATGAGATTTACATTACCTCAGATTCGGATGGTGGATATGGCAATTATTTTGAAGCTGAAGCGGTCGTTACCCTGTCAAAAGGAACTTATAAATTGTACGCTTATTATAGAGGGGAAACAAAGTCCGACGGAAGCGTAAAGGTTTATAACATCGACTAAAAAGTTGTTCTCCAATCTAAAGGCCCTCGAATTATTCGAGGGCCTTTAGTCTACTGTTTATTAAACAATTCGAGGAACTCATCTATCGAAATAGCTACAGTAGCATGAATGGTAAGTATTGAGTCATCTAATTGAAGTATTCCGTACTTACTTTGGTCGTACTTATCTATTGTATAATACACAGTGCTATCGTTACCGATGTCATATTCGGAAAAACTCTCGTCTGCATAGTTTTCTATATTGTCCGCCGGATTCCACAACTGAGTAGTAACGATTTCACTTCCTTTATACAGATAGTATGAAAACAGCCACTCCTCGTTTTGCCGAGTTTTCTGGTATTTCGATGTCTCATAAGTAACGTCGGAAGCATTCAGGCGATATGGTATATGTCCGGTTGCCTTTTCAAACTCTTGTAAGCTGGCAAACGTTTGCATTTCCTGCTTTTGAGGGTGCTCTTGTTCCAGCTCGGATGCAAAGTCGTCTGCAATTTGGCTGTCATACTTACGCGATGTATTGGTTTGCGTAGGCTGCTGAATTCCCACCCTGTTATCAAATAGCCGCACTACGGAATAATACATCTGAACAGCAAAAGCTCTGCTTTCGGGTATGAAGACAAGCAGCGCAACAAGCACAAGTATCAACGAGCTTGCTGCCGCAACCCATCTGTTGCAATGCCGTATATGGGCAAAAAATGTTTTGCGGTTGGTTTCTAAAGCATTCTGCTTTTCAGCTGAGGCTGCAATACGCCGTATTTCATCCAAGCGCTCGTCAGGCCAATCCGTCTTTGCCTTAGCACGCTGGATGATTTGCTCCAAACTTGGATACCCTTCTATTTTTAACCTTCGCTTTGCTTCGGTATGGGAGAGTATAAACTCTTCCCCCGTGGAAGCAACTTTCGTTTTTTTACCAGTCATTTTTAACCGCACCTCTTTTACGCACTAAAGTTTCATTAATACGCACAACATCATCTCTAATATCCAAGCAAAGTCATGCTTCATTTTCTTCCGCATACGGCGAAATTGTTGAGACAACGCGTTTTCACTCATATTGAGCTCCGTAGCAAGTTCCTTTACCGAGTAGCCATCCATGTAGCATCTGAGAAACGCATCGGCGATTTCGGGTGAATATGATATCAGAAGTCTGTTTAGCCACTCCTGCCGTGTGCGCATATCCTCGTGTTCCCGCTCTGTATCGTCATATAGCTTTGGCTCTGTTCCCGACAGCATGTCCGGGTCATGCGGAATCATTCGGCTGTTCCTCTTTTTAATGTTGTATGCCTTATTGCGCAGCGTGGTTTTGAAGTAAGGAATCGGCTCTATGGCGTCTTGCATCTTTGGATTTTCATAGATTTCAATCAGCAAATCACTTAGCAAGTCTAAAGCGTCATTCCTATTCCCCATCAGCATATAGGAGTAGATCGAAAGTTCCTTTCGGTTTTCTTCATTCCAAAATACGCTTATCAATTCATGCACATTCATAACGAACTATCAGGTACCCGCTTTCTGCTAACACTTTATGATTATCATATCATGCCGGCATACAATCTACAACTTGTGCAATGCACGTCTGCTCCGATGCCGCTATATAGGCCACATATACCCATCCTTTCAACTATAAAGATAGACAATTTTGTATGAGTAAATATGACGGACAAATTCAAATTTTTTCCTGCTCCTTTATAATGCCCTCAAGTTCCTTGAGTTGCGCTTCGGTAAAAGCATATTTTTGCCGTGCCCTGCATAGAATCTCTCGGACCGAGATGGGCGACCGCGGATAGACTTTCTCAGCCTCATGTACTGATATTAGAAAGGCTTTATTGTTCTGGGGCACGTCTGTAGATTTACTGAAATCAGTTGGTGTTCTCATGGAATAAACCTCCTTTTTATTATGTAGCATATTCTTCTATGAATAGCTTAATGCACCACAAATGGTTAGCTATAAGAGATATTTTAAGATACTCTGAGCTAATTTTCAACCCAATATGGGTACGCTAAGCTAATAAATATAGGAGCATGAATATGAAGTGTGAACAAGAACTGGCGCTGCTGCGGGAAGCCATCCGCAACGAGCGCAAGGACAAGAGAATTACTCAGGAAGAGTTGGCAGAAATGCTGGAGGTTTCTCCAACGCATATAAAGCATATAGAAAGCGGCCATCGTAAGCCATCAATTGAAATACTGTTCGAGATTGCCAAAATCTTGAACATATCCTTAGATAGCGTTGTTTTCAGCAAGAATGAAAGCGCACATACGGATACTCGCGAAAAGATAGACCGTTTGCTGGATATATCCGATGAAGCATCCTTGCGTTTCATCTTGAGTGTATTGGAAGCGCTGCGTGAAAAGGAACAGACCGGCATCAAATAATCGTCATCTTGCCATGTGCATTGCAAAGGAGTCGCAAATCAGCGCTCCTTTTTTGTATTGTGCGTATTTCTTCTTCAGTGAGAGCGTGGCAATCCGTGATAAGCGTGAGTTGCATATAACCTTCATACGCCAAGAGGATTGCTTCACGCAATGCCTCGGGAGTATCGCAATGTGTTACGTTGAACCATTCGCGTTCTTCCTCGTCCCATTCCATAGCCACGTACCCATGGCGAGTTAGCAGCACTTCGCAGATTCCGGCCTGAATAATCGGCGCAAAGCAATCCAGTACGTTTTCGAAAGACAGCATTGTAATCTTCCTTTCCAAATGCCTTATGTGCAACACTGTAACCATTTCCTGGCGAAGTTGCAAAGGTGCAAACTTGAGATTATTCGCTTTTCACCCAACAAGCCGCGCAGTAACCATATACTTGCCCGGCGCATGCCCAGAGTATCTGAACGGGTAGCAGGTTACAAGCACAAGCGTGCTTCTGTCAAGCGTAGGGAGCCGCCAGTCTGATGTGCTTTCGTATATAGCAACATCTGAAACGGTATAGGTGTAGGCTATGCCGTCTTTAGTTGCCGTAATGGCATCGCCCACGGTGACTTTTTCGAGTACCTTCAAATGATTACGGTTACGATGACCGTAGACAACGCACATACCATTCTCGCCGGGCAACACGGAAGTCGTAAGCCAGCCGGGAGTTTTCTTGAGCGTTGATTCTTCCACGCCGTACGCCACGGATATGGTATCGTTAAGAATACTGAGCGTGAAGAAAGCATTGCCGTCTTGTGCAGGAGCGGGAGTCGCTGCAGGTGGGTAAATCGGCTGCAATGTTGCTTCCGGCGTTGGTGATGACAGCGCAGCAGCAGGAGAGAGCAGGGGCGTTGATGAAATCACATTGGTTGCTTTTGGCGTGGGTATGGGCTTGATTTCAACAAAAGCATCGCCGTTCTCATGTTGCATAGATAAGGCGATGCATATTATGGCAGCTAAAATTGAAAGAACGGCAATGAGCGCCGCCCTCTTGGTAGTTTGATTTTTCATTATGGTTCCTTTCTTTCAGCTTGTTGGCCTGCCGAAGCAGACCCATTCCCATTCGGAGCCGCTTCTTCCCCAATGCTTGCGTATCTGTACGGAGTTGTTGCCGCCGGTGCTGTCAATCAGAAATTCGCCGTTGATGTATATTGCAACATGGTGTATCTGCATCCAGCGTTTACATTTGCCCGTTCCGCAACGCCGGGCGTCCGTGCAATAACCTTCGCCGCGGGAAGCGTCCTTGCGGGCGAAAAAGATGAGGTCGCCTGATTGAAGCTTGGAAGCGTCAGTAAACAGCACATTCATGTCGCGGCACTTTTGCGCCATGCCTGTGGACGTTAACCCATTCATGGAGGATAAACCGCAGTCACGGTATGCAGCCCGCACTAAGCCGGAACAATCCATGCTGGAATAACTGCGGCCTATGTACTTCTTGGCAGCCGCAACGATTTTCGCGCCAAGCTCGGTCGATGGAAGATCCGGATTGATGTCCAAACCCAAGCCGTATGTTCCGCCGTCGCCCACGGCATCGCCGAGCAGCTCTGCAAAAAGCGGATAGTAGTCGGGCTGCATAAGCTCGGTAAGCATTTCGTTCTGGTCGGCGTTGAACCGGTACATATCCGCGCCGTCGCGGTAATCCATGCTTAACACATTAACGTATATAAACAGCGTTGTCTTGCGCTCCATAATCGGCTTCCCGTTCTTGTCAAGAACAATAGCGCCGTATTCATCGGTTACTATGACAGTTTTGGTTTCGGATTCTGTGCGGTATGAGACTTCGTTCATATCAAGAAAGATCTCGCGGAGTTTTTCTATATTCTCATGCGACATTTCCGTTACGTCGGATGGGTTTTCTGCATCCGCACCGACTTTTATGGCGTATACGCCTATCACATCGGCCCAATTCGGTACGGTGCTTTCGATGCTCTCCATATCGCCCTCATAGATGATTTCTATAGCATCGGCAGCGCCTTGTGCAGTCAGCTCGGCAATTCTGCTTTCTATTTCATTCTTAAATTCGGTGTTTATGGTTTCTATGGCCTCGGTCATGGGCTTACCGCCGTCAGCCGCTTCGTTGGCGGAGAACACACCGAACAATGAAAGCAGGGCAACCACGAGTACCGCTAATACTGCAATTACGATAGCTATCCAGCCTCCGGCGGCGATTGCCGCAACAAGTTCCTTTACTGCCGAAATGATAGCTTTAATAATGGCGGCAATGGTTTTTGCGGCAGCTTTTGCGGTTGTCGCTGCGGCTTTAGCGGCAAGCTGCGCTGTGCGCCCTGCCGTTTGAGCCGCCTTTGCGGTAGCCTTAGCGGTTCTTTGCGCCGCCTTTGCCGCATGCTGTGTGGTTTTAACTGTCCTCTCGGCTGTTTTGACGGTATGCTGTGCGGCCTTCACGCCGCGCCGTATGGTTTTAACCGTTCCCTTCGCTGCCGCTTTAGATGATTCAGTATTCTGCTTAATGCTTTGAGTAGCGCTTTGCGCTGTCATCCGTAAGGCCTGATTGTTTCTCTTGGCGTATTCTCGGCCTTGCTGCACGGTATTGCTTTCGGCAGAATAAAAGGAGGAACGGCTTTGCTCCGTTCCTCCCTGAGATTGCCTGTTCTGTTTTATGCGGCGGCTTGCTTTTAGCATAAGCCGCTTTGCGCGGTATGCAGTCTCGTTTCCGATACTGTGCGCTGCTTTGGCGGCGGCTTGTTCAATGCGCGCTTCGGCATATTGCTTCGGCTGTTTGTCCTGCGGATGATGCGGCTCCGCAGCGTCTTGTGCCTGCTTCCTTGCCGATAAAAGCGAACGCCGCATGAGCTCTTTCGGGGCTCGTGCGGCGTCGGTCTTAATGCGCGGAGCGCGGTTTGGTGGTTTGGTTTTGATGGGGTTCAATGCTTGGCCTCCTATATTTAAATTATAGTAATCGCATGAGCGGTAGTTAATAGCATTTAAGTAAGGTGGAGTCCCATCCATTGTACTCATAAACCTGCATAGTGCCTCTAACAGGTTCTGCATAATTTGGTTCGAATAAAGTTAGGCAATAGCCTTCCAATCCTACTAACTCCATTCTTGTGCTTTTATAAGCCACTCCCCCATATCCCTTCGAGATAAGATATTTGCTAAATTTTCTGAAAGGAATATATGCTTCTAATTCTGGGTCATCTTTTTTATCGACAGCATAAAAAACAGCCTCACATATATTGCCTAACACTAAATAAGAGAACCGCTGTAAAATATATGTTTGGATTATTTCGTCAAACCCATATTTGTATAATACACGGTTAAAATCTGCCTTCGAAATGCCTGAAACCGCATATTTCCGTGCCCCCTCATTAAACTTTGAACTGCTTTTGAGTATGTCAAGTATTTCTTTTACAATGTAAACTGGCGGTTCTTGTAATTCATAAATTAGCTGGTTTAAATCTAATCCCTTATAAGTCAGATCTAATATCCTTATATCTGGGTCAACCGGTTTAAATTGACATACCGCAACAGGAGTATCTTTTGCTAACCGTTTCTCCTCAAAACAAGTTCTTTGGGATACAAGAATGTTTCCATTCTTTTTATCGTGATTATCATAAGACAGATAAAGGTATGCCTTTCCATCGTCATTCCACCTATTGTCCTTGCAATATTTTGGATCAGGCATTATGTATTTGTATGAATCATATGGACAATAAGTGCTGGCACGATGTAAGTTGGTAAAGTCGCTAAGCTTCTTTTCGGTAAAAGTGGGCATTTGCTTAATTGTTGAATTTATTAAATCCTCAAAAATATCCATAAATTTACCCTCAAGTTCGCTTGATTCAGAAGAAAAATCTATTGACTTCCATATCTTAAGTATGTTGGATTGAGTAACCTTCCAGTACTCGCTTGCATAAATGGAGGCGAAATCTCCATCCTCCAGATGATAATATGTGGCAGATGCCATAAACCAAACTGCGCTTAAATATTTTGTATTTAATTCTTCCTTGATTTTATGGCATAGTTTGTTATCAGGAAATTTAAAAAATGAGTCAAAAAGCTTTATAAACTTATATAACTCATATAGACTATTGTACATCTGCTCCTGAAAATCCGAATTTTTGCTTTTTGCGATAATGCTGGAAAGTACTTTCATTATATTGCAGTCAAATCGGGTATTGTATTTATTCAACTCCATCTGAAGATACATCGGATAGAACATAAGTATACCTCCTAATTAAAATTATAAAATATTATAACACGACAAAATAAACGGTGGTAAAATATTTTTTAAAGCCCGCTCTCGTATTTTCATTTTCCACGGCTTAGTTGTCATCCGCCTATAAAGCTCAGTATTCCTGGGGAAGCGGTTTACGAAAGGCATGAGGGCATTGCCTATCTTAATCAGACTAGTGCTTGCTTCCTTGCCGATAAAAGCGAACGCCGCATGAACTCTTTCGGGGCTCGTGCGGCGTCGGTTTTAATGCGCGGAGCGCAGTCTGGTGGATTGGTTTTGATGGGGTTCAATGCTTGGCCTCCTTGTGAACAGAAAATAGCACCCGAGAAGGGTGCTGCCTTTTATTTGCTTTAGATAGGAGAAAAACAAATGGCCTCACTGAAAAGTTTATAGATAAACCCGACAACATTTCAATGGAGTAAGCAAGAAGAATATGGTCGGCTTATTATTCAAACTTTTCATTAGGCTTAGTTGTCATTCGCCTATAAAGCTCAGTATTCTTTGGGAAGCGGTTGACGAAAGGCACGAGGGCATTGCCTATCTTCATCAGACCATGACCGGCTTCTGCGTTGGTGATGTAGCTCATCTGCTGCTCTGATATGTTGAATAGCACTGCAAGCTTCTCCCTGTCGCTTGCGGCTTGATTGTGCATGACTATGAACTCGGAGTTGGATAGCATGCTTCGTGCGGATGTGTTGTCCAGCAAATATTCCACGTTTTGGGTAATGCCCGTGGGGAAGGCGTTGCGCTTGCGGAACCTGCGCCAGGCGGAGGTGAAGAACATGCTGCTGTACGGGTTCTCATATACAACATGGAACTCATCAAGGTATACATGGGTGCGACGGCCCGCCCTCCAGTTCTCTGTTACGCGGTTGAGAATAGCATCCGTTATAACAAGCAGGCCCATTGTCTTGAGCTGCTCGCCAAGGTCGAGAATGTCATATACCAGAATGCGGCATTGGGTGTTCACATTAGTAGGATAGGCGAAAGCGTTAAGGCTGCCCTTGGTGAAAAGCTCCAGCGAGAGCGCTAAGTCGCGTGCTTCCGGCTCGGGCTGAGTGAGGAGCACCTCACGCAATGCCGGAAGAGTGGGCAACGGACCGCCGTTGCGGTAGTTTCTGTATACATCGCCGGTGCAGCGGTCGATTATGCTTTTGTCTATGGAAGTAAGCTCCCGCGTCTGGTCAAGCTGCTCCAGCAGCGACATTATGAACTGCGACTTCTGCGCGATGGGATTCTTTGTATCGGAATAACCTTCTACCATGTCCATGGCATTTATGTGGTCGTCGCTGCCGGCGGCAATGTGTATAATCTCCGCCCCAAACTCCCGCAGGAAGCCGTATTCACGTTCAGGATCACAGACGAGAATATCGTCGTCTGTACTTAGTGCAATCTGCGTCATTTCATCTTTGCAGCCGAAGGATTTGCCTGAACCAGGTATGCCGAAATGAAAGGAAGAACCGTTCATCAGGTTAGCCTTGTTGACTACTATCATGTTGCCGCTGATGGCGTTTTTGCCGCAATAGATGCCGCCCTTGTCAAACACCTCCTGCACGCGGAAGGGCATGAATACAGCGGCGCTTTCCGTGGTCAACGTTCTTAACGCATCGATTTTGCGTATGCCGTATGGCAAAACGGTATTCAGCCCTTCGAATTGCTGATACTTAAGCGTAGAGAATTGGCATAGTCGCTTTCGGCCTATTGTGAAGAGCGCGTCGGTATAGCTGTTGAGCTGGCGCTTATTGTCTGCCGTAATTACGGCGGTGAGCACGCCGAACATCATGCGCTGGTCGCGGTTCGTCAGGTCGTTGAGGAAATCCTTACTCTCGCGGCGCTGCACTTCCATGTCAAAGGGGATAACAGCCGAAAAGTTGTTGTTCTGGTTCTGCCGCCGCTGCCAGTTGGCAATGTTTGTTTCCACGCCCAGCAGTCGGTTTTCAACTTCCCGCACGGCTTCATCCGTGGGAATGGGGATGAAGTCAAGCGAAAGCATCATGCTTGCGCCTATGTCGCAAAGCTCCGTAATCATATCGTCCTTTATGTAGTTGGCATAATCCCTAAGAAATACCACCCGCCCGCAGCGGTCGCCGAAGCGGAAACAGTCGCGCTCTGTTTCGAATGTGTCGGGGCAAATATAGTCCCTGAAGCTATGCCCCTTTTTAGCCACATCGTTGATGTCAAAGTAGAAATCGCTTTCCTCATCGGGCCGGAAGAAATTGTGAATTAAAGCAAGGCGTTCCATAGCGTCAAGCTCTTCGCATTTTGAACCGAGCCGAGAGAGATAAACGGCCAGCTCGCTGCCGACTCTGTTGAAATATGCTCGGGCGTCGGCAATGTTGCCCTTTCTGACGCTTACCGTAAGATAGCGCAAATGCCGGAAATTGCCTGCGCCTATGGCTTCGTCTATAAACCGCGCGTTGGATTCCTTGCGGAAGCGGTCCATGTCATCATTGCACATTGGCATTATTATCGATTCGTTAAGCGCCTTTTGATTGTAACGGGACAAGGCAATAGTAAGTTTATATGTGGAGCCGCATTCAAAGGAATTTATCAGGTCGCAGTACTTTAAGAACAGCGTTTGCGTATCCTCTTTTGAAAGCATGGCATAGTTGATGTCGGAAAATTTGAATGTTTTGGTGTATACGTTGCCGGATTTGAAAATACCGTCGCTCCAAATACGGTTGACGGGGATTATCTCCTGCACTTCCTTGGGGATAATGAAGCGTTCTCTGTCCTGCCGCAGTATGGTTTGCAAAGTCTTAATCATGTTTCTTTTGCGCCTCCTTTTCATGTTTTCGAATTGTGGGTTGCAGTATTTCATAGTAGACATTGGTGGGATGGAACAGCAGCCGCTTGGGTATAAGAAATTCAGAGCGTATAAACGCCGCGATGAACTTTTCTGCCGGCATACCGTTATATCTAAGGAACCCAAGCGCCGTAAACGGCGCGGCCCCTAAGATGCAAAGCCACGATATCGTTTCCGTGCCAAGGTAACCGCGCAGCCCGAAGTAGATTGCTACGGCTATGCCTATGGCAAGCAGTGAAAATATGCATTGCCGCGTATTCAGCCCGAAAAACATGCTTTCCGTATAGTTCCGTATTTCCTTGTTTATTTTAATTTCCATGTTGCCTCCTTTTATAGCCCAAACATCTCTCTGACAACTCTGTCAGCCATCTTTACCGTGCCGGTCAGCACAAGCAGATTGAATATCAGCTCTCCCATATACATCCATACCATGGCGACAGGGCTTGCACTTGCATCAACCGCCGGCGGACTTGATGCGAACACGCTGAATACGATGCAGCCCAATACAATAACGGCCCCTTCAAGGCATACTGCCGCATATGATTTCAAAAAGCTTTTCCCGATATTGGCCGATGGCTCTCCGGCAAAAGCGGACAGGGGAATGGGGGCGATTGCCGTGTATAGGTAAAGCTTAAAAAAGCGCCCGTAGACGCTCATTATCATTACGAATGACAGCACGACAATTACAAGGCTGCCTATCAGACTGACAGCCCATGCCGGTATGGATTGCCAAAACGTCAGTGCCTGAATTGCTGCTGTCATTTCCTCCGGCATAGTGACTGCCGCCTGTGCCGTAAGTCCCGCCGTATCCATCGTGGTGGATATAACGCCCTGCACTATGCGAAACAGAGCCATCATCAGGTCTAAGCCGTAGCTGACTACAGCCTTCGCAAGAATAAAGCGAATAAAGAGCTTTGCCGCATGCTCGGGCCGTTTGACTTCCGCAAACGAGCCGCAGGTCTTTACAATGCCGACCACAAAGAACAGCACGAGCAATGCATAGCCTATGGCTTTCAGCGCGGCATTTATGTTCAGAACAACGCTCCATATCCCGCCGCCCTTGAAGTTCTCGGGAGACTGGGTGATTATTTGCCATATCTCCTGCAATTTATCGTTCCAAACGTTAAGCGCGTTAACTATGTTGTCTATTATCCAGTTGCCGCTGTTCATTTGCCGCGCTCCCGTCAGCCCGTGATAAGGTTCAGGATTTCCCTTGCGAATGTGATTATGATACCGCCGGCAAACGTAAGGAATCCGTTGGCGCGCTGGCTTGGGTCGTGGCTTTTAAGGCTCAGACCTATTTGAACAATGCCGAATGCCAGAAGTATCATGCCGATGGCACGGATAAGGCCGAATATAAACTCGGATAGGTTGTTTATCACCTGCAACGGGTCGTCGGTGGCAAACGCCGTTGATGCAACGGTGAATATCATCGCAATAGCGCAGAGCATGGCAAAGGCCCGCTTTGTTTTCTTAGTCATCTTTCTTTCCCTCCGATTCGTTGTTGTAAAGCTTAAATATCTCTTCTTCGGACAGCGCTTCGTAATCGCTGTATTCGCCGGAGAGAAGAATCTCGCCCGGGTCAAATGCCAGCGGCGCTTGTCCGTGCATATAAGGCGGCATACCGCCGTCCGTAGTAAGGTTGATGTTGGGGTGGCGCAGAATATCGTACTTATCATCCTGAATAGGACGCTCGCCGCGGATGAACAGCATAGCATAGCGGTTGTCGAGCATGCGCACTTCGTCAGCTGTGTATAGTTCGCGGCCTGAAAGCTGATAGTTGGTTGAATAGCTGCCGCTCCTGCCCGTGCTTTTTCCGTATGTATTCGTGTCTATGGTTGCCCTGCCAAGGTAAGACTCAGAAATCATTTTGTGCGTAGAGGTTTCGTTGCCCCCAAGGTAGAGGAACTCATCGCAGTTGCCTATTATGCTTTCCCATTGCTTTTCAAAAAGGACCTTTAGCTGGGCGATGTTCTGTATGATTATGCTGACGGATATTTCCCTTGAACGCATTGTTGCAAGCAGCTTATCAAACTCATCGGGCAGGGCAACGTTTGCAAACTCATCCATTACGCAATGCACATGCACGGGCAATCTGCCGCCGTGTACCTGGTCGGCAACGTAATAGAGCTCCTGGAATATTGATGAGTACATCATGCCGATTATGAAGTTCAAACTGCTGTCATTATCCGGAATAACGGCGAACAAAGCCGTCTTGTGTTCGCCAAGGACGGGTATGTTCAGTTCGTCGCGGCATACTACCGCCGCTATCTGCGGAAGGTTGAACTTCTCCAGACGAACGCCTAGGGAAATAAGTATGCTCTTAGCTGTCTTGCCCGCCGCCAATTTGAAAATATGGTACTGCTTAACGGCAAGGTGTTCAGGATCGCGCATAGCTAACCGCTCAAAGAGTTCATCAAGTACGGAAGCGTATTCTTCATCGTCCTCTCTTACTTCTGCGGCGTTTATCATTTCCATTACCATTGAGAAGTTCTGTTCTTCGGGCGGCGCTTCATTCACCAGATATAGGATAAGGGCTTCGAGCAGCGCTGTTTCAGCGCGTTCCCAGAAAGGGTCGCTGCTCTGCGCGCCTTTGGGCGTGGTGTTGCGTATAAGGTTATTGACCAGCCGCAGAACGTCCTTATCGTCACGAAGATATACGAATGGGTTGAAGCCGTGGCTGCGCTCCGTATGTATCAGGTCGAGTACCTTTATGTCATATCCGTACCGCTCAAGCAGATAGCCCGTATCCCGCAGAATCTCGCCCTTGGGGTCAAGCACAACATAGGATGTATTTGCCTGCATTATATATGAGGTAGGCACCCTGCGCCTTGCTGACTTTCATCAGTAG
>UMJY01018889.1_pt1 | contig 14474 bp, 14 predicted proteins | sample 1966191 | NCBI WGS metagenome assembly UMJY01 (sample SAMEA4836161, study PRJEB28245) | human gut metagenome | biome: gut microbiome; material: fecal sample | place: Denmark | collected 2008 | reverse complement strand
GCCGTTGCGGGGGGCGTGCTGCCGATACGGATTTTTGCGGGGGCGGGCTTATTCCCACTCGGCAAGGCTGCTTGATTTCTAAACAAATCAGCTTAGAAATCTGTCTTTTAAATTCGGTTTTATCCTCCTCATGGAGGACGTTTTTCATTATAGCACAGTTTTCAGTATCGCGCCAGTATCGCAGACCATCTTGCTATCGTGTATTTGTAGAGCTACAATACATATTGGACAGAGGAAAAAAAAGAGTGAGACTTGAGCGCCCATCTGGTATAGTTGAATTGCAGCACAACTAAGGAAGGAGCTCAAGCCTCATGAACAGTATAACACAAGACATGAAATACCGCCAGTCTCTGCTCACCTATGCCCTCAAATACGGCGTAAGCCGTGCCAGCCGCAAGTACAACAAAAGCCGCTCCTACATCTACTTCTGGCTAGCTCGATACGATGGTTCTCTGCACTCCCTGGCCTGCCAGTCCCGACGACCTCATAGTCACCCCAGGCAACACACCCAGGAAGAACTCAAGCTCATCGCTGATATGCACCGAAGAAACCCAAAACTTGAAATCGTCGAGCTATGGGTACGTCTGCGAAAAAGAGGCTATACCCGTACCATAGAAAGCCTGTGGCGAGTGATGCGAAGGGAAGGCTGGCTGGCAAAGGCAGAGAAAAAGAAGCCCTACAAACCCAAACCCTATGAGCAAATGCAATACCCTGGTCAACGTGTCCAGATTGATGTCAAGGTCGTACCCCGGCGCTGCATCGCTGATCCAGAGCTGAAACTATACCAGTACACCGCCATTGATGAGTATTCCCGCTATCGTGTCCTGGGCGCTTACGAAGAACAGAATACCTTTTCTTCCGCAGACTTTCTAAACAAGGTCGTTGCGCATTTTGCCCGCAAAGGCATTGCTGTGGAGTGTGTCCAGACCGATAACGGTTTTGAGTTCACCAATCGCTTCTCCAACAGCCAGCGTAACTTGGAAACTCTATTTGAGGCAACGGCCAGACAGTTGGGCATACGGCACAAGCTCATCCGTCCCTATACTCCCCGCCACAATGGAAAGGTGGAACGTAGTCATCGTGAGGACCAAAAGCGTTTCTACGACACGCACCGTTTCTATTCCCGCGCCGACTTTGGTGGGCAGCTAGCTGCCCACCAAAGTCGCAGCAACTCCCGCCCCATGCGTCCTCTTCACTGGGCTGCTCCCAGAGATGTCCTCTCTTCCTTTACTGTCCAATATGTTTGACAAACCTACACGCAGACCATCTTGCTATCGTGTATTCTTTGCTCCCGGGACCGTTGCTCCTGCCATTCACCCATCGTGCCGTCATTCGTGCTTACTTTTTCAGCTGTGTTTCCAGCTCCCGAAAGCTCTCCAGCGCGCTTTGCAAGTTTTCAATGATGTCTCCTGCCAGCACATCCGGATCGGGCAGATGATCGAGATCGGCCAGGGATTTATCCTTCATCCAGAAAATGTCCAGGCTGGTCTTGTCCCGCTGCAAGATTTCCTCGACTGGGAATCTTCTGAAGCGCCCGTCGGGGTTGTCCGGGGACCAGGTCTCCGTGCGCTCGTGGCGGTTCTCGGGGGGATAGCAGCGGGCAAAGTCCTCCAGATCGGCATCGGTCATCGGGTGTTGCTTGAGTGTAAAGTGAATGTTGGTTCGGAAATCATAGACCCAGATCTCCTTCGTTTGCATCTGCGGGCTGGCCGGACGCTTGTCGAAGAACAACACATTCGCCTTGACGCCCGGCTTGTAGAATATGCCCGTGGGCAGCCGCAAAATGGTGTGAAGATCCGTGGTCTCCAACAGCTTTTTGCGGATGGTTTCACCGGCTCCGCCTTCAAACAGCACGTTGTCCGGCACAACCACCGCCGCTTTGCCCGTCGCGTTCAGAATGGTGTTGATATGCTGGATGAAGTTCAGCTGTTTGTTGGAGCTGGTCGTCCAGAAATCCTGGCGGTTGTAAACCAAATCCTCTTCTTCCTCTTCCCCCTCCTCGTTGGTCATGGTGATGGAGGATTTCTTGCCAAAGGGCGGATTGGTCAGCACATAGTCCACCCGGTAGCCCGGGTCCATCAGCAGCGCATCCCCTTGCGTCACGGGCACGGTGCCGTAGATGTCGCCGATGTTGTGCAAATACAGATTCATCAGCGCCATTTTGAAAGTTGTGGCCACCAGCTCGTTGCCATAGAATGTGCTGTTTTTCAGAAATTCCTTGGCGTCGCGGTCCAGCGTATAGCGCCCCGGCTGCGTCATGTATTCCTGTGCGGCCAGAAAGAAGCCGCCCGATCCGCAGCAGGGGTCCGCAATGGTCTTGCCCGGTTCCGGGCTGACACAACGCACCATGGCGCGAATCAGCGGGCGGGGCGTGAAGTATTGGCCCGCGCCGCTCTTGATGTCCTCGGCGTTTTTCTGGAGCAACCCTTCGTAGATTTCGCCCTTGACATCGGAGGACATGGAAACCCACTTCTCCTTGTCAATCATCTGCACAATGCGATACAGAATGGCGGCATTGCTGATCTTGTTGGCGGCCTGCTTGAAGATTTTTCCCAGCAGCCCGCTCTGTTTGCCCAGCTCTTCGAGGATCGCCTTGTATTTCTCTTCCAGTTCCGCGCCCTTGAGGGTGTTCATGTCCGCCCAGGTGTAGCCGGCGGGGATGCCAGTCTGCTTGTTATAGGGTGGCCGGGCATACTCATCCGACATTTTGAGGAAGATCAGGTAGGTGAGCTGCTCCAGATAGTCCCCGTAGGATACGCCGTCGTCCCGCAGGGGATTGCACATGCCCCAGACCTTGGAGATTATTGTTGAGGATTGTTCAGACATGATCTTGCTCCTTTTCCACTAACTCAATTAGAGCATCGTGTACAGTGTAATAAAACTGTATGGACTCGGTATAATTTCCATCAAATTTCTTGTGCATAAAGCGTTGCAGGGACTGAACCGATAGCGGCCGCGGCGCAAGCTGATAGCTCCCAATAACAGGCATCATCAGGGACAGCCGAATCTGATGCGTATTCACATAGTCGAGCAACTGATAGAACCGTTGCAAATTGAGCTTTATCTTCTCTCTTGCCTTTGCCAATTCTTCAAAGCTTTTCGTCGGATAGCTGAAAAAGGCTTTGAGAAAATGATAACCCAAACAGATGGAGGTGGGGCGAATTGCCAACGGCATCGGAACCCACTTTGTTTTTCTGGCAAACGATACCAATACTAGAACCAACCGCCATTCTTGCTCATAACTCCAAGGGACTGCCTTATTCAGGGCTGTGCATAGAACGGCAGCATCAAGAGGATACTTATACACTTCTTGTTTTTCATCAGTCAATAACTCCATTACATCAATAGGTTTTTCAGAATAAAATACAGGAAAAATGGCCTTTCTTAACAAGTGATCCTGTGGAAACTGGTTAAAATCGTATTCTACACATATTCCACGGTTGTAATCAGCATAATGCGACCACATAAGTGTGGAGTCGCATTGGGAGGATAAGCAACCCACATAGGTGCCCAGATAGTCCAATTCTCGAAGTTTAAATTTAGAGTCTTTTTTAAAACGCATTATCTGTGATGAGACAAATTGGTCGTGCCGAAAAAAAGCTTCAATTGGCAGCTTAGAAGCTTCGAGGGTCTTTTTTAGCTCATTCCACTTGTTCTGTGCCATTTCTTCATATTTGTCTTGTGTATATGCCATGTGAAACGCTCCGTCAAAGAGATCGTTGAATTCCCCTATGGAAGTCAATGTAAATTGATCCTGAACGATGTCATTTATGGCATGTTCCGAGAGAGATCGGTAGCGATACAAAGGGGGAAAGGAGGAAGGAAAAGCATACCCTTCGTTTCCGGGATGAGATGCAATGCGCTTTTGAACGAAAGAACGGAAACCGTCATTTTGCAGTAAATCATGAAAATAGATCATGGGGCATTACAGCCTCCCTTCAAATGCTTGCTTTAGGATGCTTTGACGCAGGGCTTCCGCCTGTTGCAAGGATTGTTCGATGGTCTTTTCGATTTGATTGCAAAGTGAAATTCTCGATTCAATCTCTTCAATAACGAGTTTTTGCTCTTCTATGGCACAGTATGGAACAATTAAGTTTTCCAAGGTATCTAAGTTAATATTTTTTTGAGCGGTAGCTGGCGCAAATGCCCATAAACGCAACTTCTGAGAATCAATAAAATACTTTATGTATAGTGGGTATACAAGATCATTGGGAGTAAATCCCACAATACTATCAGGAAAACAAGCATCAATACCAAGAAAGGCGGTTTCTGCTATATTAGCCGCAATCGTAATACAAAGTGTACCTTTAGGCCATAATTTACTTTGCTGTAATCCGATATCTCCATACAGTTTTGAGCATACCATAATATATTTGTTTGCCGCCTTAACATCACCTGTTTGAATAAAAGGATATTTACCATCTTTGAAAAGAACAGCATCATTGCGTGGACGGTGCTTTGATTTACCACGTCCTAAGTCCCCTAGTTCTGAAAGTGCCACATATTTCCATTCTTTGGGAAGCGGTGGAAGAGAAGCAATTTCATCATGTGTAGCCCATTTGAGGGTAACATTAAAGTCATGATGATTCGTAAATCCGCCACTAAACGCTTCCTTTAGCACCGCCTGCCGGTACACCGCAAGCTGCTGCTTTGTGGTGTTCAGCGTTTCCACGGCCTTGTCCAGTTCGGAGAACAGCTCCTCAATCCGGGCGACGATGCGCTCTTGCTCGGGGAGAGGGGGGACTATTATGTTTACAGTCCCGAATTTTTTTGCCGAAATTTCTTTGAAAGTGGTGCCGCTTCCAAGTTCCTGAATTTGTTTACGTAAGTATTTTAATTGGTAGTATAAAAATTCGCTATCTATGTCTGAATTCGGAATAATGCTTTTAAAGCCCTGATTCGTGCATATAGGATTTCGAGCAATTGCAACATAACCAATAGGCGCACGAGAGGAAAAAAGTACGCTTCCAGCTGGCATTAGCACTGTAGAGCAGCTTTCATAACCTTTTTGTGAGATGTTTCTTGCGCCTTTGGCAATGTACTTTTTTGTGTAACCTGATAAATCCGCCGGAGTAATCCAAGGAATATCCCCGCCAAAGTTACTAGCATCAGAAGTTTTCGGCGTAGCTCCTGATACGATGGTTCCAGCTTCATTCAGAGTTATGCGTCGATATTCCATGGAACGCCTCCACTATTCTCATTAAAGGTTGCGACACCTGGGGAAATGATGTTATTATTGGAGTCCATAGACAAAACTTCAGGATGCTCAAAGCGCTCATCTATCTCTTCGCAATACATTTTCAAGTCAAATAGATTTTGAAACAGCGCTTCAATCAAACCGTTTTGTTTATCAACATCGGCTTGGCAATAAGAAAAAGCATCCAACAATCTACAGTCAATCTGTAAATACAGATGTTGTATTTGGGCTAAAGTGTTCTCTACGGTTTCCAGCACATCTATGGATTCATAACGTTGCACCAGCTCATCTTTACACCGTTGAACCATAGATCGCGTTTGTTGATACTCAATTTCAGTCCAACGGTTATCAGTAAACGACTGATATAATAAGGGCAAATCTTCAAATATAAGCTTCATTTTCTTATGTTTATGTAGCTCTATATATTGCTTAAAGTCCAATTCCAACTTAGTAATAATACTTCTTAAAACAGAATTGACAGATAAAGCAACGTCATTGATAGCTGAATATAGATCCACGTGTATTTCGTCTTCTTTTTCGGGATTCCAAGTGCTTTGTGTATAACAAAATGAAGCTTTTGTCATGGAACACTGATGCAGAAAAAAGTTAATACATTTATCCTTTCGATTTGTCGGATGTCCAATAACATCATTTCGTATTTCTCGAATATTGTACGCTGCTGGATACTGAGATTTATAATCAATTTCAGTTTTACATAATACTTTATTCAAACTATTAGCAGCATTCTCCTGAACAAATAGAGCTTGAAGAATTCCATAGGTAAATAAGTATTTCCCTTTAAAATCATCGGGATAGTTATTATTAAGGTAGTACTCAATTGCCCATGTCGTATCTTCCAATGTTCTTAATGCACATATTAGCTTATCAAAAGCAGGTCTGTCCTTCATGAGGCGTTGGGTCTCCTCTATGCAATTGACATGTGCATATATCTTATTTATTAGTTCCATGGAGACGGTTTCCACAATACAAACTCCTTTACGCCACCAATTCCACATTCATTTCCCGCAAGATGTCCTCGTAGTGTGCGCCAAAGACCTCATAAAACCGCCCGAGGCCCCCTCTGCGGTCAAAGGGGCTCAGCTCCAGATCCTCCGGCTCCACGCTCAGGGAGACGGCGATGTGGTCCTTGATCAGCCGCAGCCATTCCATCTGTTCATCGGTGAAGTGCACCGCACCGGCGTTGCGCCGGAGCGTCCACTGCATGAAGTTGTAGTTCACCCGATCGGCAAAGGGCGTCAGATGATCGGCATAGCCCATCTCAAAGCGGATGATCGACACCAGATCGGCCAGCTGGCCCAGCGTGCCGCCCTTGACCTTGCTTGGCTTTTGAATGGCATAGCAGTCCCAGAGCCGCTCGACGGTGACGCCCTTGGCCTTGAGCTTTTCATAGAGCGCTTTGAGCCGGGAAATGGCCATGGGCCGGTCCTTGTAGCGCCGGTCGTAAAGAATCCGCAGGGCGATGATTTCATCCCGGTTTTCCGCGATGAAGTCGCGCAGGGTCTGTATGGCGCGCTCCGCGTTGGCCTCCTGCTGCACGTCGAAGCCCGCGAAGAGCACCGTGTCCAGATTGACATTGTCGATGATCTGATCGTGGTTGCGGCGGACGTTTTCCATGTAGTCCCGCGCCTCGGGGCTGAGAAAAGGCGTGATGGCCTGCGCAATCAGCGCCTTTTTCGATTGCGTCAGCTGCTGTGGCGTGGGGGATGCGGTAGCAAAATCGGCCTGCGCCTTTTGCGCGATCACGTCCTCGTCAAAGGCATCGAGCAACTGCTCCGCCACGCGCCCGGCAGGAAGGCCCACGGTTTCCTCAAACCCCTTTTTTTCGGAAGCCGTCATCCGGCTGTTCAGGCGAATGACGCGGTTTGCCAAAGAGGTGAGGGTGTTTTCGTCCCGCGCGCCCAGGACGACATTCATCATCAGCTCTTTCATGCTGACGGAAGGCTTGCGCTCCAGCGCGCATGTGCTGGACTTCTTGGACTTGGTGACGCCCACCGCGTCCACGATGACAAAATGATCTTTGTTTTCGGTGGCGGAGGGGGATACCTTCTGCAAGTCGTCCTTGCTGAGGGTGCGCGTACCGCGGCCCTTCATCTGTTCAAAATAGTTTTTGCTGCGCACGTCGCGCATGAAGATCAGGCACTCGATGGGCTTGACATCGGTGCCGGTGGCGATCATGTCCACGGTAACGGCGATGCGGGGATAGTAGCCGTTGCGGAATTCGCTGAGGATGCCTTCGGGGTTTTCGGCGGAATACGTAATCTTCTGACAGAAGGCGTTGCCCTCGTTGAATTCATCCCGAACGATCTGGATGATGTCGTCCGCGTGGCTGTCCGTCTTGGCGAAGATCAGCGTTTTGGGCACCTCTTTGCGGCGGGGAAACAGCGTGGTGAACACGTTTTCCTTGAATGTGCGGATCACCGCGCGGATCTGGCTGGGATTGACGATTTCCCGATCCAGCTGCGGGGGTTTATAGTCCACATCTTCGTCCATCTGTTTCCAGCGCTTTTCACGGGACAGGCGGCTGCGGGTTTCGATCGTCTGCTTCATGATCAACGCGCCGTTTTTGCCGATTTGGGTTTCGATCAGGAAGACATCCTCCCCGACGTTCACACAGTCAATGATCGCCTGTTCCCGCGGGTATTCACTGACCACATTCTCGTTGAAAAACGCGAAGGTGCGATTGTCGGGCGTCGCCGTGAGGCCGACGATGAACGCATCAAAATACTCCAGCACCTGGCTCCACACGTTGTAAATGGAACGGTGGCACTCGTCCACGATGATGCAGTCGAAAAACTCGGGCGGATACTTGGCGTTGTACACGACTTCCTTGGGCGCCTTGGTGTCGGCCGTGACGTATTCATAGAAGGAGGTTTCCTCAGCGGAAGCGTCAAGCTCTTCGCCCTTCAAGATGGAATACATGCGCTGAATGGTGCTGATGCATACCTGAACGCCTTCGGGGATATAGGCGGATTTCAGCCGGTGAACGCCGTAGATTTGCGAAAAAGACCGGGGATCATCATTGGGGCGGTAGGCCAGGAATTCGCGTTCTGCCTGTTCGCCAAGGCTGCGGGTATCCACCAGGAAGAGGACGCGGTTCATCTTGCCATACTTCAAAAGCCGATAGACCGATGTGATGGCAGTGAACGTCTTGCCTGCGCCGGTCGCCATTTGAACGAGCGCGCGGGGCTTGTTGTGGGCGAAGGAAGCGTCCAGATTTTGAATGGCGGTAATCTGACACTGGCGAAACCCCGTTGTATCCAAGGGCGGAAAATGCTTCATGTTGTTGCGGAGGGTATCCGGCTGTTTGAGCAGCGCCGCGAGGGTTTCCGGCCGGTGAAAAGAAAAGACTTTGTGGGACCGGTACTTGATATCCGCATAATCCGTGAAGCGGGTCAGCTTATCGGTGGCTTCGTAAGCAAAGCGGATGCTGTATTCGCATTTGACCCACTTGAAAGAGCTGTTTGCATACCTGGCGGACTGCTTCTCCACCGCGGTGATGTTTTCTCCGGCTTCACTTTTCTTGGCCTCGACAACGCCGACAGGCACGCCTTCGACGAAGAGCGCATAATCTACCTCGCCCGTGGAGGTGGGAAACTCGCGCACAGCGACGCCCATAGCGGCCATGGGATTGAGCGATTTGACATCTTGAATGATCCAGCCGGATTGCAACAGCTTTCTGTCAATCACTTCTCGGGCTCTCTGTTCAGGCGTCATGCGGTTTCGCCTCGCTTTCGTCGTCGGATATGAATTCAAGGATATCGTTTGGGGTGCAGTTCATCGCCTTGCAGATGCTTTCGACTTTATCCAAAGCAATGTACTGACCGCACTTGAGTTTGGTAATGATGTTTGCAGAGATACGGGCTTCACGCATGAGTTGCCCGTTTGAAATATCCCTTTCAATCATCATGTGCAGCAGACGCTTATAGCTGACGGCCATGCAATCACCCCATCCAGTTTATTCTTTTATTATATCATGGTTCTGTGAAAAAATCAACGATTATAGAATGGTGCACCCGGCACGGGTTTGACAGGGGGTACTTTGGAATAGAGAGATATATAAAGAAAGACAGATGATGCAAACGAATGTGGTGAGCCAAACTCAAGGGCATTTTGCCGACTTTGCCATCGCGGTTGAGGATGCTGGAAGAAGGAATGCCCTGTTCGCCGGAACCGAGCTTGTCTGAAACCATTGTAGCAAGCAGGGCAGAAGTAAAACAATTTGCATTGGCAAGCAATGCAATCGTTTTACTTCCTGCACTTCGCTTGTTGGGGACACAGTCCCCAATCCCCTATAATGCAGAGCAAGCTCTGCGGTTGTGAAGCGTATTTGCTTCCTTCACTGTTTCATTCAACGCCTGACAGACAAAAAACGCCCTATGGCTACCGTGCTGTATCGCATGGATCGCCATAGGGCAGTTGTATTTCTGCGCGTGATAAGGATCTGTACTGCAGGGTAACTTATAAATTAACTGCTTGATGAGTTGGTCTTATGGGAACAGAACCGCTCAGCTGTAAACCAGCTCCGCGAGGAGAATCTCCTCGATCTGTGCCGTAATGGCATTCATCGCACCCGCCCACTGGAGTGGCTCTGTGTTTTTCAGTTCCTCCGTGAGTCCCGCTTCCGTCATCATTTGAGGCAGCAGGATGTCCATTCTCTGCACCGCTGCGCGATCGACTTCGTGCAGTTGATGCATCAGTTGTCCGCTGAGCAGCAGACGTGCAAACAATCCGGGCCGGTGCGCTTTGAGGTATTGGCAGCGCAGGGTGCCGTACTTGCCGAGCGGCATCCTGTCTTCTACGCTCAGTCCCATGTCAGGAATCAGAAATTCACCGTGGCGGTTGTAGTTTAGCTTGAACATCGTTTCCATCTCCTTGCATCGTTGTGTTTGGTTTTTGTCTGCTGTGTGCATCCGAAAATTCGGGTTTGATGTCGGCGGTCAGGGCGTTCACCTTCGGGACTGAAACAGGAGCGTGTCACGCTCCTGTCTGAGCGGAGAATGGGATGCGTTTACCACCGGAAGTTTCGCAGGATGCTGGCGCTGTCAAGATACTGCTGACGCGCTTCCTCGCGGTGGGCTTCGTTTTCGGAAGTCCTGTACTTCGTGTAGAGATCATGCCTTTTCAGCGCTTCCATTTTCTGCTCAAGCGCAGCTTTGATGCGAGCGCCGGGTTCGTCGATGCCGATCACATGATACAGAAACAGATCGCAAAACAGGTCTTCCGGGATTTGAACGGACTTCATAAAACTCCTTTCCGTGTCGCTCGTGACGCTCGTGTCGCTATTGGGGATATTGAGCCAATATAGAAAATAGCGTCACGAGCGACACATAGCGTCACGCAGGTGAATTCTTGAGTGTCAGGGTGACGAGCCTTCCGTCGTGTGTGCGCTTGCTCTCAAAGACGATTCCGTGTTCATTGAACATCCGCTCGGCGTTGATGTTCAGATATCGGGTGAGCACATGGGGCAGAAGGGGAACATCTGGCAGATGCGCCGTCAGTTCTGAGGGCCGTCCACTCCATACGGGAGCGAGGGGCGTAACGAGTTTTGCCACGGATTCGAGCACGGGATCTGGGGGCGTCTTAAAGACTTCTGTCTCAGACTTGACCAGCTTCCAGAGGCAGTGCGCTTGATCAAATTCAAGTGTCAGCTCCTGATCCTGCTGGTCACGGCCCACAACGCTGAGCTTGGCGCTGCGGTCTGTCCGCTTTTTCTTTTGCAGGATGAATGCGCCATCCGCCGCACCGAGCAAGCCGTTTGTCCCCGAAATCATGTCGAAGCTGTCCTCGGATTCCATCTTGCGCGTGTGATGAACCACCAGCAGGCACACGTTGTGCTTGTCGCTGAACGCCTTGAGTTTGGCGACGATTTCATAGTCGCTGGCGTAGTTGTACTTGTCTCCGCCGAGTTCCCGAATCTTTTGCAGCGTATCCACGATGATGAGCTTGGTGTTCGGGTGTTCCTGCCTGAACAGGTCAAGCTGATCGCTCAATCCGCCGCCAAGCGTCCGGGATTGCGTGGCGAAGTGCAGCGCATCGGTGCCCTCCATGCCAAACATCTTGAACAGACGCTTCTGAATCCTCGCGTAGTCGTCCTCCAGAGCGAGGTACAAGACCTCGCCCGGATGGACGGCGTATGACCAAAGCGGCGTTCCTGTGGCAATGTGATAGCTGAGCTGCGCCATGAAGAATGATTTTCCGATCTTGGGCGCGCCAGCAAACAGATACGTTCCCGCATAGAGCAGGTTTTCGATGATCACCGACCTGGGCGGATAGGCGGTGTCATATAGGGCGCTCATCGAGAGGGTATCGAGACTTCCTTTTCTAAGATTGCGCTCTCCGGTTTCTTCTGGTATAATGTTAGTGGTTTCATTGATAATCGACTGTTCCCCGGCTGCTGCAACAGCTGGAATCGGAGCGGTCGCTTTTTTGTTTTCAGGCATCGTATTGTTCATGCAATCCCTCCATGATCTTGAGTGTAAATTCAAGCCTGTCCATCCATTCCGGTTCGACTTGACCAGCAGATTTGATCCGCCGCAGTTCCGGCAAAAGAGCTTCAAGCTGATGACGCAGCGCCTTGTAGACCCGCGGATTTCCCTGAACCACGATCTCCTTTTGCAAAAGCCGAGCTATCATGTAGTCCTGCTTGGTCATGCCGGATAGCTTGGCATAGTAGCTCAGCAACGCATTTTCCGCTGGCGACATGCGCAGGGATACTGTCTTGCTACGCCAACGTCCTTGGGCATCCATTACTTTGCGGGACATGCGCGCTCTCCTTTCTTTGTCCATTCATCGTCCAGGCGGTTAGCCATTTCCGTCTGTTTATCGGGAAACAGGTGGGCATACCGGTAGGTGATGTCGATGCTCTCGTGGCCTACGCGTTCGGCAATCGCCACGGCGGAGAATCCCATTTCGATGAGAAGTGAAACGTGGGAGTGCCTCAAATCGTGAATCCGAATGCGTTTGACACCTGCCTGTTTTGCGCCCCGGTCCATCTCGTGATGCAGATAGTTCTTGGTGATGGGGAAGATGCGATCCGTTAAACGCAGACCATACAGCGATTTCAGATAGTCCTGCATCTCCTCGGCGAGAAACCTGGGAATCCTGATGACCCGATTGCTCTTGCTCGTCTTCGGCTCGGTGATGACATCCTGACCTTTGAGCCGTTGATAGGATTTGTTGATCGTCAGCGTGAAGCGCTCGAAGTTGAAATCAGCCGGTGTCAGCGCCAGAAGCTCTCCCATGCGGATGCCGCACCAGTAGAGCATCTCAAAGGCGTAGTAGGACATGGGCTTATCCATCATGGCCTGTGCAAATTGCAGGTACTCCGCCTTGGTCCAGAACAGCATTTCCTTGTGCGTTTCCTTGCCCATGTTTCCGGCAATTTCAGCGGGATTCTGCTTGAGGCGGTAGTACTTGACCGCGTAGTTGAATATAGCGCTGAGCTGGCTGTGAATGGACTTGAGATACGTCGGAGAATAGGGTTTTCCGTTCTTTTGCCGAATGCCCATGAGCGTGTTTTGCCAGGCGATCACATCGCGCGGCTCGATCTCGCTGAGCGTTCGGTCCTTGAAGTACGGGAGAATCTTGGTGTCGATGATGTTGTCCTTGGATTCCCAGGTGTGTTCGCGGATGCGCTCGCGCTTTTCGCTGCGGTAGATGCTTACGAAATCCCCAAACCGCATGTCGGGATCAGCGTTCTTCTGAAGGAGAAACTGCCGCTCCCATTCCAGCGCGTCGCGTTTGAGCTTGAAGCCGCGCTTCATCTTCTTGCGCTTTGTGCCGGTAAAATCCGTGTAGTAGAACGAGGCGTAAAACGTTCCGTGGGCTTCATCCTTGTAAGCGGGCAATCAGATCACCTCCTTTTCAGTCAGACCGTAAAACTGTTCCAGGAAATACTTTCGGCTGACGCGTCCCGAAACCGTGGTGTACCCCATCTTCTGAAGCTTTTCATTCCAGACATGGATCATCTTGTAGGCAGACGCCTTAGACACGCCCAGTTCCTCTGCCACTTCCTGTGCATTCATCAGAATCGTGTTTTTCATAGAGCCTCCTTTTAGATGACTATATATTTTTGCTTAGTCATCATCTGTATTATAGCACTAAATAAATACGTTTAGCAAGTTTTTTTGAAAATTTTTTCTAACTTTTTTTATTTAGAAATTCTTGATGCCCGCAGGGGTGTGTGCTATACTGTTTTTGAAGTGATGAAACACGGGGGAGCACGAATATGGCAGTAGGCGACCGGATCAAGCGGATACGGAATTTCCGCAAGATGACGATGAAAGAGCTGGGGATGGCCGTTGGATTCGATGAGAACAGCGCCGATGTACGCATTGCCCAGTACGAAAACAACTCCCGCAAGCCCAAGGAAGAGCTGCTCAGGAAGATTGCCGGCGCGCTGGACGTCAGTTATGAATCCCTTGCGGATGCGACGATGGACGACGCCAGCGGCATTCTGCATACGCTGTTTGAGCTGGATGACCGCTATCCGTGGATGCATCTGGTTGAGACAACCGACAACACGGATGCTTCCGTGCCGCATAAGCGCATTGCCATTTGCTTTGACTACAACCTGCTCAATGATTTCATGACCGAGTGGATGCTCAGAAAGCAGCAGATGCGCAGCGGTGAAATCACCCGGGAAGAATACCAGGAGTGGAAGCTGAACTGGCCGCAGACGGCGGACGACTGCGGGAAGTTTGAACCCAAGAAAGTATGGCGCAAAAGCAAATAGAGACATAAAAAGCCCTCCGAAACTTGCCGTTTCGGAGGGCATGTTCATGTCTCTCCAAATTGTCAGAATAACGCTTTCAGTATCAAATCAGTAGCAGGCAAGGAAATGAGGACTCAAAATCCTTGCAATGCCTTGATTTGCTGAGCTTTCAGGGTTATTCCCACTCAATCGTCCCCACGGGCTTGGGGCTGAGATCGTACAGCACGCGGCACACGCCGGGGACCTCGCTGAGCACGCGGTCGGTCACGCGCTTGAGGAGCGCCCAGGGCAGCTCGGGCACGGTGGCGGTCATGGCGTCGACGGTGTTGACCGCGCGGATGATCACCGGCCAGTCGAATACGCGCGCGCCATCGCGCACGCCGGTGGAGCGCATGTCGGGCACGATGGTGAAGAACTGCCACACCTGGGAGGTCAGGCCCGCGCGGTCGAATTCCTCGCGCAGGATGGCGTCGGACTCGCGCAGGGCGGCGAGGCGGTCGCGGGTGATGGCGCCCAGGCAGCGCACGCCCAGGCCGGGGCCGG
>UMJY01050088.1_pt1 | contig 14576 bp, 15 predicted proteins | sample 1966191 | NCBI WGS metagenome assembly UMJY01 (sample SAMEA4836161, study PRJEB28245) | human gut metagenome | biome: gut microbiome; material: fecal sample | place: Denmark | collected 2008 | reverse complement strand
TGCCTTCGCCGAAGCAGCGAACCTGCACGAACTTGGTGCGGATGGAGAAGTAGAGGCCGCAGCCTAAAAGCAGCACTACAAGTACGTAGTCAGACAGATACGCATTGATCGTCTGCACAATGGGGAGCAGAATGTCGTTCATGTTGTGATATTCCTCCTAAGATTTGTCCGAGTCAAATAAGAACACCCCTATTCTTTTTTGCTCTGATTTAGTATCAGTTTACTAAATATTATTACGAATCACAATGCTTTTTTCAATGGAAAATTTGAATTAACATCTTCTTTATACATGTTATTATTTACACAATACTTATATATTCACTTTGTAATTATTGCTTATATATCTATAATCTCGCATGTTACTGCGTAAATTCCTGTTTCTTCACATTTCATTTTAATGTTAAAAAACAATTCACAAAGTGTTTGATTTATAGTTAAAATTTCCTTCACATTTTTTCTGTATAAAGATTTCGTTAAGAATATATACTTATGCCTGCCTCATGTTGTATAAGTATGAGTTAATTCGCATAAAAACAGGCCGCTTTCGCGGCCTGTCTGTAACTTTATGCATTATGCGGCATCACGCTCATATTGCAGCTTATACAATTTATAATATATGCCGCCCTTCTCAAGCAGCTCCTGGTGCGTGCCTTCCTCAACTATGCGCCCCTTGTGCATAACAATTATGTTGTCCGCATTCTGTATTGTGGAAAGCCTGTGCGCGACCATTATCGTTGTGCGACCTTCCATCATCTTACCGAGCGCATCCTGTATAAGCGATTCTGTTTCGGTGTCTATATTGGCCGTAGCTTCGTCCAATATAAGCACAGACGGCTTGAATGCAAGCGCGCGTGCAAACGATATAAGCTGCCTTTGCCCTGCCGAGAAAGCCGCTCCGCGCTCTATAACATGGTGCGAATAGCCGCCATCCAGCTTTTCAATAAAGCTTGCCGCATTAACGGTCTTTGCCGCCGCAATTATATCCTCATCCGTGATGTTCTTCTCATTCAGGCGGATGTTGTCCTTCACGTCTCCGGTGAACAGGAACACGTCCTGCAGCATCTGGCCTATGTTGCGTCTAAGATCCTCCAGCTTTATCTTTTTAACGTCTATGCCGTCTATTGTTATGCTGCCCTTTTGAATGTCATAATAGCGGCAGATAAGGTTCTGTATTGTGGTTTTGCCCGCGCCCGTTGCTCCAACGAACGCCACACGCTGCCCGGGTTCAACCGTGAAGGATACATCCTTGAGCACCCAGTCCTCGTCCTTATAGGCAAACCAAACATTCTTGAACTCTATTTTGCCCTTAAAGTTATCCATGCTCACCGCATCCGGTGCATTCTCTATCTGCGGTTCCGTATCCAGCAGCCAGAATATACGCTCCGCGCAAGCGTTTGCGGATTGTATGGTGTTGAACTGCTCCGCCAGTTCCTGTATAGGCTGGAAGAAATTATTTATGTACCGCTGGAATATTATCATGGTACCTATGGTTATAACTCCATCTATCGCCATATGTCCGCCAACGAATATCAGTATCGCAAGAGCCGTTATGTTCATAACGTACGGCACGGGGCTATACAGAGCAAACGCCATAAGCTGCTTCATGTTTATTCCGCGCAGTTCCTCTGTCCTTGCTTCAAAGTCATCCTTAACATCTTTTTCCGCCGTAAATGCCTGCACTACCTTCATGCCGGATACATGCTCCGCCACAAAGCCGTTCAGTTCGGATATTTTGGCGCGCATTACGCGATAAATCTTCCGCGTGGCCTTTCGGAAAACAAACGTTGCAACGGTTATGAACGGGATAACGATAAATATATACAGCGACAGTTTAACATTGTAGCTGAGCATCATCACTATAACGCCGCCGAGCACAAAAAAGCTTTTCAGTATATTCACTATAACGCTCGTGAACATTTCATTCACCGTTTCGCAGTCGTTAGTTACCCTTGTGACCAGCCTGCCTATAGGGTTATCGTTATAGAAGCCTATGTGTAGCTTCATCATGTGGCTGAATATATCGTTGCGCAGGTTATATATTATCTTTTGCCCCGTTGTGGCCAGTATGCTTGCCTGCGTATATGTAAGTACCATCACGGCAATAACCGTGCCAAAGTACAATAGGCCAAGCTTTATGACCTTGCTCAGGTCATCTGCCCGCAGTTTTTTCAATTCCTCTATGCTGAAACCATTGCTGGATATCTTTTCATATTTTGCAACGCATTCATCCACCGCTTCGCCCAATATCTGCGGCTGATACAGTTCAAGCCAAACCAGCACCAGTATTATCGCAAACGCCAGCATAAAATAGCCTATGTACGGCCGCGCGTATCTGAGAAGGCGGCGGTTTGGCGAGAGCGTTTTTTCTTTTGCCTTGCTCATGCTCACAGCTTGTATTCCTCCTTCTTCATCTTTTCAAGCAGCTGCCTGCGGTATAGATCCGCATACATTCCTCCTTGGGCCACCAGTTCTTCATGGTTGCCCTCCTCTATTATTCTTGACCCATCGATAACGATTATCTTGTCTGCATTCTGCAGCGTTGAAATACGGTGCGCAATAATAACATTCGTCTTACCGTGGCGCAGCGTTTTAAGATTTTCAAGTATCTTTTCTTCTGTATCGGTATCAACGGCGGAGAGCGCATCGTCCAGTATCAATATTTCAGGATCAAGTATCAGCGCACGCGCAATGGATATCCTTTGTTTCTGTCCGCCGGAAAGCGAAACGCCGCGTTCGCCAACCATAGTTTCATATCCATCGGGGAAATCAACTATGTTGTCGTGCACACATGCCATTTTCGCCGCCTGCTGAATTTCCTCAAATGACTTGGCATGGTTGCCAAAGGCTATGTTATTGCGTATGGTATCGGAAAAAAGGAAGTTGTCCTGCATAACATAGCCGGTTGACGCCCTTAGCGTTTGCAGCGGTATAGTATGTATCTCCCTGCCGCCGATATAAAGCATATCGTCGTCCGGATCTATTATCCTTAGCATAAGGTTCACAAGCGTGGTCTTGCCCGCGCCCGTGCGACCCACTATGCCAAGCGTCTGCCCCGGCTTAATATGGAACGATATATCCTTCAGCACATCCCTATCCGTACCGGGATAGCGGAACGTAAGCTCGCGTGTCTCAATTTCGCCCTTAACGGGCTCAGTAGTGGCTATTTCAGGCAAAGCATCCTTTATATTGGATTCTGTATGTAAAACGCTCTCAACACGCTTCAGCGAGGCTGAGCCGCGCGTTACAACGTTTATTATCCTGCCTATGGATGCTATCGGCCATACAAGCATATTTAGATACTGCACAAACGCGGAAAAGTCACCCACGGTTATGCGGCCGAGTATTGCTATATATCCGCCGTAGGCTATGGCTATCGCCATGGAGCAGCCCGCGATCATGTGCATAAACGGGAACATAAACGCCTGCACCTTCGCGTCCCTTATGTTAGCCGTGCGCGATTCGCTGTTGACAGCTTCAAACTCCGCTATTTCCTTCTCTTCCTGAACAAAGGCCTTTATCACCTTTATTCCACTGAGCTTTTCTTGCACAAAATCGGAAACCTTGGCGAACACTTCCTGCCGTTTGGTAAAGCGCTTATGCATCTCTCGCCCGACAAACATGCTCACGAAAGCGACCATGCTGAGTGGTATAACCGTGACAAGGCTCAGCCTGAAGTCTATCTGGAATATCATCTTCAGCAGCGTGGTGACGCCGATGGTTATCATATCAAGACCCATCATTATCGTTGCCGCAAACGTCATGCGCACAGCCTCGATATCGTTGGTCATGTATGCCATTATCTCGCCCGCGTTATGCTCATGGAAATACGATACAGGCAGCGTGTTAAGATGGCTGAAAAGGTCGTTTCGCATATCGCGCTCTATTTTTCTTGCCGCACCGAATATGCAGTATCTCCACCCTATCCTGCCCGCCAGAACCAATACGGCTATAACGGCCATCCTTATGATTGCAGACGCAAAGCCGGATTCATCAATGGTCGTGTACTTTATTCCGTCTATGACCTGGCCGACTATGCGAGGAACCTCCGTCTGCGCGCTGTCTATCACTATAAGTATAGCCATGCCGAGCAGATAGCTCCATTTGTACTTTTTGAAAAACCGGTGTGCGTACGGGCTGCGCAAAATGTCCATCATGCCTGCCTTACGCGCTTTCTTTTGCTCCATTATTCTCTCCTTCTCCCGTGAGTAACATCGTATATTATATCGCATTTTAGCGAATAATTAAACAATTTAATTAGTTACTTAATTTTGACCAATCGTCCGCAGACCTATGGAAAAATGTGTGATTTTATGATATTGTTTATCTTAGCATTTTAATGCTTTTAACGGAGGACATGCAATGGCAAAAACCGTATGGATAAGCGGCGCTTCGCGCGGGATAGGCAAAAGCGCGGCGCTGCATTTCGCCCGCGCAGGCTACAAGATAGCTGCGGGTTATCACGAAAACGATGATGCAATGCAAAGCCTTATGCAGCAAATGGCCGAAATTGGCGCAATGGCCGTTCCCGTCAAGGGTGATATTGCCGACCCCGCTGCGGCGGAAGGCATGGCCGAATATATATGCTCTACGCTCGGCGGCATAGACATATTGATAGCCAACGCAGGCGTTGCGCATTATTCAATGCTTGAGGATATGGCGTATAATGAATGGCGGCGCGTTATAGATACAGACCTTACCGGCGTATATAACATGATACATGCCTCCCTCCCGTCAATGCGCAGCCGCGGCGGCGGAAGCATAATAAACGTATCCTCCGTTTGGGGTATATACGGCGGCTCATGCGAAGCGGCGTATTCGGCGGCAAAGGCGGGCGTAATAGGCCTTACAAAGGCGCTTAGCCGCGAGCTCGGCCCATCCGGCATTCGCGTGAACTGCGTTGCCCCCGGCGTTATAGATACGGACATGATGGTTAAATTTGACGAAACCGATCGGCAGCAGCTTATAGACAGCACACCATTGGGAAGGCTCGGCACAGCGGACGACGTTGCAGGCGCAATGCTCTTTCTGGCATCGGACAGCGCATCGTTCATAACCGGGCAGGTGCTTGAAGTCGGCGGCGGGTTTCCATATTGATATTATCTTTAACGGAGGAACGATAGATGAAAACAAGATGGGGCGAAAAGCTTGACAAGGCAAATATGCTCAGCGAATATCCGCGCCCGCAGCTAAGGCGCGAAAGCTATATCAATCTGAACGGCGTGTGGCAGTACGCAATAACCCCTGCCGATACGATGCCCGAAGCCATGGACGGCGAAATAATCGTTCCTTTTTCGCCCGAATGTGAGCTTTCCGGCGTAAGCCGCACAGTACATCCGAACGAGTCGCTTTGGTATACGCGGCATTTTGATATTCCATCCGGCTTTAACCATGGGCGCATACTGCTGCATTTCGGCGCGGTAGATCAAATAGCCACGGTATACATAAACGGTTGCGATGCAGGCAGCCACGTTGGCGGATACACCGCCTTCACCATTGATATAACGCCGTATATTCGTCAGGAAAACGTTATAACCGTTAAGGTGCGCGATTTTTCAGACGCGTCATATCATTCCCGCGGCAAGCAGAAAACAAAGCGCGGCGGAATATGGTATACCCCGCAGAGCGGAATATGGCAAACAGTATGGGTTGAAAGCGTAAGCGAAGAATATATCGAAGAACTGAGCATTACGCCGCTTTTTGACCAAAGTGCCGTGGAAATAACCGCTTTCAGCAATTATGCCGATTCGCAAAAGGAAACCGTTATCCGTGTGGGCGATGTTGTGGCCTATGGTACCGCCAATCAGCCTATACGCATGAGCATGTCTGGATTCCGCGCATGGAGCCCCGAATCGCCTTATCTTTACGATATGGACGTGCGCATGGGCGAGGACAGCGTAAAAAGCTATTTCGCCATGCGAAAATTCTCCGTAGACATAGACTCAAACGGCGCGCCGCGGCTGATGTTGAACAACAAGCCGTATTTTCACAACGGCGTATTGGATCAAGGCTATTGGCCTGATGGTTTATATACCGCGCCGAGCGACGAAGCCTTTATACACGACATTTTAACCATGAAGGCCTACGGCTACAATACTCTCAGGAAGCATATAAAGATCGAGCCTATGCGTTTCTACTACCATTGCGACAGGCTTGGTATGCTGGTTTGGCAGGATATGCCAAACGGCGGCGAGCTATACAAAACTGCCGTAGTATCCCTCCCTCTGCTCGGTATAGGTGAAATAAGCGACGGTGAGGCCAACTATGCGCGCTTCGGCAGGGCAAATGCAGAAGGCCGCGCGCAATATTATGCAGAACTTAAAGAGATGGTGCTTCAGCTTTATAATTGTCCATGCATAGCCATGTGGGTGCCTTTCAATGAAGGTTGGGGCCAGTTTGACGCGGCGAAAGCCTGCGACGTTATACTATCACTCGATGATACGCGCACGATCGACCACGCAAGCGGCTGGCATGACCAAGGCGCTGGCGATGTAAAAAGCCTGCATGTGTATTTCAAGCGGTTCGATTTTGCGCCGGATAAGCTTGCCCGCCCCGTTGTTCTGAGCGAATTTGGCGGCTTCAACCGCCGCATAAACGGCCACTGCTTTAACCGCAGGGATTTTGGCTACAAGCGCATGAAAACCGATGAAGCATTGTTTGAAGCGTTCAGCACTCTTTACGAAAAAGAAATAGCCCCCGCTTACGCAAAAGGGCTATCCGCTGCCATTTACACGCAGCTGAGCGACGTTGAGGACGAGCTTAACGGGCTGTTGACATACGACAGAGCTAAAGAAAAACTCCCGCCCGATAAAATGCGCGAACTGTTCGAAAAATTATTTGCTCCCCTTGAGTAAACGTACCTCGCTTTCGGTAAAAAGCATCCGTACCGTACCGAGTTCATCGGTGCGGTATATTTCTGTCCCCAGCTTTTTAAGCCGCTGCATAGTTTCCCTATGCGGATGACCATAATCATTGTTTTTACCTAACGATATGACTACCGCCTTTGGCTGCACGGCGTCAAGAAATGCTTGTGAACTGGACGTTGACGATCCATGATGGCCTATTTTCAGCACGTCCGCCTGCAGCAGCTCCTTTTCTGATGCTATCATCAATTCCTCCGCATAGCTTTCGGCATCACCCGTGAGCAGCAGCGATGTCTCGCCGTAGGTCACCTTTATAACAACGCTCATATCGTTAAGGTTGTCCTGATAATCAGCGCCTTTTATGGGCGAAAGCACACGCACCTCAACGTCGCCATCCCAATTTATCGTGGTTTTTGCGCTGCCCCATATCACTTTGGTCTTTACCTTTTTCTTTTCAAGTACGCTGAGCATGCGGTCGAATGAGCTTGTGGTGTTCACGGCGTCCGGCATGTAAAACGTGCCTATGTCGTAATTATCTATCACTCTTTTCATGCTGCCCATATGATCGCTGTGCGGGTGGGTCATTACTACCACGTCCAGCTTAGTCACACCCTCTTCGCTAAGCACATTCTGTATGCTTTCAAATGAATCCGGCGTGCCGGCATCAACAAGCATGGTTTCCCCATTCGGTGAACGAAGGAATATGCTGTCGCCCTGGCCAACGTCTATAAATGCGGCATACACGTCGTCGGCACTCTCCGTTGCGACCGAATTTATAGCACCCAGCAAAAGTTCAGGCTTGAATATTAGTATAAGCGCCAGCACAACCGCGGACAAAATGGATATAAGCTTTGCCTTCCCGCTCTTTGGCACTTCTTCCCTTTCAGTTTCTTCTTTCTCAGGCGTTTTCTTATCCACTATCACCTTTTCGGTAGCCCTTGCCGTCACATTGGCGTTTTTTGTTTCGTTTGCCTTATTATGAGCTGTTTTCTTTTTCTGCATCGCCCGCTCCTTTCAAAATTAACATTGTTGTATTATACTTCACTTTCACCCCATATGGAAGTCATATGTTATGCCCTTGCTTGACAATGGCTGATATTTGCAGTAGAATTGCGTTTGCGTGATTTTTGCGCATAATACGTCATATTTATTTATCAGCAATTATTCGGAGGTCGTTTTATGTCAAATGGTGAGCGGATCATGGATATCGCGCGCGCTATAACCGGGGAAGGTTCCTGTGACAGGCGCATCGATTCACTTGATCTAACCGAGATAATACTTGAGGTTGAAGATGAATTTGACCTTATAGTGGAGGACGAAGAAAGCATTCATACGCTGAATGATCTTATCAGCCGCGTGGATGCACTTACCGCGTGAAGATTGTCGCGGAAGCTTTTGCCGGGAGCATACGTTCCCGGCATTATTACGGAAAGGAGCATTTTGAATGCAGGAACTTAAGCTCAAGCGTGTATATCGCCACTTTAAGGGCGATCACTATTTGATAGAGGATACCGCACGGCACAGCGAAACAGGTGAAGAATACGTTATATACAGAAAGCTGTATGGCGACGGTTCGCTTTGGATAAGGCCGATAACCATGTTTTTAGGTGAAGTTGATCATGAAAAGTACCCCGACTGTGCGCAGAAATACCGTTTTGAATTGCAGGATATTCCGAGCAAAGCCGGCCATTGAGCAAAAATACGCCCCTGTCTCAAAGCATTTTACCTAAGGCAGGGGCTTTTTATTTAGGCTTAAACCGGCTTATCGCAGCGCCGCCTTTATAGCTTCATTTATTGCCGATTCGTAAATGGACACCCGCTTATGCGCCAATCAACCTTTGGGGTTTTTGTCAAGAGGAACTTTTTAGGGGCAGGGAAAAGCTATATGATTAAGGGGAAGCAGGCAGAGAAAAAGGCTGAAAATGCGCCCTGTGGACGGCTAAAATGCGTTTTGGTGACAGGGAGTATAAAACCCATGCCCACCTCGGAAAAGAGGCTGCGGCAGGGGTAAATACTCCATATTCACACGCTTTCCCGCGCTGTAAGGGCTGCATTCTGTTCCTTGTTTGAGGTCGGGGGCGCGGGGCGCGAAGCCCCGCAAAGGCCGACAGTGAACGCCGTGCAAGTGCAGACGATTTTGCCGCTAAAATGAAGCGGACGAAAGCGGGGGCAGGGTTTACTAATCCTGTTCCCCGTTTTCGGCGGCGAAAAGGCAGCGGCAAAAATCCGGACGGTCAAGGGTTTAAGAGTGGAGATTTTTTCGCGCTGTGCGCGGAAAAATACGACTCGTCCCTTGACGGTCTGGATAGTCGGAGCGGATGAGATTTTTCGTCTGCGAGGTACAAAAGCGATAGAAATATTCACAAAACTGTGCTAAAATTAAATTGATGGTTGATAGATATATTGGAATCTAAGGAAGGAGCGTGATTGTATGAGAAGGCTGATGGCATTTGCTTTAACATTCTTTTGTGTGTTGGGTTTGGTTGGCTGCAACAACAGAACTGTAAACGAACCAGAAATGTATAATTCCTCCATGCAGGACGATTTTCCAAATGCTATTCCGGCAGAGGTGAGTGACAATATCATTCAGAACTGCACAGTTTTTTCAGAAAACTTGGGATATGAAACAGGTGAAATGAAAAAAGCTGTTTTACTTGGCGAGGAATGGATGAAATATGTGTATTGCGAAGATGAAATGAAGAAAGAACTAATTGACAGCAGCGATATTGTTGTTATTTTTGAGAATATCCGTTGTGTTGTGGACGCTGAAACTGAGATTGTGCTGGGAAGTCTCCCGTTTGTATAAGCCAAGTAAATTCCCATTTATCAATCAAACACACCCAAGCAAAACGCAAGCGGAGTGACGGCATTAACTGTCTCGCCGCTCTGTCTTTTCAGCGGTCGAGGTCTTACTTGTGTGTAGCTTGCTCTTTTCAACTTACCTGCATAGAGCGCGAAAGCGGTAGAGTTTTTCACAAAGATTTACTACAAATAAAATACTTAGTTGTCTGATAAACTGAAAGCGGTGGGGGAATTAAATCACTATGACTTTGCATTACGGCGGAAAATACAACGGCGATGAAAAGAGTTTGCCGCAGAGAGAACATCATCCAAATGCAGTTGCCTTTATAGAAGCTGCAAGCACAAAAGAACTGTCTTTAATGTGTAATTGTGGCTGCATTTTACTGATGATTATATTAGCGGTGCCATTCGTGCTGCTCGGGAAAGAATATTTTCATAGTAATAGAATTTGTATGATTTTAGCGGCAATATGCGGGGTATTGTCACTATTTCCGCACGAGCTACTCCATGCAATATGTTATAAAGAAGATGTGTATTTGTATAACAATTTGAGACAAGGGCTGTTTTTTGTTATAGGTACGGAAGCTATGAGTAAATCAAGATTTGTATTCATGTGTTTATGTCCCAACATATTTTTAGGGCTAATCCCGTATTCCGTTTTTCTTTTCATTCCTCGTGCGGTTTTTCTGGGGCTGTTCGGACTGATATGTATTGGAATGGGCTTTGGAGATTACATCAATACATACAATGCAATCAAGCAAATGCCCAAAGAGGCGAAAACATATTTGAGCGGACTACATTCATATTGGTATTTAGGGTGAAAACTTTCGGTTTATCAGGCTAACAAACCCTCAAAACGCAAGCGGCGGGACGGGCTTTACCGTCCCGCCGTTCTGTCTTTCAGCGGTCAAGGTCTTGCTTGTGCGTGGGTTGCTCTTTGCGGTTTTCCTCCCGCAGGATCGCGTAAACGCCCTTCCGTATCTGCTCCGCTTCCTTTACCTCGTCTTTCAGTGCGAGATAGCGGCGGGACCTCCCATTCTCCGCCTCCACCTTTAGGCACTTATTGCAAAGCCCTTCAAAAACAACGCGGTGCCGAAGGTGCACATATCCGGTCATTTCCGCTATGGTTAAATCTATATCTTCCCTGTAATCCAAGGGGACATCCTCAACCGTGCCGCACCGCATACATATAATATGATAATGGCTATCGGTTCGGCTGTCATACCTATCGGCACCCGGAACGCGCACATGGTATATCTTTTTATCGGCAGCCAAGCAACCCAGATTGCGATAGACCGTGCCGCGGCTGATCTTATCGTCTATTTTGCAGACATCCTCATATATTTGTTCGGCACATGGATGATCGCGGTGTGTCTGCACGGCTTCCAGAACTATTTGCCGCTGCTTTGTTTCCCTGTGCCGCTTCGCCGCGCCGCCGTTAAATCGGTTCAAAATCGGCAACTCCGTGCTTGCATATGGGGCAAATATAGTCATCCGGAAGCGTGCTGCCTTCGTAGACATACCCGCATATCCTGCATATAAAGCCCGACTTCTTCTCCGGCTGCGGCTCGGGCTTGATATTGTTCTGATAGTAGGTATAGCTCACGGTTTCCTCATCGGATAGGAGCTTCCCCTCAACGGGCGTACACATGAACTGTATATGCGTGCCGAAATCAAGTTCGCTCTCAACCTCAAGCGAAAGATAGCCTACCGTATGCTTGGGAAGTATTATAAGGCCATTAGCGCTCCTTTCGGGGGAGCATCCGGCGAATTTATCGGTATCCTTGCCGCTTTGGTAACCAAAATGCTTGAATACCTCAAACGGCGTAAACTCGGACAGGCTGTTTATGTTCAGCTTGCCTGTTTTTTGAATCAGGCCGCAGGTGTAATTCTGCTTGCTTACAACAACCGCTATAAGCGGCGGCGTGCTTGTTACCTGCATTACGGTATTGACTATGCAGCCGTTATCCTTATCCCCATCCCTTGTGGTAAGCACATACAGGCCATAGCCTATCTGATAGAGTGATTTGGTATCAAATTCTTCGTTCGTTATATCATCGGCATTGTTCATATACATTTGTTCCTTTCCTGCCCTTAAAACGGGCATATGGTTTTTCTTATTAGGATGTGTTCCTGACAGAAGTATATTTTATGCACAAAAGCATGTCAACATTTTATTGATAAATTAGTATACATTCCTTATCTAAACAGCGAAAGGCTGGCCTTGACCACGCGGCTTACAAAGCGTATGGTTTCATCCTTGCTGTATTTATCATAACCTTCCACCACAACGTGCATCAAGCCATTGGATAAATGGGTATACAGCATTTCAAGTTCCGTTTCATCGGCCTTGGGCAGCACCCGCCGCCAGTAGGCAATGCTGTCCGCTTTAGCCAATGCTATCATGCGCATTAAAACCGTTGAGCTTGTGTTCCCAAGAATAAGCACCTGACAGGCCTCCCTATTCTGATCCACCATATCGTATATAGCCTCTATCAGCGCCGTTACGTCAAAGGAGTTGACATAGCGAAGGGACTTTTCAAATGCGCCTATAAGCTCGTTCTCAATGCTTTCCATAAGCGCAAAGCAATCGCTGTAATGCGCATAGAAAGTGGCGCGGTTAAGCTGCGCAAGCGCGCAGACCTCCTTGACCGTAATTTTATTGACCGGCTTTTCCTTCAATAGCGTTAAAAAAGACTGCTTGAGCACCATCTGCGTATAGCGTTTCCTTGCGTCCATCTTTTCCATCAAAAAGCCCTCCAAAAAAGTTTACAATGTTAGGCAACATTTGGTTCGGCTGTGTCGCTTTACTTACAGCCATGCCGCGAGTGCCGATTGTATCCGTTCATTATGTAAAGTATACTGTACTTGTGAAAGATAAGCAACAGTCGTGCGCTTATTTTGAGAGGAGGATTTCAATATGTACGATAGATATATTATAACAGGAGCTACCGGATTCTTAGGCAGAGCAGTTGCGGAGGAATTGGTACGCCGCGGTGCGCAGGTATATGCACTGGTGCTGGATAACGACCCTTATAAGGCTTTGCTGCCCAAGGAGGTAAAAGCCGTAACGGGCGACGTATGCACGGAAAGCACGCTTGCAAGCCTGTTTGAGGATGCAGACAGCCGCACATGCGTTATCCACTGCGCGGGAATAGTTTCCGTTGCGTCAAGACCAGGAGCTACGATCTATCAGGTCAATGTTGGCGGAACGCGGAACATAATTCGGCAATGCACAGCGCATGGCGTAGGAAGACTGATTTATATAAGCTCCGTTCATGCCATACCGGAAAAGCCGTTTGGCCGCGTTATGACGGAGGACTGCATATTATCCCCCGGGCTTGTGGACGGCGAATACGCCAAGAGCAAAGCATCGGCAACGGAGCTGATATTCGACGCCGCGCAGCATGGGCTAAGCGCAAGCGTTGTGTTCCCATCGGGCATAATTGGGCCGGGCGATGTTCAATGCGGAAGCTTCACGGCCATGGCAAAAACATTCCTTGCCGGAAAGCTGCCCCTTGCCGTTCACGGCGGATATGACTTTGTTGATGTACGGGATGTGGCGAACGGCATTTTGGCCTGCGCAGAAAGCGGAGAATCCGGCAAAGGCTATATCCTTTCGGGGCACTATGCTACAATCCGCAAAATGCTAAGGATACTGGGGAAAACGGCAAATGTCGGATATCGCCCGCTCTGCCTGCCGCTTTGGCTTGCAAGGCTTGCCGCGCCGTATTATGAAAAGCACTGCCTTAAGGGTAAAAAGCCGCTGTTCTTCACGCCGTATTCCATTGCCGTTCTTGCGTCAAACGGGCATTTCAGCCACGCGGCTGCATCGGAATGCTTTGCGTATCAGCCGCGCCCAATGGAAGAAACATTGCGGGATATGGCAAGCTGGCTTTTGAAGCGGGAATAAGCGGCTGCTTTCAAAATTATTCACTCAAATAACAGGCTTTGCCGGAAAGGAGTACAACATGAAACGGATAATCACCATTGGCCGCGAATTCGGCAGCGGCGGACGCGAGTTTGGCCGCAGGATAGCCGAAAAGCTGCAAATTGCCTACTTTGATCAGGAGATAATTACAGAAATTGCAAAAAGAACCGCGATGTCAGAAGAATATGTGCGCCAAATTGAGGAAATGCGCCCCACAATGAGCTTTCCCATTCAAATTGGGCACAGCTTTTATATGACGTCGGATGCCATGTTCCACCCAGATCTTTCAATCTATACCAAGCAGCACGACCTGCTCCGTGAGCTTGCCATGAAATCCGACTGCGTGATAGTGGGTCGTTGTGCGGACTATGTACTTAAGGAGCTTAACCCAATCCGCATTTTTGCATATGCGGATATGCCGAGCAAAATCAAGCGCTGCATGGAGCGACGTCCCGAGGGCGAAAACCTAAACGAGACGCAGATGAAGAAAAGCATTGAAAAAATAGACCGAAGCCGCGCAAAGTACTATTCCTTCTTCAGCGGGCAAAAGTGGGGTGCGCGTGAAAACTACGACCTGCTTATAAACACGTCCGGCGCAGACATCAATGCATTGTCCTCCGCCTTTTGCCGCTATATTGACACGTCGGCAGAATAAAAAAACCTTTAGACAACAGCAGCGCACCCAACCGTTTTTCAGATTGGGTGCGCTGTTTTCATGCTTTATTATAGTTTCATTCTTCAAACAGATACAATAGATATCCGTACCCCTCGGCCTCCATTTTTTCATAGGGGACGAAGCGCAGGGCCGCGCTGTTTATGCAGTACCGCACGCCGTTGGGAGATTCCGAATCGCCTGTAAACACATGGCCAAGGTGAGAATCTCCGGCACGGCTTCTGACCTCCGTGCGGCGCATACCGTGGCTGTTGTCCTCTATCTCCACCACGGCAGGCTCTTCAATAGGCTTTGTGAAAGCCGGCCAGCC
>UMJY01004316.1_pt1 | contig 14687 bp, 13 predicted proteins | sample 1966191 | NCBI WGS metagenome assembly UMJY01 (sample SAMEA4836161, study PRJEB28245) | human gut metagenome | biome: gut microbiome; material: fecal sample | place: Denmark | collected 2008 | reverse complement strand
AGGCGGGCGCGGCCCCCTCGGCCCGCGCGGGCCGGGACCGCCGCAGAAGAAGAACGTGGGCCAGACGCCGTAGCTGCGGTAATACCGCCTGCGCCCGGTGGAATTCACCAGCACGAGCACGATGATAAAGACCACAAACAGCACCGAGATGATGGAGCCGAGGCTCGGCCCGCGGTCATAGTAGTAGTCGTTGTAGTAGCCGTCGTCATAGTACCCGCCGTTGTACTCAGGCGCGCTGCCGCCGTTGGAGACGGTGCCCGTGCCGCCGTAGAGCTGGTTCGTGCCGTAGAGCTGGGCAAAAAAGTCCACAAGGTGGGGGAAGAGCGTCGCCACCGCCTCGTCGTACTCCCCGGCGTCGGAATACGGCCAGAAGTACTCGTCCATGAGCGAGTTTGCATAGCTGCTGGTCATCTGATTCGAGATGCCCGCGCCGACGGCCAACCAGCCGCGATCCTCCTTGACTACGTGCAGCAGAAGCAGGCCGTTGTTGGCGCTGGAGCTGCCGACGCCCCAGCTGTTGAAGATCAGGTTCGCGTACTGCTCGGAGTCATAGCCCGAGGGCAGGTAGTCGATGGTGACGACCACTATCTGCGCCCCGTCGCAGTACTGCTCCAGCGGGCCGCTGGCGTTGAGGATCAGGTCCTTGGTGGACTCGCTCAGCGTCCCCGCGCCGTCGTAGACGTAGAAGTCCGCGCTCGGCTCCGGCACGTCCGCGGCAAGGGTGCCGAGGGCCATGACGGGCAGGAGCAGCAGGGCAAATACAAGGGAAAAGATACGTTTCATCCGTCAAATCTCCTGGTTACTCAAAGCTCACCGGCGGCTCAACGCCGGTGAAGGATGCAAGCTCCGACGTGGGGAACTTGTTGAAGGTGGAGCGCATGAACTCCAGCACGCTGCTGTTGTAGCTGTTCTGCTCTATCATCTTCTGCGCGCCCTCGTAGTTGGTGGTGTAGCTTTCGAGCGCGTTCTGCATGCTCTCGTCGAGCTCCGCGCCGTCCAGGGCATTTACCGCGTCGGCATAGACCTTGTCCAGCTCGGAGTTCGCGTCGTACATCGCGGAGATGTCGCGGCTCTCATAGGCCGTGAGCAGGCCGCTGCGCGCGTCGGAGAGCAACTGCGCCGCATTGGCGTCCACGCCCTCGAGCACGGTCCAGAGCCCGTTTGCCGCGTCCAGCTTCTCCTCCAGCCGGGAGTATATGCTCCGCTCTCCGGCCACGGAGGTGAAAAAGCCGTCTTCGACAGCCTGAACGCGCTCGCCGAGCTTCATCTGCGTGTTCATGACCAGCGCGAACCCGCAGGCGAGAATAGCGATGATGAGCGCGGTTATCGGATGTTTCAGCGATCTGTTATACATATCAGCCTCTCAGTTCAAGCAGCTTCTGCTTCAGCTCGCCCTCGATGCGGCCGAGCTCGACCTCGGCCTCCGCGCGCTTCTTCGCGCCGTCGGCCTGTATCTGACGGACCTCCTCCAGCGTGCTGATGAGCTCCTGGTTGGTCTTTTGCAGCGTCTCGATGTCCACGATGCCGCGCTCGGACTCCTTGGCTATCTCCACGCTGCCCTGGTGCAGCTTTTCGGCGTTGGCCTGGAGCAGACGGTTCGTCATCTCGTTCACGTCGCGCTGGGCCTCCATGGCCTGCTGCGAGTGGTGCAGCGTGAGCGCGAGGGTCATCTGGCTCTTCCAGAGCGGGATGGTGTTCACGATGGAGGAGCGTATCTTCTCGGCCATGACCGAGTCGTTGGACTGTATCATCCTTATCTGCGGCGACATCTGGACGGAGACCATGCGCGTCAGCTCCAGGTCGTGCAGCTTCTTCTCAAAGCGGCCGAGCATGTTGGCGTAGTCGTTCGCGGCCTGGGCGTCCTCGGTCTTGCCGGACTCCTGCGCCGCCTGCTGCAAGCGGGGCAGCTCCGTCTCGCGCAGCTCCTTGCAGCGGAGCTTGCCGGCGATGATGTACATGGTCAGCTCCTTGTGGTACTGCTGGTTCATCTCGTACATCTTGTCCATCATCGCGATGTCCTTCATCAGCGTGCGCTCGTGCTTCTCCAGCTCGGCGGAGATCTTGTCCACGTTGACCTCAGCCTTGTCGTACTGGGCCTTGAGCGCCGCGATGCTCTGGCGCTGCTTCTTGAAGAAGCCGAGGAAGCCCTTCTTCTCGCTCTCGTCAAAGTCCAGGCCCTGCAGCTGCACAACGAGGTCGGAGAGCTCGTCGCCCACCTCGCCGAGGTCCTTGGTGCGGACCTTGCTGAGCGCGGCGTCGGAGAAATCGGCAATGTTCTTCTGCGCGGCGGAGCCGTAGTTGAGCACCTGCTCGGAGTTCGTGACGTCTATCTGCTTTGCAAACTCCTTGACCGCGGCCTGCTCGGCAGGGGAGAGACGCTCGAGCTCGAGCTTCTCAACGGGCACGTCCTTCTTCTGCTCCATGACGGGCGCGGCCGGCTCCTCCGGCATCTGCACCGCGGCGGCGGAGGCCGCGTTGGGGTCGAGCGTGAGGGAGGGGATGAATTCCTTGTTTTCGTCCATCTTTAACAACTGTCCTTTCTCAATCCGAATTGCCGGAGCGCGCGGTCTTGATTATCACGTCCGCGTCGTCGTCGGAGAGGCCCTCGCGGGCCAGCATCTGGTTCATGACGCTGATGTCCATCTCAATGTCCAGCGCCTGGTTGGCAAAGAGCGAGTCGAGCTGCTTTTTGAAGGCTTCTATCGCCGTATCGAGCATGTCCTCGATGCTGGACATGGACTTCGAGAGGTTCTCGCCCTCGATGCCCTGGTCGCTCATGCGGTCGTAGGCGTTGAGCAGCTTTATCGTGGTGGGGAGGTAGTAGTCGAGGAACTTGCGTATCTGCGGCACGTCCGAGGGGTCGCTGACTGCGTCCTGGACTATTTTATCCGAAATACGCATGAGTTCATTGATGCGGCGGCGAATATCGTTATTTTTTATGGAGGTGTAGAGCCTGCCCATCTCCTTTATGGCGCGCTTGCCGTCGTCAATTATTGCCTGCACCTCGGGACTGAGAGCGGGCTCCTCCTTCTTGACCGGCTCCGGTTCCGGCTCAGGCTCGGCAGGCTTCCGGGCAAGTATCATCTTGGCCGTGTACCAGGCCACGACCGCCACCGCAGCAGAAATGGCGACGCTGCCCACGAGCCCGCCGAGAGTGTACATCGGTATGAAAAACGCGCAGGCTATCCAGCCCAGCGCAAAGGCGTATATGGGGATAAACGCCCTGGGTTTTCTCTTTTTCAAAGCTTTTCCTCCAATGCGCTCAACTTGAGATACTATATTCTATAACCAATACCCACGCGCGTCAAGGAAAACAGCCGCCCGTCACATGCTTCGCACGCGCTCGAGCAGGGCGCGGCAGCCGAGGGTGACGTCGTCCCAGCAGGCGTCGAAGTCGCGCGTGTACCAGGGGTCGGCGACGTCGCGCTTGAGGGGCGTGAGGTCGAGCAGGCGGATGAGCTTGCGCTCCGGGTCGCCGCCGAAGATGCGGTTCATGTTGCGGATGTTGGCGCTGTCCATGCCGACGATGAGGTCCCAGTCGCCGTACTCGGAGCGCCTGAGCTGCCTCGCCGTCTTGCCCGAGGGGTCGAGCCCATGCTCCAAGAGCAGCCTCCGCACCGGCGGATATACGGGGTTCCCGATCTCCTCCGCACTGGTAGCCGCCGAAGCCACCTCCACCTCAACCCCCGCCTTCGCCGCCATGTCCCGAAACACAAACTCCGCCATCGGACTGCGGCAAATATTGCCGTGGCACGTGATCAGCACTTTAATCATGGTCTCTGTAAGCCTCCAAAAGCCTGCATATCCTCATAATTTGAGGATATTACAAATAAATCATTTCTTTTAAACTTCCGTAAATCTCCATAGGTCTGCGCCGTTTTTGGGCCGTTTGGTGTAGTAAATGGCGCAGTAAAAGCTCAGCAAACGGCGGCGCAGTCCGCAGTTTTAAGCGCCGGTACTTCAGACCAGGAGCGCCCCAGGCTGACCATCTGACTCGCCGCGTGAGAGTAGCTCGCGTGGGTGTACACGTTCAGCGTTACGCCCGCGTCGGAGTGGCCCATCAGGTATTGCAGGTTCTTGATGTCCATACCGGCGTTGGCGTAGTTTGTGCAGAAGGTGTGCCGGAACACGTGGGGCGTGATGTGCGGCAGGGGCTTGTCCGGGTGCAGCTTGCGGTACTTCTTCATGGCCCAGCGCAGCTCGTTTTCGATGTGCAGCGCCACCTTGGGCCTGCCGTTCTTGTCGAGCATGATGAAACCAGTCAGCCCGTCCACCACCGGCTCCACGGCGACCTTCGGGCGCTTTGCGAGCATGTTGTTGAGGCTCCGGTACACCGCGTCGGTCATTGGGATGTAGCGGATGCCGCTGGCGGTCTTTGTCGCCTCCACATGGTATTTGCCGCCCAGCTCGCGCAGGAGCTGGTGGTCCACCCGGATGCGCCGGTTCTTGAAGTCCAGGTCTTTGCGCGTCAGACCGCAGAACTCACTGACGCGCAGGCCTGTATCCAGCAGCACGACAAACTCGTCATAGTACTTGGAATAGGTCTCGTCCTGTCGGATGAAGTCCATCCAGGTCCTGAGCTGCTCCTCAGTCAGCGCGATGCGGCGCTCGGAGTCATTCGGCACCACGTCGGTCAGCTTGAAGATAAATGGGTTCTTGCGTATGGCGTCCTCGTCGCAGGCCATTTGGAAGGCCGGCTTCACAACGCCGCGGACGCTGGTGATGGTACTGTAACCCTTGCCGTCCTGGTGCAGCTTCAGGAACCACAGTTTGGCGTCTGAGACCTTGACCGTGCATATCCTGCGGCTGCCGAACTCCTCCTTGGCAACTAAGTTCAGCACAAATTTGTAGCCCATCCGTGTGTTGTGGCGGACGCCCTGCTTTAGGCTGACGTATCTTTTCAGCAGCTCCAGCACCGTTATCTGCCCGGCATCATAGTCGATGCCGTCGTCGAGCTGCCTTTGCAGTTCCTTCTCCTTGCGGCGCAGCCCCTGAAGGTCGGAGTCGTAGATGCTGCGGCGCTTGCCGCACAGGTCTGTGTATCTGTATTGGTAGATCAGGTCTCCTCTCTGGCTTTCTCCCGTTCTCAGGAGGCGGCCCTTGTGGTCTTTGCGTTTATTGCTCATGTCCGTGCTCCTTTCAAGTCAAAAGGAACGCCGGTGTGACATACAAATGATACCACACCGGCGCCCTTTTTTCTATGAATAATCTGCAAATATCAGATGGAATAGGCCTGCTCTATGTAGCTGTCAAAGAGCCGCTTCTTTATGAGCCGCTTGTTTCCCACCCAGAGGACGAAATTGCAGCTCTTCTCGTTCGTGAGCTCTCGCAGCTTGCCAGTGCCGATGCCGGAATAGGCCGCGGCCTCCTCAAGGGTCAAATTGCTCTTTTCCCAGATGGGAACGTCTTTTGCCATAGGCATTACCTCCTTTATTTACTCACAGTTTTGCGCTCCCGCGCGGCGCTGCGGCCCTGATACTGCTTCAGCACCTCCGGCGGGAGCCGCCCGATGATGGCCAGCGCCTCCTCGTAATCGCGCCGGAGCTGGTTATCCCTCAGCTTCTTGAGGGTGCTATACGAGCGGAGCGCCTTGAGCTCTGCCCCGGTGCTGTCGAAGGCGGCCTTGTACTTTTTGAGCTCCGTGCCCATGCGCTCAACGTCCGGGATGTACCTGTCGAGCAGGGCGGAGATCTGGCGGACGCGCTCTTTGTAGTTGCCGAGCTTCACGTCGGAGAGCAGCGCGTCCAGCTTCTGCTTTTGCCGCGTCAGGCGGGTCATCTGCTTGAAGAGCCGGGGCGGGATATGCTCGCGCCCGGTCTCGCCGGCGCTCTCGCCGCGCTCCAGCTCGGGGTAGGCCTCAGCCATGTGTGTCCAGAAGGCGTCCTGCCACTCGCCGAGCTTCTTCTTGTTCCCGACTATCTCCTTCGCGCTCAGCCGCCCGTCGGAGGTCAGCGGAACGAAGCAGAGATGCATATGCGGCGTCTTCTCGTCCATGTGCACCACGGCGGAGAGAAAGGTCCCGGCGTCCTGACGCTGGCCCATGAACTCCATGGCCCGCTCAAAAAACTCCCTGACCCCGGCCTCTGGCCGCCCCTCGAAGAACTCCGGGCTCGCCGTGACGAGCACCTCCACCACCCGGACGCTGTCCTTGCGCGTGCGGCAGCCCGCCTCGCGGATGAGCCGTTCGGCCTCCTGGCGGTAGCGCCCGGCGGGCTCTGCCAGGTGAAAGTTCAGCCCGCTGCGCCCCGTGTCGATGTCCGGGTTGCTCGCGTATTTCTCTTTCCGCCTCTCATTGTGGGCCTCGATGTCGTGAACGCCGGGGCCTTTGTATTTTGCAAAACGCAGTATCGCATACTGCGGCTTCGGCATTGAAATACCTCCATTCTGTGTTCTGAAAGCTGCAAGCGCCGTACGTACCGTACAGTACGTACAGCGCTTTCCCGTTCACCGCCTGAGAAACGAGGGCCTTGCCAGCACCTCGATGCCCACAAAGCCTCGCACCCGCTTCCCGGCGGCGTAGATGTTGTTCGTGGCCTCCACCTTGTAGAGCGCCTCGTTCTGCGCAAGCTCCGAGCTGAGGCGGTTCGCCGAGAGCGGCTTGCGCACGTTGTCCTCGCACCAGAGCTTGTAGGCCTCGTACAGCGCCCGTGAGCTGGCCTCGGCGTCGGCCCTGAAGCGGATGTAGCCCTCGGAGCGCAGGAACTCGATGACGTTGTTGCTGCTGCGCTTCACTGTCTCGACGTTTTCCCGCGCCTTGCCGCTGAGACTGAACTGGTAGTTGTTCGCGAGCAGCCGGTTCAGACCTTCCAGGCACCAGAGAAAGATGCCCTCCGCCTCGCCCGCCAGCTTCTCGGCGAGGAAGGGGTCGTCCACCCGCCCCGCCGGGCGATCCTTGGTCGTCAGCACGATCTGCCGCCGGAAGAAGCCGTCGGAGCGGTCATGCAGCGCCGTCAGCGCCCCGTTGCCGAAGCAGAGGAAACGGGCATAGAGGCGGCTTTGGTAGCTCTGCACGCCCTTGCGCTCAAGGTCCATCTTGCACTCGGCGGTGACGATGGACTTGATGTAGTTGGTCTTGGGCAGGGCGCTCATGTCCATGTCGTCGTCCACCATCAGCAGCTTGTTTTCGAGGTCGGCGCGGCTGAATCGGTTGTTCTCCACCTTCTGTATGCTGGTCATGTTCATGCTGTCGCCGAGCAGCGAGCGCATGACGAGCCCGATGCGGCTCTTGCCCTCGCCGCCCTTGCCGATGAGCAGCAGCATCTTTTGCCCCTTGGTAGAGGGTATGAGGCAGTAGCCCAGGTACTCCTGCAAGGTGGGGATGTCCTCCGGCTCCAGCAGCTCGGAGAGGAAGCCCAGCCAGCGCTCCGGTTTCGGGGCGTTCGGCTCGTAGCGCACCTTCAGCCGGTTATTGCACCAGGCCTTGTCCTCCGTGAAGCTGCCGTTCAGGAAATAGGTGCCGTTGGCCACATGGATGCGGTCGGTCTCGATGGGCAGGGGAGGGGAATAGGCCGTCAGCTTGAGCGCTGCGAGCAGGTTCGTCACCGCCTTGGAGATGCCGGAACTCAGACAGCTCGAGACCTCCTCAAGTATCATCCGGCTTATCTCGCCCTCGTCATCCACCGCGCCGTCCACCGTGAAGAGCCGCCCGCGCACACATTTCATCGGGTGCCGCCCCAAGAAGTCGGAGCAAAATTGCACCTCGTCTATTTTCTTCCCGTCGTACCAGGAGGGCAGCCTCGCGCCCTTGGACGTGTTTTCGTGCCTGTCTTCCAAAGTCTCATACCTCCATTTTCAAGTCCCGCGCCAGCCGGGTAGCCTCCGCCCGCGCCCCGGCGTCGCCGAAGGTCAGCTCGTCGAGCAGATACTCCGCGTATTCGAGCTCCCGGCAGGCCGCCGCAAAGCGCCCGTCAAAGTCGTCGCCCGGTCTTCTCGGCGCAAGCTCGGCTTTCCGCCGCCTGAGTGCCCGGCAATGCTCGGATAAACGCAAAAAGCACAGCCGCTCGTCTTTCCCGAGCCGCTGTGCTTCGTCGTGTTTCTTCGGTTTTTCCTGAGCCGCCCCAAAGTCCGCCGCAAGCTTCCGTGCCGCTTCAAGTGGCGAGAGCCGAAAGAGCCGGGCAGCAAAGTCGATGCAGTCCCCATGCGCCCCGCAGGCAAAGCAGTGGAAGTGGTCGTCAGCTACATAGAGGCTGGGCCGCCGGTCATCGTGAAACGGACACCGCGCCATCCCGTGCCCGTTGACCCGGACCCCATACCTCTCCGCCGCCTCCCGAACCCCGATCCGCGCCTTGGCGCTTGCAAATATATCCATCCAAGACCTCCTTTCACCCGAGTATACGCAAAGAAAGTCTAAGACCCACAAAATCCGGCACTTCCGCAAGGATCCCACCCCACCGCCCCTCCAAGTCTTGCAGAAATGCAAGCCGCCAGGCGCCGGCAAAATGTAAGAGCTTGTAATACACGAGTCGGCAGTTTATAATAAAAAATGGTTTTATACGATAGCATTCGAGCAGACATAAATACAGCACAAAGGAGAAATATAGATGGCACGTTACAGCGTAAATAACTACACTGTGGAGACACTTCTTTCCGACATCAAATCAGGAAACATAGCTATCCCTGAAATGCAGCGCCCCTTTGTCTGGGACAGCTCGAAAGTGCGCGATCTTGTCGATTCCCTCTACAAGGGTTTTCCCGTTGGATACATAATTGTTTGGCAGAACCCAGATGTAAAGCTGAAAGACGGCACAAAATCCATAGGCAAAAAGGTTCTCATTGATGGCCAGCAGCGTATTACAGCCATGGCTGCCGCCATTGTAGGACAGGAAGTCCTTGATGACCACTACAAGTGGAAACGTATTGCCATTGCATTCAATCCTCTTGAGGAAAAGTTCGAGGTCGCAAACAACGCAATTTTGAAAAGTGCGAAATGGATACCTGACATTGCGCCTGTGCTGGAGCCGGCCTTTGATTCATTCTCGTTTGTCATGGAGTATTGCCAGAAGAACGAAATAGAAGACCAAATGCCGCAGGTTAATAAGATCATCAATCATCTGCGCTCAATACAAAACAATAGCCTTGGCGTCATCACACTGGACAGTCGCCTTGATATAGACAGTGTGACCGACATATTCATCCGCATCAATTCCAAGGGCGTCGTGCTTTCTCAGGCCGACTTTGCCATGTCAAAAATCTCGTCGAACGAGACATACGGCGGAAATATAACCCGCAAAACCATAGACTATTTCTGCCACTTGCTCGAATCGCCGGAAGACCTGAAGGATATAAAAAACAATGACAGAGCCTTTGCTGCGCTCCCGGAGTTCGACGCAATAAAATGGGCGGCGAGTAAAAACGATCCAATCTATAAAACGTCCTATACGGATATCCTACGAGTCGCTTTTACATACAAGTTTAAACGTGGCCGCCTTGCGGACCTGGTGAGTCTCCTTTCAGGCCGTGATTTTGAAACACGCGAATTCAAGGTAGAGATAGAGGAGGACTCCTTTGCGCAGCTTCACGAAGCCGTGCTGCAGTCGGTGAATCAAACGAACTATGAACGATATTTGATGATAGTGCGGTCTGCTGGGATAGTCCGCAAATCACTCGTGCGCTCACAAAACGTGTTGAACTTTGGGTACGCGCTTTATCTCGCTCTGCGCGAGAGAAAAATCGACAGCAATACAATAGAGAAGATCGTCCGGCGCTGGATCGCCCTCTCAATACTGACCGGACGTTATTCTGCTTCACCTGAATCGAGCTTCGACTATGATATCAAGCGCTTCTTTGCTTATGACGACCCCATGGAATACCTGAAGCTGACAGAAGCCGGTGAGCTGTCGGATGCTTTCTGGGATGTCAACCTTGTTCAGCGCCTGAACACCTCTGTGGCAAGCAGCCCGTATTTCAATATGTACCTGGTTGCCCAGGTCAAGGCCCATGACCGGGGATTCCTGTCTGCTCAGGTGGATGTGGAATCCATGCTGGAGAACAGGGGAGACATACATCATCTTTTCCCCAAGAACTACCTCACGAAGCACAGCATCCCTCAGGCGCAGTACAACCAAATAGCAAATTACGTATTCCTGCAGCAGGAGATCAACATTAAAATCGGCGACAAAGCACCTGCCTCCTATATGACCGAAGTGTATGAACAGTGCCGTACCAAACAGCCGGTTTATGGCTGCATCACTGATGAAGATGAACTGCACTGCAATCTGGCTCAGAACTGCATTCCTGATGGATTTGAAAGCATGAGCATCGGCGACTATGACCGTTTCCTTGAAGAACGGCGTAAGTTGATGGCACAAAAGATACGCAATTACTATTTTTCCCTTTGACAGAAGCAAAAAAGTGAGGAAGAGGTGCCGCGATGGAACAGACCTGGCTGCCCGGCAAGGTACGCGACCGTATCCGTGACCTGATGAAGGAGCGCGGGCTCACGCAGGCCGAGCTCGCCCTGCGCATCGGCACAACGGAGAGTACGCTCAGCCGCTTCCTGAGCGGCAAAACGGACAAGCTCGGCGACGAGAGCATCATCCGCCTCGCCCGCACCTTCAACGTCTCCACCGACTTCCTACTGGGCGAGAGCGACGTGCCTGACCGCGTGAATTACGACATCTCCGAACTCGGCCTCTCCGTGCAGGCCGCAAGGAATCTCTATACGAAGAAAGTGGATGCCCGCGTCGTCAACCGCCTGCTCGAAAGCCCCAGATTCGCTGAGACGACCTACCAGATCTCCGGCTTCCTCAGCGACGAGCTCGCCTCCGGCTTCGCCGCGCAGAACCAGATCTACGCCTCTGCCGCCGCGCTGCTCAAGGGTTCGCCGGAGGCCGCCGCGGACGCCGAGCGCCTGAAAACGCCGATACATCAGGTCGAGCTGCAAACCATCGAGGACTCCTTCATGCACGCAGTCCGCGAGATAAAAAGGGAGGTCGGCTCCGACGTTGCCGCGTCGAAGGAGCTGACCGCGCAGGCGGTGAAGCGCATCTACGCCGAACTGACCCGCGGCCAGAGCAAGCCCCTGCGCAAGATATCGCCCGAGCAGCTCTCTCAGGCCGTGGCGCGCTCGGTGTCGCACCTGCCCGGCGTGGACGAGGAGAGCGTGAAGCAGCTGTTCCTGTCGATGATAGGCGGCGCAAAGAGCAATGAATAGCCCGCCGAGCAATGAGGAGCTCTGCGCGTCTGCTCGCCGGGGCGACGCCGGCGCGCGGAACGAACTCGTCGAGAACAACCTGGGATTCATCCGAAAAACGGCCAATGAGCTGTGGAGCTCCCAGCGCGAATTGAACTCCGCCCTGCTGCTCGACAGGGAGGACTTGGTGCAGGAGGGCGCGCTCGGACTGCTCCGCTGTGTAGATACCTTCGACCCGGAGAGCGGCGGAAAATTCCTGAGCTACGCCGCCCCGGCCGTGCGCAATGCCATGCTGGACAGCATACGCGAGCGCAGCCGGACTTTCGAGGCGCAGAACATTGGCAGCCGCATTTCTCTTGAGTCCGCCGCCCACGACGGGACCAGATATACGCCTGAGCAGCTGTACCTGGAGCGGGAAAGTTTTGAGGAACTGCACGTGGCGCTAGGCCGCATCGAGCCGAGGGAGCGGGGCTATATCGAGTACCGCTTCGGCTTCGACGACGAGGACACGGAGCGCACGCTGACGCAGACGGCCCGGCACTTCCACCTGTCGGAGAGCCGCGCGAGGATGACGGAGCGTCAGGCCTTGGACGATGTGCGCCTGGAGCTGCCGTGGTGGTATTGAGGCGCGTCGCTGCGGCGGGTGTGTAGCCCTTTTGCGCCCCGGCAACTCCGCTTCGCCGCGCCGCCTCAATACGAACGGAGGATATCCGCCGGCTGCCCCGCCCGCGGATATCCTCCGTTCTGCCGGCGTGTGAAAGTGCCCGTGCTGCCCCGCACAGCCCCTTTCCCGCCCCGGCGGCCGCAAAAGGTCTAACACACTAGACTTTGCCAGCAAAGCCGTGCGCCAACAGGGCGCTCCCGCCCCTGTTGGATGACCCCGGGCCAAGGGACAAGCCCCTTTGGAAACCCCACATGTCCGCACCCCACCGCGCCCGCCGTGCTCCCGCACCCCGCCCCCGCCGTGTCCGGACATGAAAAACAGGCGCATATATCCGCCAAAAAGCGCGCGGATATATGTGCCTGTTTTTACCCAGCTGCGGCTGGGAAGGGGAGGGCGGCTAAGCTGCATTATCCGCCCACATCTCGCACTGGCTCATAACCGTCTGCACCGCATCTTCCATGCCCTCCGGCGGATACCTGTGGTGCCTCAGCAGCCGCTTCACCAGACGGCGCATACCGGCTCTGGCACTTTCTTTTTTCTGCCAGTCGATGGTGCGGTTTTTCCGCAGCAGGTCGGTCAGCTCTTTTGTGATGGCGATCAGCTCGTCATGCTCATAAAAATCCTTGATAGCCTGGGGCTTGGTCAGCGCATCATAAAAGGCCAGTTCCTCAGCGGTCAAGCCCAATTTTTCGCCCTCTGCGTTTGCGGCGGCAATGTCCTTGGCCAGCTTTAGCAGTTCCTCAATGACCTCCTCATTGGTCAGCATACCGTTGAGATAACGTTTCATGGTGCTCTGGATTATTTCGGAGAACTTCTCGGATTTCACAACATTGGTGCGACGGTAAACGTTGACCTGATCGGCAATGAGCTTCTTCAGCAGTTCGACAGCAAGGTTCTTCTCCTTCATGTTGGCAATTTCTTCGAGAAACTTGGGGTCGAACAGAGAAAACTCCGTACCAACATCAGAGAACAGATTGATAACGCCTTCGCTCTTGATGCTGTGCTTCAAGAGTTCATTGATGCGCTGGTTCACTTCCGGCAGAGTGAATTTCTTCCCGGCTCCACCGGTTGTAAGTCTGACAAGCATCGTCCGGACCGCTTCAAAATAGGCGGATTCAAACCGGGTTTTCTCATCCACCAGACTGCCGCAGAGGGAGAGCGCCTGCTTTAGAAGCAGCGCCTCTTTTATAAAAACGCTCTGTGTCTTTTCCTTATCGGGCAGCTCGCGCTCCGCAACCGACTTGCCCAGCAGAAAGTTGACGCCGCCGCTTATCATCCGGGCCTTTTCCAGATCGTCCCCGGTCAGGAAAGGGCTGTAGTCAAAGCCGTGGAACAGGTCACGGCAAACTTCCAGCTTCTCCAAGAACTTGGGGTAGGCCGCCTTGCTCACATCGGGGTCGCCGTAGTTCTTCTTGTCCCGCACTGTGTAATCGTTCATAGCTTGTTTCAAGGCCGCGGCGATGCCCACATAGTCCACCACCAGGCCGCCCTCCTTGTCCCGGAACACCCGGTTCACTCGGGCGATGGCCTGCATCAGATTGTGCCCTGACATGGGCTTATACACATACATTGTGGCGAGAGACGGCACATCAAACCCGGTGAGCCACATATCCACCACAATGGCGATTTTCAAAGGAGAGCTGTTGTCCTTGAACTTCCGTGCCAGGTCTTCCTTGTGCGCCTTGTTGCCGATGATCTCCCGCCACTCCTCGGGGTCGTTGTTACCCTGGGTCATAACCACGCCCACCTTTTCTCTCCAGTCCGGGCGCAGCTGGAGGATGCGTTTGTAGATTTTCATGGCGATGGGGCGTGAGTATGCCACAATCATGGCCTTGCCAGTGAGCAGGTTGGCCCTATAGTTTTCATAGTGGTCGAGGATGTCATCAACAAGGGAATTGACGGTTTGCTCCGCACCGAGGATGGCCTCCATTTGCCCGAGTTCCTTTTTGCTCTTTTCAATGACATAGGGGTCGGTGTTTTGGGCCATTATGTCGTACTCAACATCAATTCGGTGCAGAATCGCCTCGTCAAGATGCAGATGTATTACGCGGCTCTCATAATAGACCGGGCGGGTGGCCCCGTCTTCCACGGCCTGGGTCATGTCGTATATATCTATGTAATCGCCGAAAACTTCGCGGGTGCTGCGGTCTTTGGAGGAGATGGGCGTGCCGGTGAAGCCGATGTATGTAGCGTTTGGCAGGCTGTCGCGGATGATTCGGGCCGTGCCGATGATGGTCTTGACCTCCAGCTCGCCCCTTTCGTTCTGACGGGTGACCACCTTTTCCGTCAGGCCGTACTGGCCCCGGTGCGCCTCGTCCGCCATTACCACGACGTTCCGGCGCTCCGACAGGGCCTCTCCGGTCTCCTCGAACTTCTGCATGGTGGTGAAGATGATGCCGTTGGCCTGCCGGTTTGCCAGCAGCTCCTGCAAATTCTGCCGACTCTCAGCCTGCTGGGGCGTCTGGCGCAGAAAGTCCCTGCACCGCGAAAACTGCCCGTAGAGCTGGTTATCCAGGTCGTTTCGGTCAGTGATGACCACAATGGTGGGGCTCTCCAGCGCCTGCTGCAAATAATGGGCGTAGAACACCATGGACAGCGACTTGCCGCTGCCCTGTGTGTGCCAGAACACGCCGCCCTTGCCGTCGGTGACGGTGGCGTGCTTGGTGGACTCGACGGCCTTTTTCACCGCGAAATACTGGTGATAGCCCGCCAGAATCTTAAAGGTGTTTGCCCCGTCCACATTAAAGCAGATAAAGTTTTGGAGAATGTCCAGGAACCGTGCCTTCTCAAATATGCCCTCAAAGAAGGTGTCAAACTGGGCGTACTGTGTGTTCTCGTAGCTGCCGTCCTTGGTCTTCCACTCCATGAAGCGGTCCTCGCCGGAGGTGATGG
>UMJY01051706.1_pt1 | contig 14900 bp, 12 predicted proteins | sample 1966191 | NCBI WGS metagenome assembly UMJY01 (sample SAMEA4836161, study PRJEB28245) | human gut metagenome | biome: gut microbiome; material: fecal sample | place: Denmark | collected 2008 | reverse complement strand
ACGAACAGGACATTTCATACAAAACTTGTAAATGCTGGAATAACACAAAGCATGTCGCGAGTTGCTAAATGTATCAACAATGGACCAATGGAGGGTTTTGGGGGAATTCTGAAGAGAGAGCGATACTATGGAAAACGATTTACTGATAGAGGTACTCTCGTAAAAATGATCGAAGATTATATAGATTACTATAACAATAAACGCTTGCAAAGGAATCTCGGAATTTTAACACCGATGGAAAAACACGAAATTTACTTGCAAGCTGCATAAAAACTGCCAGTAGATAATTTCTACTGGCAGGAAAAATTTATATTTTTTCAATTGTCTACTTGACGGGGAGCAGTTCATTCTTAGTGCGACAGCCCCTTCATACACCAATTATTATACTCAAACAATTATATAACAGCTATTTCGATATATTCATTCAGCGACTCCATTCGCACACAAACATATGTTAATCACTAATTAATATATGTCTGACTTATAAATCCAATTTATATGTTTATTATATCGGATGACATAGCTGTTTTCTTAACCTTATGTGTTTCAGTTCTATTGATATTAAAATACATCCTATTTTTCAAATGTTTCTACGTATCTCTCCAATTCTGCTACTTTATTAACTAGAATTGTATCTTTTTCATTAGAATTCAATTCATCATTAGTAATAGTCTGCATTATACATATATCAAGTTCCCTCCATATATGTTGCGACATATTTGCCTTACTATTCGGATTAATAAAATAGGAAGCTACATTAAAGCACATTGATAACAATGACAGAAATACTATTATATTGTTATTTCCTTTATTTGATGCATAAAATATAGTTACCAAAGTAGCTATTATTCCTAATAATGATAATAAATAATTCAAAGCCACAAAAAAAGTTCTCATTGAATACCATATTAAATATCTCTCAGCTACATAATATGGAATTCTATAATCACCTGTAGAATATTTATCAATTATTTTTTCAATATTACTATCCGTAGGCGAAAGTCCTATAATATATAAAATTCCCGATGCAATAATTATCATTGTAAAAAATAAAAAGACTAAAATCATCCCTTTTTTTGATATAAAATCGCTAATTATTGGTATTTTCTTCATTTTGTCTTCACCTTCTTCATTTAATCACATTAAATTTCAACATTTTAAAACTCATGAAGATAGATTCCAATGTAATTTACAATCTTATAGGCTTTGATTATTATTCGTTTACTCTTCCGTTCTCATTAACCCCGTTACATTTTCTGTTATATATGTAAGCCTTAGACTATCAAAATTCTCATCAACCTTAATTGCCAACATTTCTGCAATATCATCATCTATTCCCGTCATATCCATCAATTGATATTTTATTGATTCCATTGAGTAGTTCTGATATATGCAGAAATTAATAACTGCTGACAGACACCTTACAAGATCATCCACTTCTTTGACTTTTTTCGCATAAGCTTGTCCATTTAACTTAAACAGCATATTATATCTATATATTCTATATTCAAATATATCGTTAATAATCTGCTTTTGCGTATCTTTGTCCGTCTTTCTGAATTCATCAAATTTCAGATATATAAGCATTTCACTTTGTGCTTTCTTGACAAGCATATTGTATATGCTCTCTTCGTTAATAGCATTTTTTATGTAATTATCTTCTATCTCATTGTTCTTGACCATTGTCTTCAATTCTTCTAAAATATCTGAAAATATCACATCTGTTTTATTCTCATTATCATAACTTTCAGCATAGCACTTTTTTGTCAGTTCTTCCTTCCATGCTTCTCCTACTTCTTCTTGAAATCGTTCCAAATTGTTTTTCATTTTTTGTCATCTCCTTACTATCTGCATTAATAATTTTTTGAGCAGGCACATTTATAATTTCGTCAAATTTTAAGCTCGTTGATCGTTTCTGCTTATCTATTGTTAGTGCCTGTTGTATATCCGTCAGCAATTGCCTTTGAACATCTTCTATATCTCTTTGCTCCACAATTTTAAATACATTCTCATCAAACTTATCTTCATATTTCTTGCTATTTCTTAACACCTTCCGTTCCCATGCTTGTTTTAAATATGGGTCTTCTTTTTTTTGCTTACTCTTCACTATTTTTTTTGCATACCTTATTCCATTATCGGTAAGATAATATATTTTATATTTACCACTTCTTTCAGTTCTTAATACATCCGCCTTTGAATCTCTTATTCTTTTCATTATGTTTGAAAGATTTGTTGTGGTCACTTGTAACTCTTTGGCTAATTCATTATGATTCATAACATCTTTTTCAAACAATAGTTCAACTATTTTATCAGAATACCGTGAGTTAATATTTTTTATTTCAAGCAAGTCATTCTTGTAATCAGCTATTCTTGACATTATTGAATATAATGCCATCTCATATCCTGCTTCATATATTTTCCATAGTTTATCTTCAATAATAGGTCTTATATCTCGAGTAGTATATACTACATCTTGTATATCCACTACACTTAATATATAGTTATATGCTTCTCTTTGTTTTCTAGTTTTTCTTGGTAAATCTTCCTTTATTGCTCTATAATCAGATCTTAAAAAATCACTGAACAGCTTATCTTCAAGCTGAACATTCTTTTGAGCGAATTCTTTTGAACTGATTTTTCTTATATCATCCGTATGTACATTTTCGTTTCTTTTCATATAATTCTCCATTCTCTCACGGTTTATCTAATCATATGTATACTATAATGATGTCAGAGGATTGTCTGCATTGTAATACAACGCAACAGTCCTTTGACATTCATCCTTATAAAAAAGTATTCTTTTTGTCAAATCCTCAGTTAAGCTGTTCTTAGTTTATCTACACCTTTATGGTATACATAAAGAAGCATGCCTCCTTCTCTCTACATTCGCATTTTTCATCACGCTTGTATACTTTATCAGTATTCTGATTGCTTTTTTCATTACATATACTAAGCATACTGATTTCACCAGAGTTATAATGGCTATTAAACGTATCAGATTTGAATACTGAGCATGTATTAATCCATATTGAATTAAGATTATTGACTCCATTAGAAGAATAAACTTCGTAAAAATAATTATATCCTGGTGATAACGAGGGATTAATTACAATATCCGTCCTGAGCTTGCATAACATATTGCGTACATCATTCATCAGATAATCAACACATATTGTCTCTGCTATGCTGCCAACTCCTTCTATCATGATTACATGTAACTCCTTACCCATTTTAATATCTTCCATATAATCAGCTTCCTCTTTTATATAATGAAAAGAATGAAGTTTATTCTGTATTATTATGTCCCTTTTGCCTGGACCATACATAATAACACCTTGATTGTACCCTTCTTTCATATATGAAGGTAAGAACACCAAAACATCTGATTGGGTCTCTTTAAGAATTCCTCTGAAATCATCTTCAAGCTCTGGCATTCCCATAAGTTCTGGAAATACAATAATATGAGCACCACTATCTATAGCCGCTACCAATGTATTAACACAACGTTCTCTCACTTCTTCTTTATTCTTTACTCCATAAAACGTCATTGTATTAACCACACCATCTTTACATTTACATTCAAACTTAGCATATTCACATATAGGTGAGACTGCAATACTCAACTCATCGTCTAGCATTTCTCCTTCAAAGAAATCTCCCAGATAATGAAACACAATCTTATATTTTGTTTCATCTTCCTTAAACAATACTATATGTTTTTTCAGAAACATATTGATATTGGATAACATCATATTTTGTTTACTTGTGTTAGGCAGCTTTGACCTGACATGAGGGTATATCTTTATCTTTTGATCCTTATACTTACTATTCAATGGTTGAATGATTGTATTATCTGGCTCTATATCAACAACATCATTATGATTGTGTCGATTAGAATGTGATATTTTATACTCAGGTAATTGATTGTCAAATAAAGTTATAATGGCGTGGATATAACATAATTTTCCTATTTCTTTTCTACGTTTTTCCTTCTCTTTTTCATCCTTGATTTTTTCTAATTCATTTTCATTAATTGCACCTCCGTTTTTTATTTCTTCTAATTTCTCATTTATCATACGTTCTTCTTTAGCCGAAATCATACCATTATTTGTATTCGCATTTTGTAGAATATCGCCGATTTCTTTAAATGCAGATATATTATTCATCTTTGCATTAAACGATTGTAATTGATTAATCACTTTCCTGTTAATCAACGGCTTTATCTTACACAGTAATCCAGCCCACACATTATATATATCTGTATCACTGTCCATGAGGCACCACCTCCTTTATTAATATTAAAGTATCACTTTTTATATACAAAGTCAATATACAGTTCACGTTTTGTTCACGTTTATCATTAAATACTATTTTTACAACACGCTTTAATAAAATAACATTTCAAAAAGCAACAAGCCACCCGAACCTTAACGATACGAATGGCTTGAAATCCCTTTCACTTATGACCTTAATGCTATCCTTTCAAGGCTTGTTTATGGCAGGATTCTTTTTCCTTCTTCAAAACTGTCATGCTTCGAACAGCCTGAGTTTGACCTGCACCACATTTATCGTGCTCTTTCTGTTCTTGCTGACAATTCTGACTTTATACAGGCTGAACTTTACAAGCGTTCAAAAAAGCTTGTCAAACGCAATACTGGCGTTTTATTTTATGACTGCACGAATTACTTTTTTGAACTTGAACACGAAGATGGACTGAAGCAGTATGATTCAAGCAAGGAACACAGACCTAATCCGATTGTACAGATGGGATTATTTATGGATAAATCAGGGATTCCTCTTGCCTTCTGCGTTAATCCAGGAAACCAGAATGAGCAGTTATCTTTAAAGCCTCTTGAACAGCAGATTATGCGTGACTTTGAACTTTCAAAGTTTGTTGTATGCACTGATGCCGGATTATCATCAGATGCCAACCGCCGTTTTAATAACTTTGGTGAAAGAAGCTTTATAACAACACAGTCCATCAAAAAACTGAAAAGCAGCTTGAAAGAATGGTGTCTTGACTGCAAAGGCTGGCAGTTAGAGGGAAGTAAGAAAACTTATGATATTTCTGAAATTGAGGATACTCCTGAAAACAGAAACAAGATTTTTTATAAGCAGATGCTTGTTGAAGGCTATGATGAAGAAAGAGATATAGCATTTGACCAGACACTTATTGTCACATACTCTCTCAAATACAAGCTGTACCAACAGACTATACGTGAGCGCCAGATTGAAAGAGCAAAGAAATATCTGCAGCATCCGGCACAGTATGACAAACACTCTGTTACAGATGCAAAAAGATTTATCAAAAAAACTCCTGTCACTAGTGATGGTGAAATCGCAGAAAAAGCTGCATATGAGTTAAATATAAATGCCATTGAAGAAGAAGCAAAGTACGATGGTTTTTATGCCGTATGTACAAATCTTGACGATGACCCTGCCGAAATAGCCAGGATAAACCATGACAGATGGGAAATAGAAGAATCCTTCAGAATCATGAAATCTGAATTTGATGCAAGACCTGTATATCTTCACCGCGATGACCGCATAAAAGCACATTTTCTCACATGCTTCATATCCCTTATGATTTACAGGATACTTGAAAAACAGCTTGATAACAGCTTTACTTGTGAAGAAATCATAAACACCCTGCGCAAAATGAATGTCAGGGAGGTTGGGGAATATGGCTATATACCTAACTATACCAGAACCGAGCTTACAGATGCATTGCATGATAATGCAGGATTCAGAACCGATAATGAACTTACAACACCAAAGGCAATGGCTGGAATAATCAGGCGTTCCAAAGGATTATAAGAATTACGCAAAACATTACGCTTTTCACGAAAAATGTATAAAAGCCGCAAACGCAGTAACTGTCTGCATTTGCGGCGATTTTTAACCTAAAAAGTGTCAAAAATGAGATTATCTTGGATATAGTATAAACTTTGCATATTGCTTATGCAATAACATATTGTAACCACCCATAGAGAATATCGAAATGTTTTTTTGTTAAAAATGCTACTTGACATCATCTATATATTATTTTTCATATGTGGAACAATATCCGGTAATTTTTTTCTTACATACAAGAAGTTATTTCTACATAATTGTATTGTATATATAATGTATTACCTTTATACTTATAAAAATACTATTTCTATATAAAAACAACCACTACATTTTCAGAGTTATCCCTAATCAACAAACATTAATTATAAAAATTTATGCTAATGACTGACACACTCTCCAACTGAGCGGTTATTTTTATTTAATCAGATTGTCTTAATGATATATCTATTTTGTTTCCAACTTATATTTCCATATTTACTATATTTCTCCTTCAGTTCATCTAAATTAGAGCAATACTTCTTGAAATAATCTGTTATTTCTTCTAGTTGATTCATTTTTACTTTATAACGGAAACCAAAATTATCTTCCACATAAATACTCATAATTTTACCAGCAAATAGTGATTGAATAATACTAATCATAAAAACACCATTTAATATAAAACAGGCTTTTGAACCTGGTTCTAGTCTTTTTTTTGAGTTATCTATTATAAAAAATCCCACTGCATTCACTTCATTTTCATTTAGTTTAATATTACCTTCTATACAATGTTCTTGTATTATCCTTTCTTGATTAGAGCGATTTATTACTTCACATCTTAACATCGGTAGGTCGTATTCATTTTGTTCTGTGCTATTACTCAGCTTTTTTATTCCTATCATATTTTCTAACTCCGTATCTGAAACATCCATTGACGTTTCAAATTTTAGAAAAGCATAATGGCATGCCTCTACTTTTATATCTAAATAGTCTTTTTTATTATCATTTCTAGCTTTATATAAGATAATCTTATCTGAACAAACTATTTCCCGTATTTTTTGTATTGCATCTACAACCTTAGGATTATTTTTATCTGCTATTAAATCTAAAAAAGAAGCTATTGTTGTTTCTATTAATTTATATTTTCTCAAATCCATTGTTAATTCTGCAGTATTGTCCAATTTCAAAGTTTTTATTGTTTCTTCAAGCTTTTGGGTTTCTTCTTCCCAGTATTTAATATAATTTGCTCTCGATATCGGATTATATATATCAGCATCTGATGTTACAACTGAAAGAATTTTATCTTTGTATTGAGCATCTTTAAAAACCTCCAAAACCTCATACATACAATTTGGAGACTTCAAATAACTTTTACTTATTATCATAACAGCATAGTCTTGCTCTCTGATTAAAGACATAAATTCTTTTATACTTCTCCAAACTCCAATATCTCTTATATCTCGTTTTACATCAACACCCTGACTCGTTAATTCATAATCAATTCTATCAGCTAATTCCAAATCCTTCCATGAATATGATAAAAACAAATGCTTTGAACAATTCTTCTGTATTGTGTCCATATTAACCTCCTCTAATATTCTTTACAGTGAACTTTAAGCTAACAAACTACCTCATAAGAAAGCAACAAGCCACCCGAACCCTAACGATTCGAATGGCTTGTAATTTCTGTATCTATATATTATGTATTGCCTCCATGCAATCATCAGGATTCATCATAAATCCTATCTCTTATTATCCTGTCTATAGTATAAACTTTACCTGCTTCTTACGCAATAACACATTTTATAAATATTAAAATACTCTGCTTATATAATTTGCAAAAACATTTTTCAACACACCTTTTGAAAAAATATAAATATGTTTTGTTTTTTCCTTTAACTGGATTTTAGTTAAATCGCCGTCATTAGAATAATATTATAATAATTTTATATTTGCTAACAATAAAGCCTTTAGAGTATAATAACTTTAAAGGTTTTATTTATTGGAAATTAAATATTATTTTATGTATTGTGGAGAGTTAATTATGTATTTAAAAGAATTGGAAGTATAAAATTTTAAAATGTTTGATAATATTAAATTAGAGTTTGAACCAGGATTTAATATTTTGTTAGGTGATAATGGAGTCGGCAAAACTACTATTTTGGAGGATGCTTCTGTGGCTATTTCAGGCTTTCTGACAGGAATGGAGGATGTTCCAGCAAGAAATATATATAAACAGGATGTCAGATATAAAATCATCAAAGATAATATGGGAATTCCTAATAAAATATACAATACAGGATCAACACAAATACGTTGTATTATGGAATATAAGGGGATTGGTTATGAGTGGGTAAGAGCTAAGAAGAATTCAAGCAGCTCAAGTAAAACTGCTATGACACCTAAAGATATACAGCATGTCTCACAAAGATTGATTAATTCAATGGATGAGGTTCTTCCATTAATAAGCTATCAAGGGGCAGCAAGACATTGGCTCACAACACGAGCAGCTGCCGATGTAAAAAAAATCAAGCAGCTGCATGACCGAAGATGTGGTTATTTAGGATGTCTTGATAGAAAGCTTAATCTTAATTCAGTATATGACTGGTGTATGCAGATGGAATGGAATACTATGAAATTGCATAAAGAACCACATAACTATAAAGTATTTATGAAAATAATCTCTGACTTTATGTGTTATATGAATGATGGTGCAGAAAGTGAAGTTATATATGATGTTAATTCACGCAAATTATTATATGTTGAGAAAGGTGATTGTAAAGAAATAGAGGATTTAAGCGCAGGTTATCAATCAATATTAAGTCTTATCATTGATCTTGCATATCGTATTGCAGTGTTAAATCCAGATATTGGAGATAATATGTTAGAAGTTGAAGGCATTGTGCTTATTGATGAAATAGATTCGAATTTACACCCTAAATGGCAATGGAAAATTGTTGATTCAATAACCAAAATTTTTCCGAAGGTTCAGTTTATAGCAGCAACACATTCTCCAATTATTGTTTCATCCTGTAAGAATGCTAATATATTTTCTTCTTTAAGATAATGTTGATTTGAAATCCTTTGCGTTGTGCTGTGCCTGCAGTTACACCATTCATTTACAAACTCCTTTCCTCTGCGGTTAAGATTATCCATTGAAACAAATGCTGTACCCTTTATGAACTGTTCCTCTATGTATTTGAATGGACGTTCTATTTTTCCTTTTTTACGTGGCCAGTAGCATGGGCATGCATTAAGTTCTGTACCAAGATGTCGTGCAACAATCAAGGCATATGGATTGTACCTTACTTCTTCCTGTGACCGGGGATTATTTTCGATAACCAGTGACTTAGGATTATCAATCAATAATTCAAGGGTAACGCCTCCAAGGTCGTCAAAAAGTTCCTGTATAACTTCATATATGGCATCAGCATCCGCCTTTAGTGAAAAACATACTGCTTTCTTACGCGATGCTGCAAGAATCATTGCAAAACAATAAACTTTTCTATATCTTGAGCCAATAAGAACATCATACTCTGTCCAGTCGAATTGAGCCTGGTCTCCAGGATGACTTTCATGCCTTACTGTAGCTTTACTGCTTATATGTACGCCAGTATCCTCATTAATCTGCCGTATATACCTGTAAATGGGGCTTATACTTCCAGTATATCCTCTATTGACTAATTCCCTATAAATACGCGTTCCATTAAAACAGTATGGTTCACAACGCCATTCGACAATCTGGTCTTTGTAATCATCAAGTTTGGATTTATAGATTGTCCTGTGATAAGCATGTGGGGCATTCATAGCTAACAGTTTCTTAACAGTATTTCTGGAAATACCAAGAATCTTAGCAGTTTTTCTTATTGATTGGGTTTGCTTGTATACCTTATGTACAGCGGCTCAGTCTTGTATTTTTTTCACCTCTTCTTTCTGCTTCCTATGTGCATAGACACATGAAATGTATTTTATTTATTCATAAGAGGCGGGTCAAATTTAAGTGTAAAATTTTCAAGGTACAATATAAAAATGTGTTATGATAGTAATGATTTTCTTCCTGTTGGGTGGGTTAAAACTGAATGTAAAACTATGGTCAGTTTTAAGTATAAATCAACAGCACTTATACCTCCTGTCAGCAATTTTATTGTTTCGTTCATCGTATTTTTCCTCTCCACTTCATCTTTGCAGTGAACTTAAAACCAACAAACTATATCATAAGAAAACACAAATCCACCCCGAGGATGTCAAGTCATTGCTACAAAAAATATGCGACTTTTTTACCACGAAAATGGCTTAAAACCGCATATTTCTGTATAGAGAACATTATATAATTGTCACAAAGTAGGAGGGGAGGATGTTATTTTATTGCTATAAATCATATACTAAAATTCTACAGGCAATAATCATCAATCACTTTTCATTACCACTTTCTACTGTTTTTCTTATCAATCTTCCATAAAAAGTAACCTGGATTTTCACGTACATCGCCAAATAGTTTTGTCGAATCTTTCATTGCGGAAATAGTCGCTGCAACTGAACCAATCAATGATAAACCTCCTGTTACATAACTTGTCAATAGAGTACCAGTTAAGACTATTCCATCAATTCCAATAGCTCTTTTTAATGAAGAAATTTCTTTAGCAATATCATTTATATAAGTTTCATTTATTTCATATGAAACAATATCTAGTTCTCTCTTTAAATTTTGATTATCCTGTAATCCATTCAGCTTTATCAATTTTTCTCCTAACTCATTCCTAAAATTTTTAAAGCTTTGACCATAATTTTGTCTTATTTCAATTATATCTTTTAAGTCAACACCATGAAAAACCGGAACTTCCAATTTAAGAGTGAGATTAGCAATTGCACTCTGCATGGAATTATTATCTACTCTCTTTGCCAGTAAATCAGCTTTAAATTGGGACCTTGTCATATACATTGAATGTAACATTTGAGCAAAATATAACTCTTGGTATGTTTCATCATATAGTTTCCTTGAAGCAGTATTTATTGACTGATTAAGCCAAATTTGAAATTCTTCATCAGTTATTGTATCTGGTATCCCTATTTTTACTAACATTCGCCCTGTTGCATCTTCAGTAACATATCGCATATTCGTATATTGGACAATTTCCCCCATTCGTTCTGGGCACTCTGGAAATGCTAAATATAATCCAGTTCCCTTTTTTAAGGGTTCTTGAAGACAAACTCTTACCCCATCTTTTACATTTTCTATATTATATACTTCAATATTCTTTCTTAAAAAATCCATAATATTTTTCGGTAACAAATCCGAAAAATTATTTTGATCAAATCTAATAGGAACTTGCTTTGGAACCTCATGCAGAATCGAAATCGGCACAAACTTAACATAACCACAAACAATTAACGGTGTTATTCTTTTCATATATCGCAACGCTTCTGATATTTTTTTTCTATCTATTAACTTCTCAGTTTTCATTCCCAAATATTCTGTCCATGTATCGGTCATTTCATTTCTTTCTTCTGTCAAACTAAATAAAGGATCTGCAATTAATACACAATCCATATACAATGCTAATTGTTTTAATATATTATCATCTGGACGATTTCCAAAAGATTCAATTGTAACCGTTATTTTTCTTCTATCCATAATCACTTCATTTTTGATCTCATCGAAATGACCTAAAATGTGTGTCCGATATTTGGTCAATTCTTCTCTCAGAGTACTTTCATTTAAAGTTTCAAAATCATTATCCAAATCTCTTCCAAATAATATACTATCTACCAAAAAATCGAAATTAATATGTGCCATATTGCCCCTCCTTACTTTTATTTATAAAAAGCACCAAATACATTTCTGTATCTGATGCTTTTTGTCTACACCTCAACTCCTGCAACTAATAAGGATTTCAATGCATTAGGAATTGTTCCATTTTCTACTAAATCCACGTGATGAACAAAAAAATCTAAACTAATATGTTCAATGCTTGTTTTAATTACTTTCACTGTTTCAAATGATCGCCTATCAAAAATTCCATTTTCAAATGATGCTGATATATATCTATTACTGCTAGTTCCATTAATCAATGTCAAATCAAAAATAAGCTTTCCCGATTTATCTTCAAGTTCATTTTGTATATCAGTCAATGTTGATATTGGACTAATACACGTGGTAGCCATTACCATGTAATCATATTCACTATCGTTAAGTTTAATTACTTCAAAGTTCTTCATACTACCACCACCTTTCATTATACATAAGCATTTTATTTTATTGCCTTTTTATATGTACGCTCTATTAAAGCAGCAACATCGTTAATAATTGATGTAGCCTCCTGTTTATTTTCAATTACCTTTGTAGTAATCAATATTTGATCAACATGAAAAATCACATGACGATTCGTTTTAAAATAATTATATATCTCTTCTAATGCTTCAACATAGTCAGTATCTGCAATAGCTGTTACATACTTAGGTATAACTATTGCTTTATCATTAGAATCCTTGTTAAATACAGTTCCAAAATTATGTGTTTCATCAATTACAATATTCTTTTCCGCAAGAAGATATTTTAAGTACCCCTCTAAAGCACGTAATGCAGGAAATGTAAAACAGGAATAGTCTTCCATATCTTTTTCGATATTGCTTAACGTTACTGAAGGGGAAAATAGTTTCCATATTACAGAATCAACGCTACCTGCATATGCCACAGGCATCATTTCTGACATTTTATTTCGTGCTTCATCAACATCAGTATTTGTGTCAATAAATTCATTAGTTACTTTTATAATATCGTTTACTTCAACCTTTGGTGAATATGATATATAGGATAAAAACTCGTTATACAAATACAAAGGTTTTCCCTGAACCATTATTCTATGATTAGAATATGTATGTAATGTCAATTTATCTCCAATATCACTTACAAATACATATCTATCATGACCTTCTTCTTCATATTTTTCAACATTCCCTTCACACAAACCAGATAAATACTGTACTGTTTTCTCAACCCAATCTTCTCCCACAAACATTGTGTACTGTTTTTGTTCAGCTGTTGCTCTATATCCCCTTAATTCAACTGCTGCTTTTAATTTAGTTGCATTTTCAATATTTGCTCCAGTTGGTCTTAATGTTGTTTGTCCATCCCCTCTTTGATATATATCCAAAAGAGATAGCTCTCCATCTACTTCAAAAGTATATCTTTTTTGCTGACCAACTTCTTTAATTCCCTTACCGATTACATTTGACCAAATACTTTTTGCGGTATCATCTAACAATTGTGTTAATTTATCAATATCTCTAGTAATATACAAACGCTTTGCCTTCCCCATATCCAAATCCTCCTTCTCTTTTGACATTTTAATAACATGCTTTGCTTCTATAATTCCAAGTACCTGTTTTGCCAATTCATCTGCAATATCATTATATTTATTATTTGAATGCCCTGCTACTTTAACAAATGTTATATCTACTTTATTTTTTACGCTATCGTAATATCCCTTATATGCTTTTGTTTCCTCTTTATTTGCTTTCCATTCACCCAAACACCACTTTGAAATGCCTTCGTAATCATGATAAATAATTATTTCTTTCAATGAATTCTCAACGGCATATCTCATCGCAGCTTCTGCCCCTTTTATTTCACCAGCCACATTATGCATAGAAGCCATTTCTTTATCAGCATACTTCTCAGCATACTTTAATTCTTCCCCATTTCGAAGAATAATCATACCATATGAATACTCATTTGTTCTAGAATTATAACTACCATCAACATAAGCTTCAACAGCTAAAGTATTTGTATTTTTAATGGATTTATTCATACTTGTCTGCTCACTATTATCACTGATATAGTCTCGAGCTTCTTTCTCTGATTTAAAACTTTTATATTCTGCACCCGAAAAACCATCAACTTGAGTTTTGCATTAATTCCACGAATAATATATTCCTGGCATCTTTCCTTTTTTTACTGCATAATATTTTACTGCCATAGTCCCTCCCTTAAATGGTTAGTTGATTAATATAACAAACTTTATCCAAAAAATCAATATTCTTTTAGGATTTTATTATAACTTATACTAACCAAAAAATCTTCCATTTTCTTAAATTTCTGTTTTATAACAATTTCATCCATTTCTACCTCTCTTTCCATTCCACATCCACTCTCCCATAAACATACACATATATTCCCTGCACATATTTTATAAGTTACCTGCCAGATTGGTTACTGGAAATCCTTATACATAAATCAATTCTTTCAGGATAATCTTCTCCGCAATCGCCATGTGCTGATTAGCAGCTCTTACTCTTACTCATGCTACCTGATTTTTTTCCTTATCTGACAGTGGTTCTTTTTCTTCCAACCGCTTCAGAATCACTTCTTCTCGTTCTCTGGCTGCCTTGTCCACTTTCAGAAGATGCTCCCCAGTGGTATCCTGCAGAAGCATCGCCTGGTACGTTGAATTTCGATGATTCTTCAAATAATCTCTGCGAAGAAATCCATACTTGCCAAGCTGTTCCATTTGCTCACTAGATTTATAGGTTAGATTGGGAATCAGCTATACATTTACCTTTGTATAAGTCAGTTTCATATCCCTATGACCTCTCTTTCTTCTAAACTGTTGTCTGTAACAGAACTGGCTATTCATGTTACGTCATTGCTACAAATCTTTCTTTCCATATCATTTTGAATCCAACCCAAGCAGATTTTCTTCAAAATCATTGTGAAAGTGCTTCGTTTCTGTGTTTGAAAAATGAACGGAAACATTTGATTTTACTGACTTTCTTCAATGTAACCTTATTATAACGTCCTCCCCGAACCCTAACTATTCAAATGGCCTGTATACTAGTATCTATTATATATTGTCTTCATGTAAAAAAGATCAATCAGCATATAACCGATTGACCTTTCATTTTCATTGCAATAATGTACAGCAATTTGATTCATCTATTATTTCGCAGAAAATAACGCAGTTCTTTTATATGTTGCTGCATACTCTCGATTATTCTCTTCTATTCTTTCATCTGCTTTTTGAGCTACTACATCATACGATGTATTTGTTAAACGAGCAACTCGTTTTGCG
>UMJY01043204.1_pt1 | contig 15024 bp, 10 predicted proteins | sample 1966191 | NCBI WGS metagenome assembly UMJY01 (sample SAMEA4836161, study PRJEB28245) | human gut metagenome | biome: gut microbiome; material: fecal sample | place: Denmark | collected 2008 | reverse complement strand
TTCTGATTTATTTGATCGAACGTTATCTGAAGAAGGATATTGAAGAATTGCAGATCACCCGCAGAGAATTACTGGTTGTATATTTTGTGCTGATTATGGTGTATTGTATCAGCAATGTAAGCTATGTGGATGTAAAAAGTATTTTCAGTGCAGGAACAGCTATGGATGTGTTTATTATCCGTACACTGGCGGATCTTAGCGGTATGGCGGTGCTTTATGCTTATCACATTCAGGTAAAAGAGATCCAGATGCGTTTTGAGAAGGATACGCTTCGGAATATTATGGATATGCAGTACAAAAATTACAAGCTTTCCAAGGAGAGTATCGATATTGTAAATCAGAAATACCATGATCTGAAGCATCAGATCAATCTTTTAAAAAGCGGCGCAGATTCTGAAAAAGCAGGGGAATACCTGGAACAGATGGAGCGTGAGATCAAGATTTATGAGACACAGAATAAAACGGGAAATAAGGTCCTTGATACCATTCTTACCAGTAAAAGCATGCATTGTCAGAGACATGGTATTGAGCTGAAATTTATGGGTGAGGGGCAGCTGCTGAATTTTATGGAGGATATGGATATCAGTGCTCTTTTCGGAAATATGCTGGATAATGCTATTGAAAGTGTGGTGAAGATCAAAGACCGTCAGAAACGTCTGATTTCCCTGCATGTGATTCAGGATAAACAGTTTATTCGTATTCGCACAGAGAATTACTGCGAGGAGAACGTTCAGTTCCAGGATGGAATCCCGATCACCACCAAGAAAGACAAACGGTTCCATGGATATGGAATGAAGAGTATGAAAAAAATTGTAGAGAAGTATGGCGGTTCAGTTATGGCGGGCAAGGCGAATAACTGGTTTGAGCTGAAGATACTGATTCCGATGAAACATTAGACGATTTTTAGGAGGAAAAATAATGCCATCATATAGTATAATTGAGAATTTCGAAGTACATAAAAATAATCGTTTTCTGGAAATTGCAGAGGCCCTGAAGCCGGAGCTTTTGCATAAAGAAATTAAGGCTGAAAAGGAAATTATGGTGGGAAAAGACCGCCAGATGAGAACGGTTATTACAGAAGAGCACCCGATTGAAAATCTGTATGCAAAATATTTAAAAAGAGATGATACAGTATTTGTGGATTTCGGGGATCATGCTGTAGGTTATGTGACTTTGGAGCTTAGTAAAACAGGAAGCCATCAGGATGCACCGGTTTATTTTTACCTGAAATTCGGTGAGCGTCTGGAGGAAATGACGGACAAAACTGCTGATTATGACGGCTGGCTCAGCCGTGGCTGGATTCAGGAGGAGTATATTCATGTGGACGTACTTCCGGCGAAGGTGAAGCTGCCAAGAAGATATTCTTTCCGTTATATGGAGCTTCGTGTAATTGATACTTCTGCCAAGTTCCAGCTGAAAATCGATGGTATTTCCTGTGATACGGTTTCTGCTGTAGACATGGAGTCTGTAAAGCCGGTGGATTTCGGAGATCCGCTTCTGAATCAGATTGATCTGGTAAGCCGAAAAACCCTGAAAGAATGCATGCAGGATGTTTTTGAGGATGGACCGAAGCGTGACCGCAGAATGTGGCTGGGAGATCTGAGACTTCAGGCGAGAGCCAATTATTACACCTTTAAGAATTATGATCTTGCCAAACGCTGTATGTATATTTTTGCAGGACTGCTTTTTAATGAGGGAAAGCTAAGCGCCTGTGTATTCACAGAACCGGAGATGGAGCCAGATGATACTTACCTTCTGGACTATGCATTGTTTTTCTCATCTGTGCTTCTGGATTATTATGAGGCAACCGGTGATCTGGAAACACTCAGGGATCTTTATGATGTGGCAATTGATCAGATCCGCATTGCTATGACGCAGTTAAATGAGAAAAATGTTGTGGAGGATTTAGGTGATGCATTCTGGTGCTTCCTGGACTGGGGAGATGGTCTGAATAAGCAGGCCGGAGCTACAGCAGTTCTGATTTACTGTATCCGTTATGGAATCCGCCTTGCAAAGATTCTGGATAAACAGGAGGATATCAGCTGGCTGGAAGAGAAGCAGGCCATGCTGAAAGAGGCAGCAGTGAAAGAGTTCTGGGATGAAGCGCTTGGAATGTTCGTAAGCGGTCCGGACCGTCAGGCTTCCTGGGCAACCCAGATCTGGATGATCCTGGCACGTGTCTTTGACAAAGAGACAAACTGTAAATTGATCCATCATGTAATGGAAGTGAATCCAAGAATCCGCATGGTAACTCCATATATGTATCATCACTATATTGATGCGCTTATCCGCTGTGATGAGAAAGAGCTTGCACTGGAAGAAATGAAGCGTTACTGGGGCGAGATGATCCGCGACGGCGCCGACACCTTCTGGGAACTGTACAATCCATACAACCGGGAAGAATCCCCTTATGGCTCCAGCATGGTTAACAGCTACTGTCACGCATGGAGCTGTACGCCGACGTATTTTCTTAGAAAATTTTATATGGATAATGGGAAATAAGATTGAGAATGAGGATCTTGCAGAAATGCAGGATCCTTTTTGAAATGAGAGAAAGATTCTTGATAAAATGCAACACGCAGGAAATAATGTCTGGCATTACAATATGGGGAAAGGAGCATTAAAATAGCCCTGCCATCATAATGGCAGGGCTAAAATAATCATTTCTTTTTATTCTTTTTGGATTTCTTAGTCTCATTCTGGGCTGCCTGAGCTTCCTCAGCAGATTTCTTAAAACGTGCGAAAAATCCTTTTTTCTTCTTAACCGGAGCGTCCAGGTTACCGCGGATGCCTTTTACACCTACTATGTAAAGTCCACTTACTTCAGATTTGATCTCTTTCTTCACAGGGATAAGGTCGAATACCTTCTCGTCTGCGATAAGAATGGAAATCTTCGGTCCGACTTTAGCCTTAACGATCGGCATCTTGGAGCGGCGGAGAAGCTTCGGTGTCTGGTCGATGACCATCTGTGGGAGACCTGATTCCTTAAGTGGCATTCTCTTCTTATCAATAACGAGCATGGAAACGGTCTGTTTACTTGCCTCGATCTGTGCCTGCTGTTCTTCCTGCTTCTTCTGGGTCTTCTTGCCAAAGAAATATAAACCAACCAGTAATCCGATGAGGATTACAAGAATCACCAGAAGGACGATTGTTACTGGATGCATACTTATCCTCCTACTATATTATAAAGTTTCTTAATAACTATTCAGCCTGCACGGTTCCGCAAAGCGTGTGACCGTGAAGAAACTGAACAGTTACATTCTTGTTTCACATAAACTATATTTTAACATCATTTTTTGGAAAAGGCAATTGTTTTGTTATCTCCTTTAAAAAGCTTATACGCCGTGAAAGTATATAAAACCGGTACCGCAAATGCTGCAAGATTCATAAGAACCAGTATAATACTTCCCTTAATATGAAAGAAGTGGGCAATCTGGGGAATAAAGGCCAAAATTCCAAAGATAACGGTGCTCATTCTTCCTTTTTCTGCATTCATCACGCCTATAATTCCAATTGCAATCTGAAGAAGTATAAATGCATAAGTAAGTGCAAAAGCCTCTGTAGTATCACCATGGCTTACATGTCTGCCCACAATATTAGTGGTTCCGATCCAGAAGCGGGCTGCGATCAAAGAAGCAGAACCCAGGGCTATTTCAAATAGTGCGCTGATGCGCATAATATCTGATCTGTTCATATTTTCCTCCTTTAGAGTGAATGATATAGAGCTTAATATTTTTGATATTTGAGGTTAAAACATATTTTATCATGTGTTTTTTATTTTAACAATATATGGCAATAGAATGCAAGGATATTTACTGAGAAGAGGTGGTAATTATTTTGAATATCATGTATAATAGAAATCTACTGGTTACAGAATGGATAGATTTATCTGGTATGGTTATAATAAATGCCAGATTACAGATTCCGTTCAGGATTAATAGGAAGCTTTGTAGGTTTTCTTTATTAACTGGTCTTGCGGGAAGAAGGTGTTTTGAGGGGGGCTTACAGTATAGTTAGGAGTTATACATTATGAAGAAATCGGATACAGAACAGGAACAGCCTGGTCTGGAAGAGAATAAAGTTTCCGACAGCCAGTCCAAGCGGGAGCTTGACAGAGAATTACAGGAACTGGCAGAGAAGGAACACCAGGAAGAGATATATTACGAAGAACGACGGCGCGAGAGACATGAGCGCAATCTGAAGAGAAAGAAGAGGCAGATACGGAATCGTAATCTGGCTCTTATTATTACTGCTCTGGCAGTGTTGGGCGGTGTGGGATACTTTTATAGAGAGCAGACAGGGTTAAAAGACGGCATGGAAACGCTGGTAGCCAAGGTAAGGGATTTGGTTCCTGATAAGAATTCCGGTAAAGAGAGCAAGGCAGCAGAAGAACTGGCAAAGGCTGACCAAAGCACCGAAAGCATCGAAAACCCCGATATTAATACAGAGGAAGCTGCTGACAGCTCAGACAGTACAGATATACAACCGGAATCTGGTGAAGGCACGGCAGATGACAGTGATGAGACAACTGGAAATACAGGTGACAATTCAGAGGATACTGCACAGGATGAATCCGGGAATATGTCCGATGAAGAGAAAACAGAAGATAATTCTTCAGATTCTGCAAATCAGCCAGAGCAGGATGCAGCCCAGGCAGCAGCCATAGATTTAAATGGGGTTATGCCACAGGCAGCAGCTGCCGGCACAGGTATCATCAGGAGGCAGATCCGTCACGAGAAGAAGGTACTGACCACAGCCAAGGAGAAAGCTGCTCAGTATGATTATGACGGTGCAATCAGCCTTTTGCAGAAGGACAATGCATATGTGAGAAATGTCCATTTTCAGAATGCTGCAGAGAAATTCCAGAAAAAAAAGGATAAATGTGTAGCCTGGTCTCCGGAACAGGTAACTCACATTTTTTATCATTCCCTGATCGTGGATACTTCCAAGGCGTTTGATGGAGATTACAAGACAGATGGTTATAATCAGGTTATGACCACTATGGATGAGTTTAATAAGATAACCCAGATCATGTATGACGAGGGATATGTAATGGTAAACCTTTATGATCTGGCAGACGTTGATGAAAATGGGAAAATGCAGGCAAAGCAGGTTTATCTTCCTAAGGGAAAAACACCGTTTGTCCTTTCGCAGGACGATGTATGTTATTACCACTCCCAGGATGGAGATGGAATTGCCACCAAGCTTGTTATAGATGAAGAGGGGAAGATCCGCAACGAATATGTACAGGATGATGGAAGCACAGTTGTAGGTGACTATGATGTTGTACCGCTGATCGACCGGTTTGTGGAGGAACATCCTGATTTTGCATATCATGGACATAAGGGAATTGTAGCGCTTACAGGCTACAATGGAATCCTGGGTTACCGCACAGATATCAGCTATCAGACAAGACCAGATGATCTGAATGATGATAAAAAGGCGTGGCTTGACGCGCATCCTGATTTTGATCTGGATACAGAGCGGGCAGAAGCGAAAAAGGTTGCAGATGCTATGAAGGCGGAGGGCTGGACTTTTGCCAGCCATACATGGGGACATAAAAACATGTCCACAGTTTCCATGGAACGCCTTGAAACAGATACACAGAATTTCAAAGAGAACATTGACCCTCTTATTGGCGGAACAGATATTATTATCTTTGCTTTCGGAGCAGATATTAATAACGGCGGAGAGTATACTGGCAATGAGAAATTTGAATATCTGAAATCCCAGGGATATGATTATTATTGCAACGTGGATTCTAATCAATATTTTGTACAGATGGCAGATGAATATTTCCGGATGGGAAGAAGAAATGTGGATGGATACCGAATGTATTACAATCCGGACATGCTGGCAGATCTGTTTGACGTAAGCCAGGTATTTGACCCATCCAGACCCACTCCTGTACCGCCTATGAATGGGGGCTGATAAGACCAGCTGCAAAGAAATCATGCATTCGCATGATTTTGCGCTGAGATTCTCGGGTTTTATGTGAACTTTGTTCACATAAAACACCTCGCGGAACGTTACCAGTGAACAGTAACGCGGCGGAGATAAAATAAAAATGATTGCCTCAGTGGGCTTCCTTTTTAATAGAAAATGTGATAATTTTATAAAAGAGTAACTGAAGGGAGTATGAAATGAAAAGAAAAGTATATTTGGCAGCGTTAGTAATGTGTATGGCACTTGCTGTAAATGGCTGCGGAAGTGATAAAGAAACTACCAGTACAGAGAGTGAGAGCACTGCCACAGAGCAGCAGGCAGAGGATTCGGCAGAGGAAGAAGAGGTACAGGAACCTTATACAGATTCTACCGGTGCGACACGCCTGGTTTCAGTGGATAATGTGGAGAAATATGTTACAATTGCAGACTATAAGGGGATAACTCTTGATAATTCTGTACCAGAAGTGACAGATGAGGATATTGAGAATCGTATCGCAGAGAATTTGAAAGACAATTCAGTGGAAGTGACAGATGAGAACGCTGTCATCCAGAATGGTGATACCGCTACTATTAATTTCGTAGGTACAAAAGACGGGGAAGCTTTTGAAGGTGGAACTGGTAATAATTATGACCTTGTGATCGGAAGCGGCACAATGATTCCCGGATTTGAAGAAGGAATCGTGGGAATGAAGAAGGGTGAGACTAAAGACGTATCGGTAACCTTCCCGGAGAGCTACCGCAACAGTGAACTGGCTGGACAGGATGCAGTATTCCAGATTACCGTGCAGAGCTTTAAGAGACCACCGGAACTGACCGATGACTGGGTTGCAGCGAATACCGATTACAAGACAATTGATGAATATAAGGCTTCTGTTCGCGCACAGCTGGAGCAGGAAGCACAGGATCAGGCCGACAGCAGTCTGCGCAGCACTGCATGGAATACTGTTTACACCAATTCTGAGGTTGTGGAATATCCAGAGAAAGACGTAGAAGAGGCAGTGAAGACATTTAAGAAACAGGCAGAAGCATACGCGAAGCAGGGAAATATGGAGCTTGAAGACTTCGTAGAGTCTCAGGGCGTTTCCATGGATGATTTCGAAGCCCAGTGCCAGCAGTATGCCCAGGCCAAGGTAAAACAGAATCTGCTTATTCAGGGAATCATGGACGCAGAGGGAATGACTTTGGAGGATGAGGAAAGTCTTGCAATCCAGAATCAGCTGGTAGAGCAGTATGCTTCTGGCGATCTTGCAGTTCTTATCGATACTTACGGTCAGGTTGCAGTGGATGAGAGTATCGGACTTATGAGAGTTCAGGATTTCATTATTGCAAATGCTAATTATGATCAGACAGCAGCGGATACATCTGCTGAAGGTGAGGATGCACAGGCTGCTGAGGGAACAGAAGCAGCAGATCATGCAGATGACAGTACGACTGACGGACAGAGCACTGATGGCGGGGATACAGCAGAAGAGCAGGAAGCTGGTGCAACCGCAGATACAGGCACAGCAGCGGATGCTTCAACAGATACACAGGATGACAGTACGGAGAATTGACGGTTGCCGCTTATAACAGAAACAGCAGCCAATGAATCTCAGGAGGGAATGGAGTTATGATTATTAAAAATGGAGAAGTTTTTCAGGAGGATGGAAGCTTCAGATTACAGGATCTGTATGTGGAGAATCATAGAATCGTGGCTTCAGAGGATGAGGTTACGGACAAGACGATTGTAGACGCGGCTGGGCTCAGGGTGCTTCCGGGGCTGGTGGATATTCACAGTCACGGTGCATTTGGACATGATTTTTCTGATGCTGATCCGGAAGGACTTAAGATTATTCTGAAATACGAAAAGAGTCACGGAATTACTTCCTATTGTCCTACTTCCATGACATTGCCGGCAGAAGAACTGAAGGAAATTTTTGCTACTATTAAGACTGTGGGAGAAATGAAAGACGGAGCTGCTGTCCGGGGAATCAATATGGAAGGCCCATTTCTGGATGCGAAGAAAAAAGGCGCCCATGTGGAGGGCTATATCCGCAAACCAGATGCCGGATTTTTCCGTGAACTGAATGAATATTCCGGAAATATGGTGAAGCTGGTAACTCTGGCTCCGAATGTGGATGGTGCTATGGAGTTTATCGATGAGGTACATAATGAGGTATGTATTTCACTTGGACATACGGCCGCTGATTATGATACAGCAGCGGAGGCCATGAGAAGAGGTGCACACCATGTGACACATCTTTATAATGCCATGCAGCCACTGGCGCATAGAGAACCAGGACTGATCGGAGCTGCATGTGATGATGGGCAGTGTATGGCAGAGATGATCTGTGATGGGATTCACATTCATCCCGCTGTGATCCGCGCTACATTTAAGATGTTTGGACCAGAGAGGATTGTACTGATCAGTGACTCTATGATGGCTACTGGAATGGAGAATGGAACCTACCAGCTGGGTGGACAGGAAGTAACGATGAAGGACTGTAAGGCAACTTTGAAGGACGGTACGATTGCCGGTTCTGCTACGAACCTGTATGATTGTATGCGCAAGGCTGTTTCTTTTGGAGTTCCCCTTGAAGAAGCGATTTTTGCAGCAACACGAAATCCGGCAAAGAGTATTGGTATTTATGATGAAGTTGGTTCCCTTTCTGTTGGAAAGGAAGCGGATATTCTTCTTGTAACAGATGATCTGGAGCTGAGAGAAGTGCTATGACAGAACTTTTTTTGCGGAAAAATTTTTCCACTATGTAACGAGAGATAAAGAGGGAATATGAATGGATAGAAGGGTTTTGCGCGAAAGAATGCGCAGGAAACAGCGCCAGATAAGACGAAGGAAGATTATTAAGCTGGTCACCTATGTTGTGGCAATGGTGCTGGCTGTGATTTTTGTAATAAGAGGAGTGATTTTTCCAATCGTAAGTCGTGTGGGAGGAAAGAGTACTGGAAAATCACAGAGCGTGCAGGCGGATGCAGGTGACGGAGCTGCTTCGAATGCGGATTCCAATTCTACAGATGCTCTGAGACAGCCCCTGAAAGGACAGAGTGATGTGACCAAGGTTTCTTCACTGACTCCAGGCTGGCATGAGGATTCCAGCGGACGCTGGTATCAGAACGCAGATGGTACATATTATACCAATGGTTTTGCAGAGATTGACGGAGTGAAATATGCATTTGATTCCAATGGATACATGCAGACCGGCTGGGTGACCAAGGGGGTAAACGATTACTATTTTAATGAGGATGGTTCTTACAATGCTGAGAAGAAACGTCCTTTGATCGCACTTACCTTTGATGATGGTCCGGGACAGTATACAGACAAGCTTCTGGACTGTCTGGAGGAGAACAATGCACATGCTACCTTCTTTATGCTGGGACAGCTGGTTGGACAGTATCCGGACGAAGTGAAGAGAATGGTGGAACTTGGCTGTGAGATCGGAAATCATTCCTGGGATCATCAGGATATGCTGAATCTGAGTATTGAGGATGTTGTAAAGGAATTCGGCGATACCGATCAGGCATTGATCGATGCCTGTGGACAGGATTCCACGGTGATTCGTCCGCCTTATGGAGACTGCAATGACGAAATTATTTCGGCAGTTGGCAAACCTTTCATTTTGTGGTCTATTGACAGTCTGGACTGGAAATATCTGGATGCAGATCTGGATTACAATGGCATTATGAATGACAGCAATCTGGGAGACGGAGCCGTTATTCTGATGCATGATATTCATGGTCCTTCAGTTGATGCGGCACTCAGACTGATTCCGGATCTTGTTGCCCAGGGATATAAACTGGTAACGGTAAGTGAGATGGCAGCGGCGAAGAATGTTACCCTTCAGCCAGCAAAATATGCAGAGTTCTGGCAGAGCGCCCTTGATGCCGGTTATGTGCCTGGATACAATGGAAATGGCTCTTCTGAGGACTCTTCCACAGATGGAACTTCTGATGGCAGTTCAGATGACAGCAGTAATGGTGATGAGAGCGACTTCAGTGATGGTTCCGGTGATGGAAGCGATGGTAGTGAAAGTGACGGATACACAGACGGTAGTGAGGATAGCGAAGGGGATTTTAGCAGCGACTCAGGCGAATAACGGAGAAAATAAGAGGCTCTAGAGCCTGTCTGGCATATGTGTTAAGCTTCGGGACTTCCGGAAATCGCAGATGCTGTATAGTGTGAATGATAGTATACGCTTGTACTTATGAGAAAAATGTCAAAGTACAGGCGTATTTTTTTACAGTAAAAATGAATTTTGATGTAGATTTTTTGTGAATAATAGACAAGTTTTTGGTGGCATGGAGGAAAAGAGTATGTTATAATGTGCATAAGAATTTGAAAGTTTAGGGAGGTAACTTTCTGATGGGAGAGAAATTACAGTTTACAGAGCTTGACCAGTATCTGTTTGGTCAGGGAACCCATTATGATGTTTACAGAAAGCTTGGCGCACATCCTGTGAAACAAGGGAAAAAAGAAGGTGTTTATTTTGCTGTATGGGCACCTAATGCGCAGGCTGTTTCTGTAATTGGAGAGTTTAATGACTGGAATGAACAGGCTGCTCCAATGAAAAAGGCAGGTCCGATCGGTGTATTTGAGACATTTGTCCCTGGAGCGAAAATTGGACAGCTGTATAAGTTTTTTATTGTAGGGATGAACGGGGAGCATATTTATAAAGCTGACCCTTATGCAAATGAGGCAGAATTAAGACCGGGAACGGCATCCAGAATCACGGATATCGGGGATTACAAATGGAAAGATACCACCTGGATGAAGAATCGTCAGAAATTTGACGAGACTAAGGATGCCATGGCGATCTATGAGGTACATCCTGGCTCATGGATGAAGCATCCGGCTACAGAGGAGAATGAGAAAGGCTTTTTCAATTACAGGGAACTGGCGGTGAAGCTTGCCCAGTATGTGAAGGATATGGGCTATACACATGTGGAACTGATGGGAATTGCAGAGCATCCCTTTGACGGTTCCTGGGGATATCAGGTCACCGGTTATTATGCGCCTACTTCCCGCTATGGAACACCCCAGGATTTCAAATATCTGGTAGATTATCTTCACAGACAGAAAATAGGGGTTATTCTGGACTGGGTGCCAGCACATTTTCCCAAGGATGCCCATGGACTGGCGAATTTCGACGGAACTGCAGTTTATGAGCATGCAGATCCCAGACAGGGAGAGCATCCGGACTGGGGAACCAAAATCTACAATTATGGCAGACCGGAGGTAAAGAACTTCCTGATCGCAAATGCCCTGTTCTGGATCGAGGAGTGTCATGTGGACGGTCTTCGTGTGGATGCCGTTGCATCCATGCTGTATCTGGATTATGGAAAAAATGATGGTCAGTGGGTAGCCAATAAATATGGCGGAAATCAGAATCTGGAAGCAATTGAGTTTTTTAAGCATCTGAATACAGTGGTTCTTGGAAGAAACCATGGTACTGTGATGATCGCAGAGGAGTCTACCGCATGGCCGAAGGTTACAGGTAAGGCAGAGGATGACGGCCTTGGATTTTCCCTGAAATGGAACATGGGCTGGATGAATGACTTCCTGGAATACATGAAGCTGGACCCCTATTTCCGTAAGTTTAACCATAATAAGATGACTTTCTCCATGACATATGCTTACAGTGAGAAATATGTGCTGGTAATCTCCCATGATGAGGTGGTTCATCTGAAGAAGTCTATGCTGGAGAAAATGCCAGGTGAGCCAGATGATAAGTTTAAGAATCTGAAGGCTGCTTATACATTTATGTTCTGCCATCCGGGCAAGAAGCTTTTGTTCATGGGACAGGAGTTCGGACAGCTTCGGGAGTGGAGCGAGGAGAGAGAGCTTGACTGGTTCCTTCTTGGGGAAGAGAAGCATCGGGATCTGAAGGATTTTGTGCAGACATTGCTGAAGATGTATCGCAAATATCCTGCACTCTACGGAACGGATACGGATCCGTCTGGTTTTGAGTGGATCAATGCGGATGACGGGGACAGAAGTATTTACAGTTTCGTAAGGAAATCCCCTACAAAAAGAAATAACCTTCTGGTAGTATGCAATTTCACTCCTGTAGAACGTACGGATTACCGTGTTGGTGTGCCGAAGAAGAAACAATACACACTGGTTCTGGATGAAAACGGACAGACTACGAAAAAGGTATTTAAGGCAGAAAAGCAGGATTGTGACAATCGTCCGTTCTCCTTTGCTTATCCGCTGCCAGCTTACGGAGTTGCTGTGTTCCAGTATTAAAAGCTTCCAAATTCCACAAGGAACAATTCTCACAGACAAGTTTCAGATTGCTGTGATAATTTAGTATTAAAAATACCCAAAGAATGGGGCAAATTTGGGTTTTGTTTGTGACTGTTGGGGATTTTTTTCCAGAAGGCGAAAAACCTGTTGCTATTTGGAAAAAGTTGAGATATAATGAGCCCGAACAAAAAGAAATGGAAAAAGTTGTACATGTTGAAAGGAGAATATTGACATGAAGGTATCTAATATTAAAGACATTCAGAAATTTTTTGATGTAGTAGACAGCTGCGCTGGTAAAGTAGAGCTTGTAACTGGCGAAGGTGACAGACTGAACCTGAAATCTAAATTATCACAGTATGTATCTCTTGCAAACATCTTCTCTAACGGTGAGATTCCGGAGCTTGAGATCGTTGCATATGAGAAAGAAGACATTGATAAGCTTATGCACTTCATGATCAACGGTTGATTTGCATAAAACTGTGAAATTGGGATAAATATATTAGGGGATGTGACTTGGTCATGTCCCCTTTTTCTGGCATAATAGAAAGGGGAATACAAAATGGTAAAGATTGACATTATCTCCGGTTTCCTTGGAGCTGGTAAGACAACTCTTATTAAGAAACTGCTGAAAGAAGCATTTGAAGGTGAGCAGGTAGTTTTGATCGAGAATGAGTTCGGTGAGATTGGTATTGACGGGGGATTCCTGAAAGATGCCGGAATCGAGATCCGTGAGATGAACTCCGGATGTATCTGCTGTTCTCTGGTTGGAGATTTTGGTGCTTCCCTGAAGGAAGTTGTAGAGAAGTATCATCCGGACCGTATCCTGATCGAGCCATCAGGTGTTGGTAAGCTTTCCGACGTTATCAAGGCTGTACAGGGTGTGGAAGAGGATGTTGATATTCAGCTGAACAGCTACACTACAGTTGTTGATGCCAAGAAATGCAAAATGTATATGAGAAACTTCGGCGAGTTCTTTGACAATCAGGTTCAGTATGCAGGCGCGATTATCATGAGCCGTACCGATATTGTAGACGAGAAGAAAGCAATGGAGTCTATGGAGCTTCTTCGTTCTATCAATGAGAAGGCAGCTATTATTACCACTCCGATTGAGAAGCTGGATGGAAAGAAAATCCTGGAGGTTATGGAGCATCCGGTATCTCTGGCGGATGAGCTGCTGAAAGAGGAGCATGAGCATCATCACCATCACGATCATGACGACGAGTGTGACTGTGGACATGACCACGATCACGAGCATCATCATCACGACCATGATGAGGAGTGCAACTGCGGACATGGCCACGATCATGAGCATCATCATCACGACCATGATGAGGAGTGCAGCTGCGGACATGACCACGATCATGAGCATCATCATCACGACCATGATGACGAGTGTGGCTGCGGACATGACCACGATCATGAGCATCATCATCACGACCATGATGACGAATGTGGCTGCGGACATCATCATGATCATCACCACCATCACGCAGACGAAGTATTTACCAGCTGGGGACGTGAGACTATTAAGAAGTTTACAAGAGAAGGGCTTGAAAAAATGCTGGAGAGCCTTTCCGCTTCTGAAGAGTATGGCGTGATCCTTCGTGCTAAGGGAATGCTTCCGGCAGAGGACGGAACATGGATCTACTTCGATATGGTTCCGGAAGAAACTGAGATCCGTGAAGGTTCACCGGAGTACACAGGACGTCTTTGCGTAATTGGTTCCAAGTTAAATGAAGAGAAACTGGCCAAGCTGTTCGGCGTAGCTTAATGCTTGACATATAAACGGGATAAAAGGCTTTTTGTAAGCTTGTTTGTTGCTGTTTATAAGCGATATATGCGAACGTACTGCTTTTAATTAAGAAAAATACAGGGAGGTTTCTGTAAATGGATGAAATTACAGTACCGATTTATCTCATAACCGGCTTCCTGGAAAGCGGCAAGACCTCTTTCCTTAGCTTTACCCTCCAGCAGGATTACTTCCGTACAGAGGGAAAGACACTTCTCATTCTCTGCGAAGAGGGAGAGGAAGAGTACGATGAAGAGGCTCTTGCAAAAGATAATGTTGTAGTTGAGGTTATTGAGAAAGAAGAAGATTTTACACCGGAGCGCCTTCAGGCACTGGATATTATCCATCAGCCGGAGCGTGTGGTTATGGAATATAATGGAATGTGGCTGGTAAGCAAATTTGAGGAGATGAAGCTCCCGGCAGGCTGGGGAATTGAACAGCACATTACCTGTGTAGATGCAAGCACATTCCAGGTATATATGCAGAATATGAAATCCATTTTTATGGATATGGTTCGTAATGCGGATATGGTTGTGTTTAACCGCAGCAAGAAAGAATATCCTCTTGCAAACTTCCGCAGAAGCATTAAGGTTGTAAACCCAAGTGCAGAGGTTATTTTTGAGGACGAAGAAGGCGAGATGACGGATATTTTCGCAGATCAGATGCCATTTGACCTGGATGCAGAGATTGTAGATATTCCGCCTGAAGATTACGGAATCTGGTTTGTAGATGCTATGGATCATCCGGATCGCTATGTGGGAAAAACTCTTCGCTTTAAGGCTCGTGCAAGACGTCCGAGAGGTATGGGCAGCAAGTTCTTCATTCCGGGACGTACTGCCATGACCTGCTGTGCAGATGATACTTCATTCCTGGGATATATCTGTAAGAGTGCATATGCACCGAAGCTGAAGCCCGGCGAGTGGGTTGAGGTGACTGCCAAGGTTGCCTTTGAAAACCGTTCTGAGTACCAGGGCGAGGGAATTGTTCTTTATGCAGAGAATGTGACCCCGTGCGAACCTCTGGCTGATGAGATGGTTTATTTCAACTA
>UMJY01041784.1_pt1 | contig 15066 bp, 10 predicted proteins | sample 1966191 | NCBI WGS metagenome assembly UMJY01 (sample SAMEA4836161, study PRJEB28245) | human gut metagenome | biome: gut microbiome; material: fecal sample | place: Denmark | collected 2008 | reverse complement strand
AAGTTGTTTTCAATGACAAACAGCTGCAGATTTCAGACAATACAAATGCTGCTATTGGAATTGCCACTGGAAATTATATTGCATTTGCAGATCATGATGATACCCTGGCAGAGGAAGCTTTTTATCAGATGGCAAAGGAGATCTCACAGCATCCGGAGGCGGATCTTATTTATTCTGATGAGGATATTATTGATATAAGAGGAAATCGGCTTTTCCCTCATTTTAAGCCGGATTTTAACCCTGATTATCTGTGCTGCGTAAATTATATCTGCCATCTGGTGGTTGTAAAGAGAACGCTTCTCGACCGAACAGGGCTTCTGCGGCCAGAATATGACGGTTCTCAGGACTTTGATTTTCTGCTTCGCTGCACGGAGCATACAGACAGTGAGAAAATCCGCCATATTCCCAAAATTCTGTATCACTGGAGAAGCCATGAGGGTTCCACAGCGGGAAATCCGGATGACAAGCCATATGCAGTGATCGCAGGAGAAAAGGCACTTGCAGGGCATTATGAGCGCATGGGAATTAAGGCAGAGGTGGAATACACTGGATGCCCGGTCGTTTTCAGAACCCGTTTTGTTATAGAGGGTGACCCGAAGGTATCAATTCTGATTCCGAATAAGGATCATACAGAGGATCTGAATAAATGTGTGACTTCCATTCTGGAGAAGAGCACCTGGAAAAATATCCAGATTATCGTAATTGAGAATAACAGTGAGAAGGAAGAGACCTTCCACTATTATGAGGAACTTGAGAAGCGGTATCCTCAGGCAAAAGTGGTTACATGGGATGGTCCCTTCAACTATTCAGCAATCAACAATTTTGGTGCAAAATATGCGGATGGAGATTATTTACTTCTGTTGAATAATGATACAGAGGTTATTACTCCAGAGTGGCTGGAGAACATGATGGGCTATTGCCAGAGAGAGGATGTGGGCATTGTAGGTGCCAAGCTCCTTTACCCGGATAATACGGTTCAGCATGCTGGTGTCGTGGTAGGAATCGCAGGTTTTGCAGGACATATTCTTACCGGATATGACAGATATGCCACAGGATATTTGTGGAGACTGGCAACTACACAGGATGAGAGTGCAGTAACAGGCGCCTGTCTGATGGTGAAGCGAAGCGTTTTTGAGGAACTTCATGGGCTGGATGAAAGCTTTGCAGTGGGACTGAATGATATTGACTTCTGTCTTAGGGCAAGGGCACTTGGTAAATTGGTTGTATTTACTCCGGAGGCCTGCCTGTACCATTATGAATCTAAGTCACGCGGACTGGAGAATACGCCGGAGAAGAAGGCGCGTCTTCAGAAAGAGGTGGATCATTTCCGGGAACGTTACGGAGATTTTCTGAAAAAGGGTGATCCGTATTACAATCCGAATCTGAGTATTGTGAGAGGGGATTGTGCATTCAGGATGGCGTATGAGAAGAAGGATGAAATAGTTTGATGCAGAACTAATATAAAAACCCAGTCGGGAGAGGAAGATACCCTGTCCTGACTGGGCTTTTTATTAGGATTTTACGATTTTCACGATCCTCCAGATCAAAAGAATCAGAAGAAGTAAGAATACACCGGCAATTACAAAATACGGAATTTCAGTGTGATTATCGGAGTAGTCCTTGGCCGCCTGCATGTGCTGCTGACCTTCCTGGACGGAAGCAGTATCATCAGACTGAACAACTTCAAGGACTGCAGATCCCACAGAAGTGCCGTTAAAAAGGTAGGTGCGGTCAATCTGGTCGCCGTTCTGGGAATCTTCTGTGGTAAGGCTATCGGCACCGGTGCCGGCTGGAACTACTACGTCACCGCCGGAGATAATGCTGAAATCGCTGTCTCCAAGGGATAAAGTTACAAACTGATCGAATCCATAATTGAGAATAGAGGCTGCATCAGGAGCTGTCTGACCGGAAGCACCTTTCAGGACTACGCTGATCAGAGTCATGCCATTTCGTTGGGCTGCACATACCAGTGTACTTCCGGAGGCTTCCGTATAACCTTCCTTACCGCCGATACATCCTTCGTAAAATCCAGTGCTGCCAGTATCTGTCATGGTGAATTTGCTGGTCAGGTTACGGGCTGCCGCTTTATTGGTGGCAGGGATCGTGTAGCTGGTGGCTGCTGCGATGGTTCTGAAAGACTCATTCTGGATGGCGGCTTGCATGATCAGCGCCATGTCGTGGGCTGTAGTGTGCTGGTTGTCATCCGGAAGTCCGGTGGGATTCGTGAATACGGTATTGGTACATCCAAGCTCCTGTGCCCTGCTATTCATCTGCTGGACAAAGCCGTCTACAGAACCGCCTACATGCTCTGCAATCTGCAGTGCAATATCATTAGCAGAGGCAACCATAATGGCATACAGGCACTGCTCTACAGTGAAGACCTCGTCAACCTGTGAGGAAATACTGGCACCACCGTCTGTGACACCGGAAACTCCGGTGGCGGTCATGGTAACCTCATCTGTGAGCTGTGTATTCTCAAGAGCCAGAAGACAGGTCATGATCTTGACTGTACTTCCAGGGAAAAGTACTTCGTCTGCATTCTTGGAATAGAGAATGGTATTGGTGGTATTCTCCATGACTACAGCCGCTTCAGAAGAAATATCGGAAGCCTGTGGCCATCCGGAAATGGAATTGGTAGATATGGTACCTGATGCTTCAACTGCTGCACTCTGGTCTGCCTCTTCTGCAGATATGGGAACCTGGAAAAGAAGAGATGCAAAAAGACCAAGAGCCAGAAAAACTGAGGTTATCTTTCGCTTTTTCATAGTATAATGAACTCCTGTATTAAAATAAGGGTATCTGCAGTGCTGTCTGTGAACAACATGGTAACACTCTTTCTGACAGTGCAGATACAATTCTGCTGCAAGTATAACATATAGTATATTTTTCCTGTAAAATAGAAAAATATAATACAAATATAATCATATCCTAAAATGTGGTTCAATTCAACCTTTCTTTTACAGCTTCCTTGCAAAATTGTTTCTTCAATGTTAAAATAGGGTCATTATAAAAGCAAAGGATTTTAATATGAGCGATAAAAACGGATCAGAGGGACGGATCCAGTGGTCTCGTTTCTTCAAAAAATTATCTCCTTACATGATCCAGAAGGGACTTTTGTATCTGAAACATTATGGTCCCAGGGAGTTCTGGATACGGCTGCACGAGCGCTTTGAGCCGGAGGAGATCCCTTATGGTCCCTGGTACGCGGCGTATGTGCCGGACCAGACGGTCCTTGACAAACAAAGAAAGAAAAAATTTGCTTACGCACCTCTTATCAGCGTGGTAGTTCCGGCTTATCGTACTCCGGAATTATTTTTGCGGCAGATGATCGATTCACTGGAAGCACAGACCTATGAGGACTGGGAGCTTTGCATTGCCAATGGAAGTCCGGAAGATCAGTCCATGAGAAAAGTGCTGGAAGAATACAGCAGCAGGGACAGGAGAGTACGCTGGCAGGAGCTCACTGAGAATAAAGGGATTGCAGAGAACACCAATGCTGCATTTGCCATGGCAAAGGGAGAATTTGTGGGGCTTCTGGATCATGATGATCTTCTTGCGCCAAATGCTCTTTACGAGGTTGTGAATGCACTGAACCAGCATGAGCACGGGGATGCAGTATACACAGATGAGGATAAGGTGACTGCTGAACTGGATGAGCATTTTCAGCCGCACCTGAAGCCAGATTTTAATATTGATCTGCTTCGTTCCAATAACTATATTTGTCACTTTTTTGTTGTGCGGCGGCAGCTTGTAGAAGAAGTGGGCGGATTCCGCAGGGAATTTGACGGAGCACAGGACTATGATTTTATTTTCCGTTGTGTGGAAAAAGCCAGGGAAGTGGTGCATGTACCGGAGATTTTGTACCATTGGCGTACCCACAAGGCATCTACTGCTGATAATCCTGCAAGTAAGATGTACGCTTTTGAAGCAGGCAAACGCGCTATCGAGGCACATCTTGAAAGGACTGGAGTAAAAGGCACTGTAAGCCATACTCCTGATCTTGGATTTTACAGAGTGAAATACCCGGTACAGGGACATCCGCTTGTTTCCATTATCATTCCCAATAAAGACGAGAAGGAAACTCTGGAGAAATGCCTAGAATCTATTAAGAAGAACACACTCTACGACAATTATGAGATCATTATCGTGGAGAATAACAGCACTACAGATGAGATTTTTGATTATTACAGGAAGATTTCAGAGGATCCCAGGATCCATCTGATCTGCTGGAAAAAGGAATTCAACTATTCCGCGATCAACAACTTTGGGGTCAAAAATGCCAGAGGTGAATATCTCCTTTTTCTAAATAATGATGTAACGGTCATTACAGAGGACTGGATGGGAGAAATGCTGGGTGTGTGTCAGCGAAGAGAAGTGGGAGCAGTAGGTGTGAAACTGATCTATCCGGACAATACCATCCAGCACGCAGGCTGTGTGATCGGAATTGGTGGAATTGCAGGTCATATGTTTGTGGATATGCCTGCGGATCGTACCGGACATCTCCACAAGGCGTCTATTTTACAGGATATGAGCGCTGTAACTGCAGCCTGTATGATGATGAAGCGCAGTGCTTTTGAAAAAGTGGGCGGCTTCACAGAAGAACTTGCAGTCGCCTTTAACGATGTGGATCTGTGCCTGAAGACTACGAAAGCAGGTTATCTGGTGGTTTATGATCCTTATGCAAGGCTTTACCATATGGAATCCAAGACCCGCGGAGCAGAGAACAATGAGGTGAAAGTCAGACGTTTCCAGCGGGAAATCGAATATATGAGATGTAACTGGATCGATATTCTGAAGAACGGTGATCCCAATTATAATAAGAATCTTTCCCTGACCAAGTGGAATTATTCTTTAAGACCACTTCCGGGCATGACCGGCAAAAAGGAGGAAGACTAAGAAGACATTATGCAGGAAGTATCAGTCATTATTCCCAATTATAATGGGATGGCATATCTGGAGGGTGTGCTTTCAAGCCTGGAGCAGCAGGCGTTTCAGAATTTTGAGACCATTCTGGTGGACAATGGATCCTCAGATGGAAGCGTTGCCTTTGTAATGGGGAACTTTCCCTGGGTACACATTGTGGAGCTGCCAGATAATTTCGGCTTTTCAAGAGCTGTAAATGAGGGGATTTATGCATCACGGACACCTTATGTGCTCCTTTTGAATAACGATACAGAAGTAGATAAGAATTTTGTGGGAGAAATGCTGGCAGCTATAAAGCGTCATAAGAAGGCATTCTCCTGCAGTGCAAGGATGATCTGTTATCATGACCGGAATAAACTGGATGATGCAGGAAATTATTATTCTGCTCTTGGCTGGGCATATGCCCGGGGCAAAGGAAAGGATATTCATTCCTTTGAGAAGGAAGGGCGGATATTTGCTTCATGCGCTGGCGCAGCTATTTACCGTAAGAAGGTTTTTGAGAAAATCGGATATTTTGATGAAGAGCATTTTGCATATCTGGAAGATATTGATGTGGGCTATCGTGCCAGGATCTTTGGATATGAGAACTGGTATGTGCCAGCTGCACTGGTCTATCATGTAGGCAGCGGAACAAGCGGATCCAGATACAATCAGTTTAAGACCAGATATTCTTCAAGAAATAATATTTATCTGATCTACAAAAATATGCCGGTTCTTCAGATTATTTTGAATCTTCCTTTTCTGGTGCCGGGCTTTGGCATGAAGATCCTGTTTTTTTCCCAGAAGGGAATGGGCAGGGAGTATGTGGCAGGAATCAAAAATGGGTTCCAGATCAGTCATAGAAATAAAAAAGTGAAGTTCCACATGAGAAATCTTGGAAGATACGCCAGAATCCAGCTGGAACTGTGGTGGAATATAATTTACAGATTTATGGTATAAAAAGTTTGTGCAGAAGTGATTCGTTAGTATTTCGTAACTTTTTTTCACATTAATGTATGAAGAATTTATTGCAATTCTGTTTTATCTATTATAAGATAGAGAAAGTCACAGACCAGATAGTGCTTAAAGCGTGAGATGTGGATGAAACGCGCAGCAGGAACAGGTTTGTGAAGGTTGCTGTGAGTGACAGACCCAGCAACATGTGAAGAAGGGCAGAGGTGGCAGAGATTGATTAAAGATAATCAGAAGAACTTCAGTCGGCTCCATGTCGTTATAGATGCCTGTGTAATTACGTTATCTTATATGTTTGCCTGGGCGCTGAGATTTATCGGACCTTTTGCAGCAAATGCTGTCCGGGCCAGAAGCTTCCAGCAGTATATGTCTGCACTGGTATTTATCCTGCCGGCATATATTCTGCTGTATCATGCGTTTTCACTGTATGAACCAATGCGGATGCAGGGAAGACGTCTTGTGCTGTCTAATATTGTAAAAGCCAATTCTCTTGGTATTCTGATCACTACATTTATTTTGTATACCATTGAAGAAGGCGATATTTCCCGTTCTGTACTGTATATGTTTTATGGAATCTGCATTGTGGCAAGCTGGGGAGCAAGAATGTTCATTTTCTACAGCCTGCGCAAAATGCGAAAGAAAGGACTGAACCAGAAACAGGTAGTGCTGGTTGGGTACAGCCGGGCAGCAGAAGAGTATATTGACCGCATTCAGCAGAACCCTCAGTGGGGATATGTGGTAAGAGGCATTCTGGATGACAATATTACTGCAGGTACCATGTATAAAGGCGTCAAGGTGATCGGAAGAATTGCCAATCTAAACGTGATCCTGCCGGAGAACAGGCTTGACGAGATTGCGATTACACTGGGATTAAGTGAATATTACCGACTGGAGGAGATTGTAGCGCTTTGTGAGAAATCAGGAGTGCATACAAAATTTATTCCGGATTATAATAAGATTATTCCTACGAAACCATATACAGAGGATATTCTGGGACTTCCGGTGATCAATATCCGGTATGTTCCTCTTAGTAATACTTTTAATGCCATGATAAAAAGAATAATGGATATCTGTGGCTCCATTATTGGAATCATTGTGGCGTCGCCGATCATGCTGGTACTATGTGCGCTGATAAAGCTCACTTCTCCTGGACCGCTGATCTACCGTCAGGAACGTGTGGGTCTCCATAATCAGACTTTCTGGATGTATAAATTCCGTTCTATGGAGATTCAGCCGGAGGCAGAGGAGAAGAAAGCCTGGACAGTAAAAAATGATCCCAGGGTTACAGCAATCGGCAGATTTATGCGAAGAACCAGCCTTGATGAACTTCCCCAGCTTTTTAATATTTTAAAGGGAGATATGAGTCTGGTAGGGCCAAGACCTGAGAGACCATTTTTTGTGGAAAAGTTCCGTGAAGAGATTCCGAGATATATGGTGAAGCACCAGGTAAGACCCGGGCTGACCGGATGGGCACAGGTAAACGGATACAGAGGTGACACTTCCATCCGCAAGAGGATTGAGTGTGATCTTTACTATATCGAGAACTGGACTGTAGGGCTTGATATCAAGATAATGTTTATGACGATCTTTAAAGGATTCATTAATAAGAATGCGTATTGAGAAAGGAAAGAAAAATGGCAAGACCTGGTAGAAAAAAGAGGACTGCTTTGTTTATTGTGGAAATTATCTGTCTTTTGCTGTTTATTGGCGGATTGTATGTATATGGACAGATTGATTCCAGATTGAACAAGATTGAGACACCTCAGCTGGATGAGAGCAAGATTGTTACGAATGTGACAGCACCACAGATGTCTGGCTATACAACTTATGCACTTTTCGGAATCGACCAGCGTTCCAAGAATGCTGCGCTTGATGCACAGAACAGTGATACCATTATCATTGCAAGTATTAATAATGATACCAAAGAGGTGAAGCTTGCTTCCGTATATCGTGATACTCTTCTGGATATTGGAAATGATACTTATACCAAGGCAAATGCTGCTTACGCATATGGTGGTCCGGAACAGGCCATTTCCATGCTGAATACCATGCTTGACCTGAAAATTACGGATTACGTAACTGTTAATTTTAATGCAATGGTAGCTGCAATAGATGCACTTGGCGGTCTTGATATTCCTCTTTCCTATGCGGAAATGGTGTTTATGAATGACTATTGTATAGAAACTTCCCAGGAGACCGGCAAAAGCTACACGCCAGTAGAACTGCCGGATCCCAAGCCGGAGAACGAGGAGGAAATCCTTGGAACATACCATCTGAATGGTGTACAGTCAGTTTCTTACTGTCGTATCCGTTACACTGCAAGCATGGATATGGGACGTACTGAGCGTCAGCGCCGTGTGATCGGAATGATGGTTGACAAAGCAAAGGCAGCAGGAATTACCACCATTTTCAATATTATGGACGAGGTATTTCCTATGATTTCCACATCCATCACGAAGACTGAGATTCTGAACCTGATTCCGACGCTGATGGGGTATAACATTGCGGATACTACCGGTTTCCCAGCCAAGTACAAATTTGCGGATGTGAAGAAGGCCAGCATGGTTGTTGCAGACACGCTGGAGGATAATGTAAAGGAACTTCATAAGTTTCTGTATGGTGCTGACGAGAATTACCAGCCGTCACAGAACATTGTGGAGGCGAATGCCCGGATCATTGAGCTTGTAGGCGGTGCAGATACCTTGGTTGACCAGTCTCCGATTGCAAGTAATGAAGCAGGAAATTCTTCTGATATTGTATGGCAGGGTGACGGAAGCGGAAACTATGATTACAACGATTATGGTGGAAGCGATTACGACAATAGCTATGACAGCAGCTACGACAATAGCTATGACAACGGAAACGACTATAGTGGAGACGATAGCGGCGATTATAGCGATGGCAGTTATGACAGTGGAAGTGATTCTGGAAGCAGTTACGATAATGGAGGAGACTACAGCAGCGGAGATTATAGTGGAGACAGCTCCGGCGATGGCGGTTTCGAAGATGGAAGCGGATATTGATCAGTAGATAAATATTCCATGATTGAAAATTTAAAGGGACCATCCGAAAGGAAGTGGTCCCTTTTTCGCGAAAAGGATGTGCGCTCTGCCAGCAGTGTTACCATATTGCGAAAGTATATTTATTCGTGCAGAGCCTGAAAGAGGAGAGATACTATGGAAACAGTTGACGTAATTATTCCTGCATACCGTCCGGGAAAAGAATTTGAGAAGTTGTTGGATTCTCTTTCCACACAGAATTATCCAGTGGAAAAAATTCTTGTTATGAATACAGAAGAGAAATTCTGGAACACGGCCTGGGAGAAAAAATTTCCAAAAGTGAACGTGGTACATTTAAAAAAGGCGGATTTTGACCACGGTGGAACCAGATGCCGGGGAGCAAGACTGTCTGATTCAGATATTATGGTATTTATGACTCAGGATGCAGTTCCGGCAGACAGAAATCTGATTGGAAATCTGATCCGTCCCCTGCAGGAAAATTCCAAAGTTGGAGCTGCCTACGCAAGACAGCTGGCTCGGGAGGACTGTGCTTACCTGGAAAAATACACCAGAAGATTTAATTATCCGGAAACTTCTTCTATAAAATGGGAAAAAGATACTGGCATATATGGAATAAAAACTTATTTTTGCTCCAATGTGTGTGCAGCTTATAAGAAAAGTATTTATGAGGAAATTGGCGGTTTTGTAAAAAAAGCTATTTTTAATGAAGACATGATCTATGCAGGAACTATGGCAAAGCAGGGATATGGAATTGCCTATGCTGCAGATGCCTGTGTGATCCATTCACACAATTATTCATGCAGACAGCAGTTTCACCGGAATTTTGATCTGGGTGTTTCCCAGGCAGATCATCCGGAGATTTTTGAGGGAGTACCAGCAGAGGGAGAGGGACTTCGCCTTGTGAAAAAGAGCCTGGCTTATCTTATAAAAACAGGGCATATCTGGCAGATTCCCAAGCTGGCAGGGCAAAGTGGCTTCAAATATATGGGATATTTTCTTGGAAAAAGATATAAAAAGCTGCCGAAAAAGGTGATTCTGTTTTGTACTATGAACCGTGAATATTGGAAAAACGAGTAACTGTTCAGTGTTTTTACAGTTATGCACTTCGTGAACAGGGACTGTGGCTATGAAAGGTGACACTTTTTTTCGTGTCACCTTTTCTTAATGAATCTATCACATTTTCAACACAATTGCTTGCTAAACTTGTATCATAAATAAAAGAAAATGTTACAGAATGCTGCAGATTCCAACGTGAACAGCAGCACTGTTTATGAACATAGAAGGGAGCAGAAAATGAGTGATGAATGGAATTGGGGACAGGAGCCAGAGAAAACGGATGGCAGCTCCCAACAGCCAGAGAATACAGATGAATCCGGATCGGCTGCATCGGATCAGACAGCGGCCCCCGAAGATGAATTGAATGAAAATGTAACTTATCATTACAAATATACCAGCAGCAGAAATTCAGATGGTGCAGGAAGCACAGACAATGGAAATTATTACGCTTCCAGCAATAATTCAGATACTTCCGGAAATTCATCCAAAGACAGCGGTTTTGAGTCCAAATCTTCGGAACCCAGATATGCGCATTATCAGGTTGATGAACAGGAGAAGAAGCCTGAGGAAAAAAAGAAAGGAAGACATCACAGACTTCATAATGATAAGGCAGCATCTTCCGGTTTTGGAAGGAAAGCAGGAAATACTATTACGCTGGCTGTGATTTTTGGTCTGGTGGCAGGTCTGGTATTTCAGGCAGTGAATATGGTGTCGGATAAATATTTTAAGAAAGAAACTCAGACTGCAGTAGGGTCTGCAGAGACACTTACTTCTTCAGCATCTGCCAGTACCACGGCAGAAGAAAGCACAGATGCAGGCGAAGGCATCAATGCAGAAATCGTAGCAAATGAAAAAGGTCCCGTTGCAGGGGTTGCCCAGGCTGCAATGCCCTCAGTCGTGGCAATCACTTCAGTAAGCATGCAGGAAATTCGCAGCTTTTTCGGCTATGGAATGGAATATCCCAGTACAGGAAGCGGTTCTGGTATTATTGTCGGAGAGAATGATGATGAACTTCTCATTGCTACCAACAATCATGTAGTGGAGGGCGCTACTACACTGAGTGTCTGCTTTATCGGAAGTGATGTGGTAAGTGCAGAACAGGAAACTGAGAATTATATAAATGGAAATGGAGACTTGAATATTGATGGTGCAGTTTCCGCAAAGATAAAAGGAACTGACGAGGATACAGACCTTGCGGTGATTGCAGTTGAAAAAAGTGACATTCCGGAAGAAACCATGAGCCAGATTAAAATTGCCCAGCTTGGCAATTCGGATGATCTTGCTGTTGGCGAGCAGGTGGTTGCCATTGGTAATGCACTTGGTTATGGTCAGACTGTAACATCTGGCTGGGTAAGTGCCCTGGATCGCACTGTTCAGTCCGATTCCAATACTTATGAGGAGCTGATCCAGACAGATGCAGCAATTAATCCTGGCAACAGTGGTGGTGCCCTTTTAAATATGCAGGGAGAATTGATTGGAATTAACTGTGCCAAAATTGCATCAAGCAGTATAGAGGGAACCGGATATGCCATTCCGATTTCCAAGGCACAGCCCATTCTGGAAGAACTTATGAATCGTAAGACAAGGGATAAAGTTTCAGATGAGTCACAGATTGGCTATCTGGGAGTTAAATTCGCCGATCTTTCCAGAGAAGCAATCCAGATGTATAATATGCCATCTGGTGCATTTGTTATGGATGTGTATCCGGGAGAGGCAGCAGATAATGCCGGAATCCAGAAAAGCGATATTATTACCAAGCTGGATGGCCAGAAGGTTTCAAGTAAGGCTGATATCAACGATAAGCTTCAGTATTATTCCGCTGGTGAAGAAATCGAAATTGAGGTGGCACGGTTAAATAACGGAGAGTATGAGGAATCGACAGTAACTGTTACATTGAGTGCAAGACCGGATGGTAATCAGTAATATGCAAGGGGAGCTGATAAGGCTCCCCTTTTCACATTTTATAAAAAGTTAATTTCTAAATCAGAGAAAAGTATGGTACAATAAAAAAACAAAAATGATTTTTACATAAGATAGGAAAGACTGCTGGTCAGCCTGATAACAGCAGCAGGAAAGGAAATAATTATATGACTGAACATTTTGACGATGAAAAAGACGAAATCATCGATGGCGATATAACAGAGAAGAACGATGATCACGAAGATGACAGCGATTATGAGAAATTCTGTTTTCTCTGTCATCGTCCGGAGAGCCAGGCAGGCAAAATGATCGAGCTTCCTAACAATATACATATCTGTAATGATTGTATGCAGAAAAGCTTTGACACCATGACCCAGCAGATGAATAACGGACTGAATCTGAACGATCTTCTTAATATGCCTAATGTGAGTATGATCAATCTGGGCAGTATTCAGGATGCAATTCCCCGTCCGAAGAAAGTAAAGAAGAAAAAAGAAGATGCCAGGCCAGAGATTGATCTTAAGAAGATCCCGGCACCACATAAGATCAAGGCAAGCCTTGACGAATATGTAATTGGTCAGGAGAGAGCCAAGAAAGTAATGTCTGTTGCTGTCTATAATCATTATAAGCGTGTGGCTACAGACACTATGGATGAGATTGAGATAGAGAAGTCCAATATGCTGATGATCGGACCTACCGGATGCGGAAAGACCTACCTGGTAAAAACTCTTGCCAGACTTCTGGACGTGCCGCTGGCTATTGCAGATGCTACTTCTCTTACAGAGGCAGGCTATATTGGTGACGATATTGAGAGTGTGATCTCCAAGCTTCTTGCTGCAGCAGATAATGATGTGGAGAAAGCAGAGCATGGGATTGTCTTTATTGATGAGATTGACAAGCTGGCCAAGAAAAAGAACACCAATCAGCGTGATGTAAGCGGTGAAGCGGTTCAGCAGGGACTTTTGAAGCTTCTGGAGGGAAGCGAGGTAGAGGTGCCGGTCGGAGCCAACAGCAAAAATGCCATGGTTCCTATGGTAACGGTAAATACCAGAAATATTCTGTTTATCTGTGGAGGGGCATTCCCGGATCTGGAGAATATTATCAAGGAGAGACTGAATAAGCAGGCATCTATCGGCTTTTACGCAGACCTGAAGGACAAATATGACAATGATCCACATATTCTGGAGAAGGTAACAGTAGATGATATCCGTGCATTTGGCATGATTCCGGAATTTATAGGACGTCTGCCGATTATATATACACTGGACGGACTGAATGAGGATATGTTAGTGCAGATCCTGAAGGAACCGAAGAATGCAATTTTGAAACAGTATCAGAAGCTCCTTGCCCTGGATGAGGTGAAGCTGGATTATGAGGAGGATGCGCTTCACGCGATTGCGGCCAAGGCACTGGAGAAGCATACTGGAGCCAGAGGTCTTCGCGCCATTCTGGAGGAATATATGCTGGATATCATGTATGAGATTCCGAAAGATGACAGTATTGGACAGGTGATCATTACCAGAGAATATATTGAAGGTACAGGCGGTCCGAGAATCCTGCTTCGCGGACAGGAAATTCCCCTGATCGGGATGGCACAGTAGACAGGGAAACAGGTGTTTCATCACTTTGCAGCTGTTCAGGAGACAGCTTTTAGCCGTAAAAGTACTGAATAGTTACAACACTTTTTATATGAAAGGGAGATGGTATTATGGCACGCGATTTTTTTGACGAGTTAAGTGACACAATTACAAGGACAACCAAGGATCTTGGAAAAAAAGCCGGTCAGCTTTATGAGGCACAGAAGATCAGAAGCAAGATTTCCAGTGAAGAGCAGATGGTACAGAAACTGAAAGCAGACATTGGAAATGTGATCTTTGAGAAGTACAAAGAAGGTGCAGAAGTAGAAGAAGCTCTTAAAGGGTTCTGTGAAGAGATTGAGCAGCATCTGGATATTATTGACGGATATAAGGATGCAGCAGCGGAGATGAAGGGACGGAAAATCTGTCCGGCATGTGGAAAATCTGTAGACAGAAGTGTCTCCTTTTGTCCATACTGTGGCTCTGTATGCCCGACTCCGGAACCAGAGAAAGCTGAGGGCGATGTGGTGGACACTGAGACTGCAGAACCTGTAGAAGAGACAGAAGAGAAGCAGGCAGAGAATGAGGCAGGTGCAGAGGAAGAAAAGGCCTCAACAGAAGCTGAGAAAAGTGGTCAGGATTTTCCTGGTAAATAAGGAGGCTGCATGTATGCTTTCGCTAACAATTGCCGGCGGAATCTTTCTGCTGGATTATAAGATAAAAGAACATATTGACAGTACCCGCCTTCAGGGAAGCAAAGAAGAAGTACTGGGAGGCAGACTGCTCCTTCGGAACTGTCACAATAAAGATAAGATTCTTGGTAAGGTAAAAATCGGCAGGGAGAATTGCCAGGAGCTTGCAGCAGCCGGTATGGGCTGTGTGGCAGGGGAATACTGGCACCAGCTTCTCCACGGCGGAAATAAGCTTAGCAGAGCAGGTCTTGCCATGATCCTGGGTGGTGGAATGTCCAACTACACAGATCGTCGAAATAAAGGATATGTTACAGATTATGTGAGCCTGAATGTGAAGAACAAAGAAATTCGTAAGATAGTATTTAATCTGTCTGACGTATGTATTGCTGCAGGTACCATTCTGTGGGCAGCAGGAAATTTATTTTCATATAGGAAAAAATAATCTGAGACAGAAAACAAAAGACACCTGGCACAGTGCGCTAGGTGTCTTTTGTTTTTCTGGAGAGCAGTGAGGGAGGATAAGGCTGCTTTGTATCTGTGCGTTCCAGCAGATAATCTACACTTACATTATAGAAGTCTGCAATTTTGCATAAGACATCAGGAGGGATGATTCTTTCCCCTCGTTCATAACGTGAGTAGGTACGCTGGATCACATTGAGATAGTGAGCCATGTATTTCTGTGTCAGATCATGATCTTCCCGCAGCTCTCTGATTCTTTTGTACGTCATATTTCATTTCTCTGGTGTAAAAGTATAAATAGTATCAGCCGTCAGCCACAGGTGGATAACGGTTGATTTCATTATAAATTGCGGTTCCCTTGGAATAGTTAAAAAGACCAAAATGGACTAAGAACAAATCTCTGTCGGAATCCTAAAGGATACAAAAATATATTTTTTAAATTTTTCAAATTTTTTTGAAAATTAGTGT
>UMJY01003417.1_pt1 | contig 15101 bp, 10 predicted proteins | sample 1966191 | NCBI WGS metagenome assembly UMJY01 (sample SAMEA4836161, study PRJEB28245) | human gut metagenome | biome: gut microbiome; material: fecal sample | place: Denmark | collected 2008 | reverse complement strand
CCAAAGAAAAGCTATCATCGTGAGCGACGCGGCAATAGAAATACTTGATCGGCGGCGCTTATAAGGGCGGCGGCAGCGCTTATGGTGGAAAGTGGCGTCCAAACCCAAACAAACCGCAAGATCAGCGATTTTTAGGGCAACACCGCATAAACACCAAAAATCGCATTATACAATAGGTGCCCAGTAAAAACTGTGGATAACCTCTGAATTTTTGTCCGCAAAGGCGCACTGACTCAAGCCGCCAGACAGGGTCTGTCAGCCAGAATCAGATTTGCCAGCGCAAACATGATATTGAATTTGGCTTGCTGCTTTTCAAGCCCTCGGTATCGTGTTTTTCGGAAATGCAGTTGCTTTTTAACGACACCGAATACGTGCTCTACTTTTGCTCGGACAGAAGACTTTGCGTGCTCTGCTTTCTTGGCGGCGTACTGCCCACTTTTGCTCAGCTTCTTCATCTGAGAAGGACGACGATTGATCTTGTACTTGATTTTCCTGCCTGATTTATTACGGACTACGGCATCTTCACGTTTACCTGCGCCGAGATAACCGCTGTCTCCATAGACCGCTTCTTCCTCTCCCGTCAGCAATTTCGGCACTTCCGCAACGTCGTGTACATTTGCCGCTGTGGCTTTCACTGTGTGTACCAGTCCGCTGTCCTTGTCCACGCCGATATGTGCCTTATATCCAAAATGCCATGTGTTACCTTTCTTGACCTGATGGGCATCCGGATCCCGTTTCTTTTCCTTATTCTTGGTAGAAGAAGGGGCAGAAATGATGGTGGAATCTACGATGGTACCCTTTTTCAGAATGAGGCCACGCTCCATGAGCGCTGCTACCACCTGAGCAAACAGCTTCTCCTGCAGTCCGTTCCGGATCAGCAGATTCCGAAAACGGCCGAGAGTATCCCCGTCCGGAACCTGATTGCTGGAATCAACGCCGCAGAACTCCGAAAATGCGCGGCTGTCGATTGCCTCTGCCACTGTTGCTTCGTCACTCAGGTCATAGAGGTTTTGCAGCAGATACAGTCGGAGCATGATCTCCAGCGGATAGGGTTTGTTGCCGCGCTCTCCTTTATAGTAGCACGGCTGAATCATGGCAAGCCATTCTCCCCACGGGACGATCCGTTCAATCTGACTGAGAAATTCTTTTTTCTTCGTCCGCACCTGTGCCAGTTCGTCACTGAATGCGGAAATCGTCATTTGTTTATCCATGGCTTTATTATACCACACTTGGCGGTATCTGGCACTTTTTTCTGTGCGGGATTGCCTTAGGTAAACCGGGAGAAATAAAGACAACATATAAGAACGGGTACCGTGTTGACACCAAGATCGGTGAGGATGGGCGTGCAGTAACAGAACGGCACTATACAGATCATAAGCAACCATGGGCACATACCAATCCGCACGATCATCCAATTCATTGGAATAATCCTGCGGGATATCCCGACCCACAGCCTGCAATCAATTATCCGAATGGAGCACCAGAGTTTAAGCAATGGCGGGAGGCCTGCAATATGATAAAAAACACAGTTTCTCCAGATAACCCTTCAGAGCAGAATCGTTTTGTCAGCATCAGCGACTTCAAAACATGTATGAAATGGCATGGAGAGGTCGAATTCATGTGGAACGAAAATCTATATAGCATTACGCCTCGCAGCAACGGAAGAATCAGTATTTCCATGGCATACCGCGAAGATACTGAAAAACTCTGTGATACCTCTGATGAAGTCCTTGAATATATGGTTGGCTCTGACCGCCTGCGTGATGTGATTACGCAGGTCACTGTGCTTGACCGTTCAATTTAGGATGAATACCTCTTGCTGACCACCAGCAAACCGTTGATATATCTGCGTTTTCCGAAATCCTATAATTACACTCCGACCAAATAAGGAAAAACGCTGAAATCTCTAAAGGATTTCGGCGTTTTCCTTTTCCGTGGCTCTGCGCTTGGTTTTACTCTGCAATTTGGAATTACCAGAAAAGGACGACGGTAAATTACCGCCGTCCTTTTTTTCATCCCCAGTCATCCCCAGTTGGATTGTATCGAGACAACTATACGGCGAAAAAGAAGGCAGCCGTTTTCACAAACGGCGAGGGCAATGTCGGCATCGAGCTGGACGGCGAAAACGCGCTCAAGAGCGGTAAGGGTCATGCTGGCCTTGAAAAGCTTAACAGCGGCAGCCTGACCATTGCAGACAAGGACAAGAACGGCAAGCTGGCCGCTGAGGGCAGCGAATACGGCGCAGGCATCGGCGGCGGCTGTTATGGAGCTGGAAATAACATCACCGTTTCCGGCGATGCGAAGCTGAAGGTGCAGGGCGGCGTTGAAGTTGAAGATAATATTGACGGAGCGGGCGCAGGCATAGGCGACGGCGGCAGCAACGCGGACGGAAGCCGGATACCCGGCGCAGAGGTCGAGCCGGACATCTCCGGCCTGACGACGAACGGAAGCATAGAGTATTACGCCCCCAGCGCGGACATGGAAAAGGATGATCCGACAAGCACCACGTTCGGAACGTCTTCCCAGCCGGAGAAGCCCATCGACCCGGGCGCAGCCGCCCCCCTCTACCGCGTGACCGACAGGGACGGCAGGGACATCGCCTACACGGCGGAGCAAACGGGCGGCGTGCTGACCGTCACCGTTGACGAGGACTTTGCCATTCTCACGGGCAAGCTCAGCGGCCTTCGCACCCTCAAGTCGCAGGGCGTGGAGAAAATCATGTTTGTCACCAGGGGCGCAGCGTCCGCGTTCCTGCTCTCCGATATGCTGAGCAAGGGCGAAAGCGGCGAAGCCTACCGCCTAACCCACGACACCAAGGCCGTCACCTTCACCCTGGGCGAAAGCACGGCAGACGTGAGCGCCATTCTCACAAAGCCGTAAGGGAAATCTCCAAATTCATACAACCGGGCAGGCACAGATTGTGCCTGCCCGCCTTGTCTGCCAACCGTCGCGGCTATCATTGGGAAAAACAAGAAATCCGAACCTCTGACCGATTGCGGTCTAAGGTTCGGATTATCTTACTTTGGTGGACCTGAAGAGACTCGAACTCTCGACCTCTCGGATGCGAACCGAACGCTCTCCCAGCTGAGCTACAGGCCCATAGGTTACTTGCACATTATAGCGCGGTGGGAAAAGATTGTCAAGAAAAAACTTGCGGGATTTTCAAATCCATGGTATACTTCCCGGGATAGAATTGGAGGGATTACCTTGCATTATCAGGATATCAACGCCGCCACCGTCGATCGGTGGGTGGAAAACGGCTGGCAGTGGGGGCTGCCTGTCTCCCACGAAGCGTATCTGGACGCTGTGAACGGAAACTGGGACGTGGTTCTCACCCCCACCAAGCCTGTCCCCCATGACTGGTTCGGCGACCTGAACAGAAAGCGCGTCCTCGGCCTTGCCAGCGGCGGCGGACAGCAGATGCCCATTTTCGCGGCGCTGGGGGCGGAATGCACCGTGCTGGACTATTCCCAAAAGCAGCTGGAAAGTGAGCGGGTCGTCGCCGAACGGGAGGGCTACGACATCACCGTCGTCCGCGCCGACATGACAAAGCCCCTCCCCTTCCCGGACGACAGCTTCGACCTCATTTTCCATCCGGTCTCCAACTGTTATGTGGAGGAGGTCGAACCCATTTTCCGGGAGTGCTTCCGGGTTCTGCGCCGCGGGGGCGCACTTCTCGCCGGATTCGACAACGGCATCAACTTTATGGTGGGTCTCGATGAGAAAACCATTGAAAACACCATGCCCTTCAATCCCCTGAAAAACGAAGCCCAGCTTCGCCAGCTGGAGCAGCAGGACGACGGCATCGAATTTTCCCACACCCTGGAAGAGCAGATCGGCGGCCAGCTGAAAGCCGGTTTTCGCCTGACCCATCTGTACGGCGACACCAACGGCAACGGATACCTCCAGGAGCGCAACATTGAAACCTTCCTCGCCACCCGGGCGGTAAAGCCCTGAGCCGGCACAGGCAAAACAATCGCAAAGGAGACACAAGCATGAAATCAATCCCCGAAATTCTGGCCGAGGAATTGGGTCAGAAGCTGGAATATGTTCAGAATGTGGTGAACCTCATGGACGAGGGCAACACCATTCCCTTTATCGCCCGCTACCGTAAGGAAATGCACGGCACCATGGACGACACCACACTGCGGAATCTGGAGACCCGCCTGACCTATCTGCGCAACCTCCAGGATCGCCGGGACGAGGTTAAGAAGTCCATCGAAAATCAGGGCAAGCTGACCCAGGAGCTGTCCGACGCCATCGACGGCGCCGCCACCATGGCGGAGGTGGAAGACCTGTACCGCCCCTATAAGCAGAAACGCCGCACCCGCGGCTCCATCGCCCGGGAAAAAGGGCTTGCGCCTCTGGCCGAGGCCATTTTTGCCCAGGACGGTCAGGATCCCGCCGGGCTGGCCGCGGGCTATATCGACCCGGAAAAGGGCGTTAACTCCGTGGAGGAAGCCTTGCAGGGTGCCAATGACATTATTGCGGAAGACCTTTCCGACGACGCCGACATCCGCAAATCTCTGCGGGAGCTGGTGATGCGCCGGGGAATGCTGACCTGCACCGCCGCCGAGGATGCGGAGGCCGACGGCGTTTACAAGCTCTACTACGATTTCTCCCAGCCCATATCCCGGGTGCTGGATCATCAAATCCTCGCCATGAACCGGGGCGAAAAGGAGGGCGTGCTCAAGCCCAACGTCATTCTCGCGGGCAACGAGGGCGCCGCGCTGGTGTGCCGCGCCGCCTTGAAGCCCACCGTGCAGGTCTCTGCCTTCGTCCGCGCCGCCGCCGAGGACGCCTATGAGCGTCTGATCTTCCCCTCCATCCAGCGGGAGGTGCGCAGCGACCTGTCCGACCGGGCATATGCGGGTGCTATCCACAATTTTGCCCTGAATCTGAAGCCGCTGCTGATGCAGCCCCCTGTCAAGGGCTTCGTCACCATGGGGCTTGACCCCGGATACCGCAACGGCTGCAAGGTCGCCGTGGTGGACGCCACCGGCAAAGTGCTGGCCACCACCGTGGTTTACCCCACATTCAATGAGCGGAAGAAGCAGGAGGCCATTTCCTCCCTGTCCGTTCTTATGCGCAAATATGGCGTCAGGCACATCGCCATCGGCAACGGCACCGCTTCCCGGGAAACCGAGGCCATGACCGTGGAGCTGCTGAAATCCTTCCCGGAGGCCAGCTACATGATCGTCAGCGAAGCGGGCGCTTCCGTTTACTCCGCCTCTCCCCTTGCGGCGGAGGAATTTCCTGACTACGACGTCAATCTCCGCTCCGCCGTGTCCATCGCCCGGCGGCTGCAAGACCCCCTTGCCGAGCTGGTGAAGATCGACCCCAAAGCCATCGGCGTGGGGCAGTACCAGCACGACTGCCCCCAGAAGGAGCTGGACGCCGCTCTGGGTGCCGTGGTGGAGGACTGCGTCAACGCCGTGGGCGTGGACGCCAACACCGCCTCCCGGAGCCTGTTGCAGCAGGTTTCCGGTCTGACCGCCACCACGGCGAAAAATATCGTCGCCTATCGGGAGGAAAACGGTCCCTTCACCAGCCGCGCACAGCTGAAAAAGGTTCCCAAGCTCGGCCCCAAGGCCCTTGAACAGTGCGCCGGTTTCCTCCGTATCCCCGAAAGCAAGGAGATTCTGGACAACACCGGCGTTCACCCCGAGTCCTACGCCGCCGCCAAGGCGCTGCTGAATCTTCTGGGCTGCAAAAAGGGAGAGGATTTCTCCTCCCTGACGGAAAAGCTGAACGCCTACGGCCTGAGCAAGGCCGCCGCGGAATGCGCCGTGGGAGAGCCGACATTGCTTGATATCGCTAAGGAGCTGAGCAAGCCCGGCCGCGACCCCCGGGACGAGCTGCCCGCCCCCATTCTGCGCAAGGACGTGCTGGAAATGAAGGATTTGAAGCCCGGCATGGAGCTGACCGGCACGGTGCGCAACGTCATCGACTTCGGCGTTTTCGTGGACATCGGCGTCCATCAGGACGGTCTGGTGCATATTTCCGAGGTGTGCAACCGGCGTCTGCGCCACCCCAGCGAGGTGGTCAAGGTCGGCGACGTGGTGAAGGTGGTCGTCCTGAGTGTGGACGAAAAGCGCCACCGCATCGGTCTTTCCATGAAACAGGCAAAATGACGCAAATCGGCTGCTGCGGAAAACCGCAGCAGCCGAAATTTTATGCTTCACGGTTGTACAGTCTGGTCGGCTCCGGCTCCCCGTCGCCCTGCGCCATGGATTCCTTATATTCCGGTCTGTCTGCCAGGCGGATGATCGCGTTCTGTTTCATGGTTCCTCCACAAGTATTATTTTATACTACTATAGCATATTTTATCATCCCTGTCAAGCGTCCCGCGCCGTCCATTTTCAGCTTCAATATGCCTGAAAGTTCCGTAAAACCGCAACTTTTCCCCGTATGCTTGACTTTATCGCCGTTTTGTTGTATAATTTCTTGAAATTCCATTGGAATGGAGCAATTTTATGAAGAAGTTTATCCGCATTCTGGTGCCGCTCCTGCTGGCGGTGCTGATTATTGCCAGCATCGGCTGGTATCTGTTTACCTATGACCGTGGGTTCACCCGGGATTTTCTGCTGACCCAGGCTCGATACAATGACCTCCACGGCAATTCCCGCCTGTCCTCCTGGTTCTATGACCTTGCCTACAACTTCTCCAATCACGACGAGAATGTGGCCATCGAGCTGGCGAACCTGTATAAGGCCGACGGCAACTACACCAAGGCCGAGTACACCCTGACCAACGCCATCAATTCCGACCCCAGCGCCGAGCTGTTCACCGCTCTTTGCAAGACCTATGTGGAGCAGGACAAGCTGCTGGACGCCGTCTCTCTGCTGGACAAGATCACGAACCCGGAAATCAAGGCCGAGATCGAGGCGCAGCGGCCTGACGCTCCCGTCAGCAACTACGCGCCGGGCTACTACAGCCAGTATATCGACGTCACCCTGTACGCCGCCGGAAAGCTCTACTACACCACCGACGGCGAATACCCCTCCGTGCAGAACCCCGTTTACGAAAGCCCCATTACCCTCCCCGCCGGTGAGACGACCGTTTATGCCATCGCCGTGGACGACAACGGCCTTGTCAGTCCCCTGACGGTTCTGGGCTACACCGTGACCGGCGTCATCGAAGAGGTCAAGTTTGCCGACCCGGCCATGGAAGCGGCTCTGCGGCAGGTGACCGGTACCAGAGACGGCGACAGCGTCTACACCAGCCAGCTGTGGCAGATCACGGAGTTCACCGTTCCCGAGGACACGAAGGTCTACACCGACCTGACGTTCATGCCGTATCTCGAAACGCTGGTCATCAACAATCAGGACATCGATTCTCTGGAGAGCCTGTCCTCTCTGACCAAGCTCACGTCCCTTGACCTCAGCGGCAGCCGGTTCAGCCCAGACGAGCTGTCCGTCATTGCGGGGCTCCCCTCTCTGACCGAGCTGACCATGGTGGAATGCGGCCTGAGTACCATTGAAAAGCTGTCCGGCGCCAAGAGCCTTATCTATCTGAATCTGGGGGAAAACACCATCCGGAATCTGGACGTGCTGTCCTCCATGACCACCCTGACCGAGCTGAACCTCCAGCACAATGCCGTGACCAATCTCGACGCGCTGGCAGGTCTGTCCAACCTGCAAACCCTGGACGTTTCCTACAACGCCCTGGCCACTCTTGCCCCCGTGGCCAGCTGCGTCCGGCTGACGACCCTGCTGGCAGACAACAACCAGCTCACCAGTCTGGACGGCGTGAGCGGCCTGCAAATGCTGACCCGGCTGTCCGTGAACCACAACACGCTGACGGATGTCTCTCCCCTGGCCGTCTGCACGACCCTGACCGAGCTGGACATTTCCAACAACACCCTGACGGATATCTCCGCCCTTTCCACCCTGGTCAATCTGGAGCGGTTCGTCTTCTCCTCCAACCAGGTCACGGCGCTGCCCGAATGGCCGGAGGGCTGCAAGCTCCAGGTCATCGACGGTGCCTACAATGCGGTGACCAGTCTGGACAATCTGAGCAAAATGGAATCCCTGACCTATATCTATATGGATTACAACCAGATCAGCAACATTGATTCCCTTGCCGACTGCTACTGCCTGGTACAGGTGAATGTGTTCGGCAACCCCGTTTCCGACGTTGCTGCCCTGAGAGAGCACGACATCATCGTCAACTACGACCCGACCTGAGCATAGCAAATGCCCGCTGCTTTGAAAGCAGCGGGCATAATTTTTATCTATGATGCACCGCACTTCTCTCGCCTCTCACTTTGGGATAGGTGGCCGAGCGAAGTGAGGACGGAGAGGGTAAACTAGGGCAACACCGCACAATTCGGCGAGAAGTATCAGTCAGAATTTTTGCCCCAATTCAAAGTTCCAAAAATGGTGGAATACTGTATGTATTTCCCATTTTCGGAACTGCGGAAGTGGGGCAAAAAGGCGGCTGAGACTCGAAGACGCAATTGTGCGGTGCTGCCCTAGGATGTAAAGCCCTCTCAGTCACCTTCGGTGACAGCTCTCCCAGGGGGAGAGCCAAGGGGCTGCATATGTTGGCACAAGAAATGAAGCGTATCCGTACCGATACGTTTCATTCTCTGTTCAAAGCAGCGGGCATAATTATTCCTTTTGATATTCCAGAACCAATTTCAGCGCGGCTTCAATGGTCTGATTCCGCACCGCTTCCCGGTCGCCGGAGAAGTGATATTCCCTTGCGTCGGAATGCGCCGCGTCCTGATAACCGACGAAGACCGTTCCCACGCTGTGTCCGAATTCGTCCCCGCCGGGGCCGGCCAGACCCGTGACCGCCACTGCCACGTCCGCCTTCAGCAGCGCCCGGACGCCGGAGGCCAGATGCTCCGCCGTCGGGCGGGACACCGCGCCGTCACGTGCCAGTATTTCTCCCGGCACGCCCAGAATGTTCTCCTTGACCCAGTTGGTATAGCAGATGACGCCGCCCTTGTAGACCTCACTGCTGCCGGGAACCTGTGTCAGCGCCGCGCCGATGCCGCCGCCGGTGAGGCTTTCGGCGGTGACCAGTGTCTTTCCCCGAAGTGCTTTCAGAACGTCACAGCAAAGGCTCGTCATGATACGTCACCTTGATCTTTTCCACAGTTTCCAGTGCCCGGGCGATCAGCGCTTCCCTGTCCAGCTTCTTTTCCGCGTTCTCCACCTGCCCCAGGGTAGGCTTGGTCTTGGGATGCTTCGGCGTGAAGACGGTGCAGCAGTCCTCATAGGGCAGAATCGACGTGTCCAGTGTCCCGATTTCCCGGGCAATGGAAATGATGTCCTTCTTGTCCATGCCGACCAAAGGCATGAAAATGGGAATGTCTACAACGGCGCCGGTGACGGTCATGGCCTCCATGGTCTGGGACGCCACCTGACCCAGGTTTTCGCCGGTGATCAACGCGCCGCAGCCGTCGCCCTTGGCAATGCGCTGGGCAATTTCCATCATGAACCGGCGCATAATAAGAGTGAAAAATTCCTCGGGGCAGTTGTCCCGGATGGCTTCCTGAATCTCCGTGAAGGATACCACATTCACGGTCATCCGTCCGGAATACTTGGTCACCAGCCGGGCAAGCTCGATGACCTTGTCCTTGGCCAGCTGGGAGGTGTAGGGATAGGAGAAAAAGTGGACGGCCTCCACCTCCACGCCCCGCTTCGCCATCATATAGGCCGCCACAGGAGAATCGATGCCGCCGGAGAGCAGCACCATCGCCCGTCCGCCGACGCCGGTGGGCAGGCCGCCCGCACCCGGTTCGGCGGGGCCATGGACATAGGCGGACAAGTCCCGCACCTCCACGTACACGGTGTACTCCGGGTGACGGACGTCCACCTCCACCCCGGGGTGGGCTTCCGCCAGCCGTCCGCCGATTTCCTGGGACAGCTGGATGGAGGTCAGGGGGAAGCGCTTGTCCGAGCGTTTGGACTCCACCTTGAAGGACCTGGCACAGTCCAGATCGTCCCCCAGATAGTTTTCGATGGCGGCAAAGATCGCGTCCAAATCCTTCTCGCAGGGGCGGCAGCGGCACAGGCTTACCACGCCGAAAATGGAGCGGCAGGCTTCCCACGCTCCATCCACGTCCGCTTCCTCGTCCATCGGCTCCACGTACACCGTGGATTGGAGAATATACACGTCAAAATTGCCGTACTTCTTCATGCGGCGGCGGACATTTTGCCGCAGCTTGTTCTCAAACTGGCGCTTATTCGCGCCCTTCAGGACGATCTCGCCCAGCTTTAGTAGAAAAATTTCCTTCATTTTCGTTCTCCTGTTTATCGGTTTCCCAAATTGACCGCCCGGTACTGAATGGCCTCGGCGATGTGCTGGGGTTGAATGTCTTCGCTTCCGTCCATGTCTGCTACGGTTCTGGCGACTCTTAGGATGCGGTCATAGCTTCTCGCCGTTAAGCCCATGGTTTCAAACGCGCCCTTCATCAGCTCGGCGCATTCCTCGCTGAGTGTGCAATAGCGGCGCATTTCCTCCGGCCCCATCCGGGCATTGCACATTCCGCCGGAGCCGAAGCGCCGGTTCTGGATGTCCCGGGCGGCGTTGACCCGCTGCTTTACCGACGCCGACGGTTCCGCCTCCGCCCGTTCCCGCAAATCCTCAAAATGGACGGAGGGAACCTCCACCACAATGTCAATTCTGTCCAGAAGCGGCCCGGAAATGCGGCTGCGGTAGTTGTCCACGTCCCGCTGGGAGCAGCGGCACCGCCCGGAGGGGTCGCCGTACCAGCCGCATTTGCAGGGGTTCATGGCGCACACCAGCATAAATTCCGACGGGTACGTCACCGCCCCGGAAACCCGGGAAATGGTGACCTTTCCGTCCTCCAACGGCTGGCGCATCAAGTCCAGTGTGTCCTTCCGGAACTCCGGCATTTCGTCCAGAAACAGCACGCCCTTGTGGGCAAGGGAAATCTCTCCCGGCCTTGGGTTGGAGCCGCCCCCGGCAAGTCCGGCGTTGGACACCGTGTGGTGGGGCGAACGGAACGGCCGCTGGGTCACAAGGGGATTGCTGGGCGTCAGCATTCCCATGACGGAATAAATCTGACTGACCTCCAAAGACTCCTCCCAAGTCATATCCGGGAGAATGGAGGGCAGACGCTTGCTGAGCATACTTTTGCCGGAACCCGGCGGGCCTATGAGCAGCACATTGTGGCTGCCCGCCGCCGCGACCTCCAGCGCCCGTTTTACGTTCTCCTGCCCCAGCACGTCCTTGAAATCCGGCATGACGGTATCCTCCCGGGAGGGTACCCACAGCGGTTCTTCTTCCAGAGTCGTCTCCCCGTTCAGCCCCGCCGCCAGCTGCGCCACTGTATGGACGGGATACACCGCAGGCCCCCGTGCCAGCGTCGCCTCCGGGGCATTCTCCGCCGGGACGAACAGTGCCTGGATTCCCTCCCGCTTGGCGGCAAGCGCCATGGGCAGCACGCCGGAAATGGGGCGGATGGTGCCGTCCAGACTCAGCTCTCCAAGGAATGCGCTGGTGGATTTCGGCCGCCGGACGCTTCCGCAGGCCGCGAGAATACTTAACAAAATAGGAAGATCGTAATGCGTCCCCGCCTTTTTCAGGCTTGCGGGAGCCAGATTCACCGTAATGCGGCTCACGGGAAAGGACAGGCCGCTGCTCTTTGCCGCTGCCCGCACCCGATCCCGCGCTTCCTTCACCGCCGCGTCGGGCAATCCCACGATATCAAAGCCGGGAAGTCCCTGCGAAATGTAGCATTCCGCCGTGACGGCGCTGCCCTGGATCCCGGAGACGCCCAGCGTCCGGACGCTGCAAATCATGTTTCCGTCCCCCTTTTCTCTTTTGTTTTCCATCATACTCCATTCCACCGGAAAAGGCAATCCTTTTTTAGGGCAACACCGCATAATTTGACAAGGAGGCTCAGCCAGGATTTTTGTCCCAATTCAAAGTTTGGAAAACGAAGGAATACTGTATGTACCCGCAAGGGGTATGCCGCATCCGTAAGCCAGCTTGTGCTGGCAACGGCTGCGCTATATTTCTCGTTTTTCAAACTGAAGAAGTGGGGCAAAAAGACGGCTGAGACTCGCAGGCACAATCGTGCGGTGTTGCCTTAGTTTTCTTGTTTGCAGAATGTACAGTTTTGCTAAATCTTTCCTGTGGAAAAGCATGAATTTTTTATATGAGTGTCGTTTGATGGCTTTACAAACTGCACGAAAAGTGGTATAATATGCCCGACAAAATTAGAAATACTTTAGGAGGTATTCATTTTGGCTAGAAAATTCAAAACCATGGACGGCAATACTGCTGCCGCCCACGTCAGCTATGCCTTTACCGAGGTCGCTGGCATCTACCCCATCACCCCGTCCAGTCCCATGGCTGACAACGTGGACCAGTGGTCTGCCGCAGGTCGGAAGAACATCTTCGGCAACACCGTTAAGGTCGTCGAGATGCAGTCCGAGGCCGGTGCCGCCGGTACTGTCCACGGCTCTCTGGCTGCCGGTGCTCTGACCACCACCTACACCGCCTCCCAGGGTCTGCTGCTGATGATCCCCAATATGTACAAGATCGCCGGTGAGCTGCTGCCCGCAGTTTTCCACGTCTCAGCCCGTACCGTCGCTACTCAGTCTCTGAACATCTTCGGCGACCACTCCGACGTCTACGCCTGCCGCCAGACCGGCTTTGCCATGCTGTGCGAGACCAACGTGCAGGAAGTCATGGATCTGGGCGCTGTCGCCCACCTGTCCGCCATCGAAGGCCGCGTTCCCTTCATCAACTTCTTCGACGGCTTCCGTACCTCCCACGAGATTCAGAAGGTCGCCATCTGGGATTACGAGGATCTGAAGGAAATGTGCGACATGGATGCCGTTGAGGCGTTCCGCAAGCACTCCCTGAACCCCGAGCGTCCCGCCATGCGCGGCTCCCATGAGAACGACGATATCTTCTTCCAGCACCGTGAGGCCTGCAACAAGTACTATCAGGCACTGCCCGCAGTGGTCGAGAAGTACATGAACAAGGTCAACGAGAAGCTGGGTACCGACTACAAGCTGTTCAACTACTACGGCGCTCCCGATGCTGACCGCATCATCGTGGCCATGGGCTCCATCAACGACGTGGCCGAGGAAGTCATCGACTACCTGAACGCCCACGGTGAGAAGGTCGGCGTTGTGAAGGTTCGCCTGTTCCGTCCCTTCTGCGCTGAGAAGCTGCTGGAGGCCATTCCTGCCACCGCCAAGAAGATCGCCGTTCTGGATCGTACCAAGGAGCCCGGCTCTCAGGGCGAGCCTCTGTATCAGGACGTGGCCATGGCTCTGGCCAAGGCCGGCCGCAGCGACGTCACCGTCATCGGCGGCCGTTACGGTCTGGGTTCCAAGGATACCCACCCCGCTTCCGTCTTTGCCGTCTACGAAGAGCTGGCTAAGGACGCTCCCAAGAACGAGTTCACCATCGGCATTGTGGACGATGTGACCCACCTGTCCCTGGACGAGAAGGTCTCCCCCAACACCGCCGCGGAAGGCACCATCGAGTGCAAGTTCTGGGGTCTGGGCGGCGACGGCACCGTCGGCGCCAACAAGAACTCCATCAAGATCATCGGCGACCACACCGACAAGTACGTACAGGCTTACTTCCAGTACGACTCCAAGAAGACCGGCGGCGTCACCGTTTCCCACCTGCGCTTCGGCGACAAGGCCATCAAGTCCCCCTACTACATCAACAAGGCTGACTTCGTTGCCTGCCACAACCCCTCCTACATCACCAAGGGCTTCAAGATCGTTCAGGACGTCAAGCCCGGCGGCGTGTTCCTGATCAACTGCCAGTGGAATCTGGAGGAGCTGGAGCATCATCTGGATGCCGCTTCCAAGCGCTACATCGCCAACAACAACATTCAGCTGTACACCATCGACGCCATCGACCTGGCCATCAAGGTCGGCATGGGCAAGCGTACCAACACCATCCTGCAGTCTGCTTTCTTCTCCCTGGCGAAGGTCATGCCTGCTGAGGATGCCATCAAGTACATGAAGGACGCTGCCGAGCACTCCTACCTGAAGAAGGGCCGCGACGTCGTCGAGAAGAACTGGAACGCCATCGATGTGGGCGCTACCGCTTACCACAAGGTCGATGTTCCCGCTTCCTGGGCCACCGCTGAGGACAACAAGCCCGAGACCGTTCTGGAAGGCCGTCCCGACACCGTGAAGGTCGTCAAGACCATCCTGAACCCCATCGGCAGAATGGACGGCTACAGCCTGCCCGTTTCCGCCTTCGCCGATCTGCCCGACGGCCAGTTCCCCCTGGGTGCTTCCGCTTATGAGAAGCGCGGCGTTGCCGTTACCGTTCCTCACTGGGACGAGACCAAGTGCATCCAGTGCAACAACTGTGCCTATGTCTGCCCCCACGCCACCATCCGTCCCTACGCGCTGACCGCTGAAGAGGCCGCTGCCGCTCCCGCGAACGCCCGTCTGGTGGATGTCAAGGCCGGTAAGGGCAAGGGCGTCTACAAGTACATCATGGCCGTGTCTCCTCTGGACTGCATGGGCTGCGGCGTTTGCGTCGGCGTCTGCCCCACCAAGGCCATCACCATGGTTCCCCAGGAGAACGAGCTGCCTGAGCAGGACGTCTTCAACTACATGGTCTCCAAGGTCAGCGAGAAGAAGGACATGCAGGACAACACCGTCAAGGGTTCTCAGTTCCGCAAGCCTCTGCTGGAGTTCTCCGGCTCCTGCGCCGGCTGCGCCGAGACCAGCTACGCCCGTCTGGTGACCCAGCTGTTCGGCGATCGGATGTACATTTCCAACGCCACCGGCTGCTCCTCCATCTGGGGCGGTCCCGCTGCTACCTCTCCCTACACCGTGACTGCGGAAGGCCGTGGTCCCGCATGGGCGAACTCCCTGTTCGAGGACAACGCCGAGCATGGTCTGGGTATGTACACCGCACAGGCCGTCATCCGTGAGTCCCTGGCTAACAAGGTCAAGGAAGTCATGGAGAAGACCACCTGCGACGAGCGCAAGGCCGCTTGCCAGGCTTGGCTGGACACCTACAACGACGGCGAGGCCAACAAGGCCGCTACCAAGGCTCTGATCGAGAATCTGGAAGCCAAGGTCTGCTGCGACACCGTGAAGGACATCCTGTCCAAGAAGGAATAT
>UMJY01045008.1_pt1 | contig 15116 bp, 20 predicted proteins | sample 1966191 | NCBI WGS metagenome assembly UMJY01 (sample SAMEA4836161, study PRJEB28245) | human gut metagenome | biome: gut microbiome; material: fecal sample | place: Denmark | collected 2008 | reverse complement strand
CCTTTTCTTTGTCTCCCGCCGCAGCCTTTATCTGCTGTTCAAGCTGTTTCTTTTCCTCTTTGAGCTTCTCAATCTCTCTGTCAACATTATCTGTATTTGTCGTACATTTCTCTGCCTTTTTCGCTGGCTCCTCCTTTGGTTGAACATCTTTCGCCTTTGCCGCTCTATTAGGATCATCATACATCACTTTTGGATTACCGTTTTCATCCTGCCCTAAACGATACAGACCAATGGGCTTGCTGCCGGATTTTTCACTGCTGATATACTCGTCCTTTGGAATTGGAACCCCTTCACTTTTATTTTCTGCCCTCTGCTCTTGTGAAGTTCTTTTTACTTTATCCTGCTCTGTCTGTGCCCTTTCTAAATACTCATTTTTGTAATCCTTATAATTACCGCTTATTTCCATTGACATAAATCGTCCTCCTTTACTTAGTTACAATTAAATATACCTACAATTTTCTATTCGTCATTCATATAGCTGTTTTTAACAAACTTGTTGTGAAATGCTTTCTGATTGTTGCGGAATGATTAAAAGAACACTTAAAGTAAATTTTTCTCCATCTGTTCTTACTTCCATAGCTCCATGATATTTTTCTGCAACTGCTTTTATGTTGGCAAGTCCGGTTCCGCTGCGAAGGCTCCCTCTCCCACTGTAACTATTACTTATTTCAATCAATAGAAAATCACCCTGCACTTTTCCCGTTACATGAATATATTTTTGTTCGTCATGGTTCATTCGATTGCAGGCTGAAATAGCATTATCTAATGCATTAGAAAAAATAATACAGAAGTCAATATCAGCAATTTCACATGGATATGAAGCAATAAATGAACATTGCACCACTATCTGATTGTTTTTAGCTATTCCCAATTTATTTCCAATCAGAATATCAAGTACAGGATTATTAGTGCTTACCGGAAATGACATATCCGCTGTTAAATTTTCCATATCACTCATATATTTCAATGCGGCATCTATATTTCCATTCTGTACCAATTCTTTGACAATGGATATATGATTTTTCACATCATGCCGAAATGATTTTGTTTTCTCATAACGTATTTTTGCTTCCTCCACATACTGATTCAAAGAATGTTTTTCCAATTCTAACAGTGATAACTCTCTGCTTAATTTGAAACTTTCCATCAATTTTTTGTAAGAAAACATGATACAAAACAGACTGGCTATCCCTAATATCTGTATAAACAATATTGGAAATGGACTTATGCTAGGTAAACTGCCATCTGCTTCTATCGTAATGGTATCTCCATAAATATTTAAACTAATATATTCACTCGCTAAAAAAATCAATAATGTCGGTATTAAAATCATAAGAGCATATTTTGTCCTAACTGTTTCATCATATAAAAAATATTTATTTATAACCTGATAACACAAAACAGATATAACAAGAGCTATAATGCTACTTATTATCATAAAGAAAAAGCTAACTGCTTTAGGGTTCTCCAAAAATAAAAATGGAGATAAAATACACGATACCGAATTAGAAATTCCATAGCATAAGTGCATTATTTCAATCATTACAACCGCATATAAACCGACAAATATATTATATGTTTTACATATAAAAAATCCAGCTGCCATCAACAGCAGAACATATACCAATAACTCCATAATACTGCCATCCGTAAAAATCCTAATAACAGCAATTCCAAAAATAGCAAACAATATATAATAAATAAGCTTTACCTTTTTCTTAAGAAATCTGGTAAAGAAATGAAAAACTGTCAACATTTCAATGCTTCCCATAACATATACATTGAAAATATCTAATCCATCCATTCTTTCACACTCTCCGTTCCTTCATATATTTCAAAACAACACTTGAAAATTCTTTGCTCCGTAAGCGTGATACCGGTATCGTCTGATCATTTATCATATATGCCATTCCATTTTTATAACTTTTCAAATAGCTCAAATTAATTAAATAACTTCTATGACATTTGAAAAATCTCCCATCCAGTTTTGTTTCAAGATTTTCAATTCTGTCATAGTAATCAATAACTTCTCCCGACTTTAAATGCAGATATATTTTTCTGTCTATAATTTCACAAAAAATGATGTCATCAAAGGAAATAATATTGCTCTCGTATCCTTTCTGAACAAGCAAGTTTGCTTCATTGGCATTTTGCATGGAAGCAAATAATCTCTCCATTTTTTTGTCAAAATATTCTTCTTCAATTGGCTTTACCAGATAATCATATGCCTGCACTTCAAAAGCCTGAAATACCATTTCCTTTAAAACAGTTATAAAAATCAGGTAACCTTTATAATTCTGACTACGCAGCTTTCTTGCAGTTTCCATACCATCTATGCCATCCATTTGAATATCTAAAAACAAAATATCTATACTTTTGTTGTATCTTAGTAATTCCTCGCCGCTCCCAAATTGTGAAATTTTTATTTCTACATTTTTTCTGTGAAAAAAATCAAGTGCCAGCTTTTTAACTTTATCTGATATGTATTTTTCATCATCACAAATTGCAATGTTAATCACATGACCACCTCTTTTCTTAAATTAGTTATTTTAGCATCTATCATCAAATGAAACAATTATAATGCTTTGGAATGTAATTGTAATGTTGTGTAATGCCGAATAGCTCAATAAGTATATCGTCAGTATATTAACGAATCTAAATTTCTCGCTTAATATCGTCTGAATTAATTTTAACTATAAATGGAAATATCAGAATTGTCATACACACCACCATCAATCAGCCTGTAATCCGCATCAAAAACGGAATAATCATATCCCTCCGTACAGGTCTGTATACTGACAAATTTATCTTTTATGGAAAATGCCATCTGCTCCGGCTCTTTTACCTCGAAATAAGGATTGTCCCACTCCGTAATCGGTACATTTTCTTCGATGTGCTTCTGGTTGGCAGTAGGCATTAACTTTTCCATCTTGCCCTGTTCATAGAGCGTATCGAACCGGCTCATATAAAGGAAAATATCATCAAAACTGCCCTGTTTTAACTGATGTTCAAAACGCTGCTTCACAAAGTCTTTCACTTACTCTGGTATCATATCCCGGTGTACTCTTACCTTGTCGATACCAATACTGTCACTCAACGTCTGCAAATCGTCCATGAAGTGCTTACTTTCCTTTGCTTCGCTGCTGTGGGTAAAATCAAGGGACAGAACGTTTTCGTTATTCCTTACATGGATTACATCAAACTCAATGCCATGCACACTGATACCAAAGGTTGTCCTTGCCTTGTCATCGCTGTACTGTGCATCTTTGCCACGATACGCCTGAAATGCTTCCATGATGCGCTCAAGCTGTGCCCTTCCGTTTACCATGTAGGAACCAATGTTATTTTCTTTATTGAAAGGCATATTCGCCATTTCCCGCTCTGCTTCATAGAGTGCCGCAGCAGTTTCCTCATAAGTATCGTAATGCACTCCTGCAGGCGTGATGTCCTTGATCTGGTTCTGCAAATGCAAAAGTCTGAAATCCCCGTCTGCATACGGATCGTCAATAGCAAAGTAATTCTGTTCAAAGTCAAGCGTACTGACCTCATGCCATTCGTTGTAATTAACTAGGAACACTTCATTTTCCCTGTCCGGTTCATCGTTTGCGTGTTCCTGTGCTATCTCCGAAAAAATCTCCGTCTTTTCATCAATGACAGAAGTCTGTTCTTTTGTATGCTCTGCGATAAGCTCCTTTGTAAACTGCGGCACTTCCCTGTAACCGAAGAAATTCACATAATGGCTTGTGTTCTCTCCGTTCTGATGAAGCACCTCCACATCACTGACAGAAAGGGAATGTCCCCGAAAATCTGCGTGGCGATCTATATTAAAGCGGGTATAAATATCTTCAAGGCTTGTGCCCTCTACAAACGCTGTCGATCAGCTTATCCGCATGAGCAACCTGGTTGCATTGACATCTTTTACCATTGCCTCCAGATTCTTAAGCCCCATCTCTCCGTTATCAGGAACGATGAGAATCTCATGGATACTTGAAGGTAAGATGAAGAAGTCTCCACCGGCTCTCTCAGCTGCCTTATCCATGAAGTTCTAATATGCAAGAACTCCGGCACCGTGTACCTTATCAGGCACCGTTGCAACGTAGATCTTTTCATCTTCAGGCGCTACCGGGAAAAGTCCCATCATCTCGGCCTGCTCGACGCCCATCATCTCAGCCATGACTTCGCTCATGCCCTTGATCTCAACGGGCTTGATCTGAGGCGCGTTTTCCATCGCATCAGCGTGAAGCTGTTCGGGAGTCACGCCCATGCTCTCGATCAACTGGTTTGTTACCAGGATAGAAGCTCTGCCCTCATCATCAGAGTTCAGAACGAAGCGGTAAACAACTGCCATATCTTCCATGTTCTGACGAGGTACGGTTTCAAGCATCTCCTTATTCGCTTCCGCAGAAACAACTTCCATCGCAAGTTTTTCTTTCATCTGAGAAAGTCAGGTCTCTGGATGATGCCGTTTGTCACAACATCAACGACCTTATCTACGACTTCATCGTAGGTTCTACCATTTTCCATCGCATCGTAGAACTTATCGATCCCGACGTTCACACCGATGTTGCTACCCTCCGGTGTAACAGTGACTGCCTCGTAGCTCTCATTGAGCTTGTTTACCGTGTGGACTGAGATGTTTACCTCAGCGCCCTGCTCGTACAGTCTGTCCTGTAAGTCCTCAACGAACTTCTCTTTGAATGTTTCATAATCCATAGTGTGTTTTATCCTTTCGCTATTTTGATGTAGGTTTTGGATCGTCATCCTCGGCCGTAGGTTGGTGGCATGAAAAAAGCGCCAGGGTCATAACCTCTTTCAAAGTCATGATCTGATGCTGATCATTGCCGGTATTCTTTTGCAAAAGAAAATGGACTTGGCTGGCGGGGTGTTTTTTCCCCGTTCGCTTTGTCCATTGTAAATATAACACACTGATTTTTAAAAGAATATACTCGAAATATACCGATTTTATACTTTTTCAAGCACTGCCTCCCGATTGTTTATGAAATGTACCGCATTTCCTACATACTCCAATATTTCATCTGCAGACATTTCTGATATTAATTTAGGATGCTTTTCTTTTGTCATCCAGATTATATTTTCTGCGCACGGTGTTCTACTGAAGATGCTATCTAAATACTGCGATTTAATCCAATCGCAAACCTCATCATCTGAATCAAAAAATTTGGAAAGCATTCCTTTACCAAAACACTGATATAGAGTCGCATCGATCCTATCTTCTGTAAATAGATACCGCTGATTGTTCATTCCTCTAGCACCTTCCGGAAGAAGCATGTAGTTTCCTCGGGTATAGCATATCTCTGCAAATTCAGAAATCATCTCATTCACTTCAAGAATCTTTTTGCTGTATCTACCCTTAGATTGAATCTGTCTCCTTAATGCTTCTAACGATTTCAGTGTCTTAGAAACCTTCCAATGCGCTTCATTATTCAGTAAAGTCTTATAAATTGTCCAAAAAGATACTATGACATCGGCATGCAACGCTGTATTGTCGTCGTATCCTAGATTCTTGAAATATTTGGCATCCTCATCATACTTCAACCTAATCTGCTCTTTTTCAAATGGTGTCGACTTTTTGTATTCTACTCTCTCTGCGACCTCTTCCCATGCAATATAATAATCGATAATTTCTTCAACTTTACTCATTTTTCATTTCTTTCTCTGATTCTTGTTCCATATCGTTATTAATCAAATACTCCTGATACTCCTCGTATACCATCTTCAATTCTTGAACCATCTCAGTATCATCAATCTTTCCCTCTTGATGTTCATTTAGAATTTTAATGCCTTTATCAATAGTATCCACAATCTCTTCTTCCGAAATATACTCCTTATACTGCTTCAGCAATGGCACAACAGAATAAACACTTTGTGGATTACTTATAACCTCTGCTATCAGCTGCCCAGCTTTCTCTATCTCAGGATATTCATACCAAACATTACTGTTTGCAAAAGCATCCATCAGCATGATTCTATCGGAAGAATAACCATTTTCTCCATACATATACTCAACATCATCAATAAGTGTTTGCGGAATATCCCCCTTGATTACGGTTTCTAAGTATTCTACTAACAATCCCAAATCAAAATCTAAAGGTTCTATCTCATCGATAAACTTGATAAACGCATTCTTGTGCTGCATTTTTCTAAAAAATACCAACAGTTCTTTAAATGCGACACTTTCATCTAACTGTTCCCGCATTAAGGAATTCTTCTTATACTCTCCTACAAATACTTTTTCTGCTTTGGATCCTGATCTCAATTCATACGTATAGGTTGTATTACGATTGCTTCCTTTTTTTATTAACCTATAGTACTTATGCGCAATACTTCCAATGGTTCTTCCGATTATCTCCTTAAACTTCTCACTCACAATCAGATAATTTTCTTGACATAAATCCATTGATTGGTCAATTAAATCATTGTCTTCCGCAAATTTTCTAAGAAGTTTCAATTCAGCATTCCAATCACCTTCAACGTTAAATCTCATGTACCTAGCATGATTGTAGAATGAGTCCAGAATATTAAAGAAGGCATTTTCTCTACTGCAAAACTCCAGGTTTTCTCCCTTGGCATTAACCAATTGAATAATCTTGTCTCTCAGACCCGTATGGCTATGAGTAATAAGACTCTTCTCAAATTCTTTTTCATCCACATAATCGTCCATTCCCCATAGAACATAGACGATTTTTTGCAGTCTCTCTATACCAACTGAAGTATCATATAAAGCGGTAAATGTTGAGCCATCATTTGCAAAATGTGAAACTCTATATATTTCGTGAATTCCGTTATATATAAACTCTCCCGCTATATCTAGCTCCACCACCATATTAAAATTCTTGTAAGACCAATGCTCATCCATTGAAAACTCTCCCTATTTATATATTCTATTCCTCTCCCCAAAATCTTCGCTCTTCTCGGCGACGTTCTTCTTCCTCTTCTTCCTCGCGACGATACTCGCTGTCATCCCAGTTATAAACGTATTCACCACGATCAATACTGAAGCCGTCTCTTTCTATATACTCATACTCACTGGAATCATAATTGAATGCATATTTCGCCATGGCTTATTCCTCCTCCAAAACGTACGTCAGCATATCAAATGCCGCCTGTTTCTTCGCATCTTTCTTAGACGAAGATCTTCCATTGATTACAATATCAACTTCTTTTACTTTGCACTGACAAGCCCAGATCGGATTACCATCCTCATCATGGGTTTCCTTATACTTATAAGTAGGTAAAGAGAAATAGCCTCTTCGAGATAATGTTTCCAACTGTCCGATAGAATCATTGTAGTTGGGATTCTCTATCTCATCTTTAATTGTTGGAAACAACGAATTATCTTCAAGAAATCTATAAGCAGTCCGTGCCGCACCAAATCTTGCATCATATTCAGAATACCCATACTCTTTAAAAGTCTCATCTCTTCCATGGAGCTTAAGAGTACAGACATACTTCCGATCTTCAGCTGATCCAAGTGTTCGCGCTTTCTCTCCCAGGATCACATTTCTGTCCGCAAGCACGTTATAAAATCCATATGAATTGTTTTGCTCGATATGATATTGCGGTAATGCCCCAGCAGTCTCTGTACACCAATCCTGCACCTGACCTATAAAGTTCTCGTACTCGTCATCATTGTCAAGTTCTGCGTCCGGGCAAAGCATATTATCAACCACACGTTCCAGCTTCACCAAATCCCAATTTGAATCCAAAGCAACCGCACCAAGAATTGCTTCAAAAAGATCCTCCTTGACAGATTCCTGACGTTCTACATGCCTATCTATATCTCCCTGTCCCATAAACAAATAGTCTGCAAAGCCAAGCAGGTCAATTCTATATGCCAACTTCTTTTTTTGTACAAGACGCGCTTTGAAATCAGTCAGTTCTCCTTCATCATACTCACACAGAAAGTCATCGAAATCCTCATTGGAATCGTACTCCTCATCATCATGAGCATAACTGCCATAGCTATCTGACAGGTACTTAACAACGATAAGATCTAAAACCTTATCTCCTATGAATTCTAATATCTCGTTGTCGCATCCACCGTTTTCCATAGCATAGGATTTTCTTGTGAACGCTTGTAATAGTAGATCTTCGTTTTGGAAATGATAATCGATACGTTCCTGAATTGTTGCTAATTCTTCTTTGGTCATAAAAAAACCTCCTAGTAATGTGTTTTTACTAAAAGGCAGAAAGATAGTCTGGCAGAAAATCCACGTACACAAAATACGCCTACATACCAGACATGATAGATTAAATTTAATTCTTTGTTTTGAAATGTTTACCGATGTCCACTTGCATAAGCAAGGATAAACGTGCTCAAACAATGTTTCAAATTTAACTTATTATGCCTCTTGCAATTAGAGATTATCACAGCCCCAATCAAAACACAAGATATTTTTACACAGAGGAGCATTGCCCCCCTGTGTAAAATATCCTGTCTCACTCATCACAATGCTCGAATCTTCTCTCTCAAGGAATCGAAAGTCTCCTGCAGCAATACACATAAAAAGAGTACCGCTACTATCCCTGCAAATATAATCCCCAATATGAGTAAATCCGTCCATCTCTGGGTAAACAGAGCATAAACAAAGAAAACCACTACTAAAAGAATGAGTAGGCCTATTACCGCTCCGGTTAAGTGAAATGCAAGCTCTACAGCCCACTTCATTAAAAAGAGCAACAGCGAAACCGGTAACAATATGAACTTCAATAATTTCCGAAGTACAAACATGATCATCCCTCCGTATCTGCATTCTCTTTCTTCCAGTCCTCAAGTAATTTGAACAGTACATTCTCCATCTGAGACTTTGTATAGAAGACTTGGAAGAACTCCCTTAACTTATCCTTTGTAAGGGTTATCTTTTGAAATCTGTTATTTTCATTTAAAGGAGCATTCTCATTCAGAATCCTGATCAGTTCCATCTTACTTATCGTATCGTGTTCCTTCAGATAGTCCCTGACTGCAAAAATCTGAAACGTCTTGCAGATATCATTTTCCAGCATATAATCATAAATCATTTCCTGAACCTTATGATTCAGAAAACATACCTCAACAGCTGTGGTCAGTGCCAAAGCTTTCTTATCTACCAAATCAAGTATTGGAGGGACCAGCTCCACCAGGCGAAGATACCGATGCAGTTGAACGCGACTTTCACCAACCTGATCAGCAAGAACGATATCGGTCTGAAAATTTCTCCCGAATTGGAAGGAATTATTTTTGGAAGGTCGTCCTGCTTTTCTTCGCATCGCATCATACTTCATTTTATATGCAAATGCTTTCTCACTTGGTAGGATTTCCTCTCTCTGCAGATTGGAATCCACCACGGCCAAAACAGCTTCGTCGTCATCATATTCTTTTACGATAGCCGGAATCTTCTCTAAACTGATCTGATTTACTGCGAATAACCGTCGGTGACCGGAGAGCATCTCATAATCACCATCTTCTAAAGGACGTACAGTAACAGGAACCAGTATACCATTCATCATAATACTTTCTACAAAATCATGCATCTTATCATCATCCAAAACTTTGAATGGATGATCCTTAAATGGATGGATCCGGGCTACTTCAATTTCATCGCATCCTGTAATCGTTGGAACTCCCAGCAATTCATCGATTGATGTCATTTTGATTTTCTGACCTACTCTTTTAGCCATGGCTGATCACCTCCGTCAATGTTCTGTATGCGGTAGCTGCTTTTCCTTTTGGATCATATTGATAAATGCTGGAACCCTCTGCGCTGATTTCTGCAGATCTTACCGAAAGAGGAATCAATGTATCAAAGACCCCAAGTTAATCTGAATAAGTATCAACCACCAACTGAGAAATATCCCTGGCATAATTTGTTCGTGAATCCACCATAGTAAGAAAGATTCCTTCTATGGACAGTTTCTTATTTAACCGACGCTGCACACGGTCTATCGTCTTTATCAGCTGTTCCAAACCTTTTACCGGTAAATATGCAGCCTGGACCGGTATCAGGACGCTATCCGCACAAGCCAGGGCATTTATCGTAAGCATTCCAAGCGAAGGCATACAGTCGATTATGATATATTCATATTCCGATTTAATAGACTTCCAACGTTTCCATTTCCTTATGGTACAGGATTCTCTGGAGCTTGCTGCGCATCATCGTGGCAGTCAGAAACATACTCAGCACCCCGTACAGAATAACATCCACCAGGTTTTTGGATAGAATTGGGTTGTGCTGCGCAAAGAAAGCAAGTCCCATATAGAGCAGCATACTGCTCAGAATCAGCCCGTTCATGACCGCCGTTCTGGCGGTAAACAGCAGCGGCGCTGCCACCATGAACACAATGTAGTTGACGGTGATCTCCTCCGGTGTAATCAGCGTTCCCGTAATAATGCCGAACAGCAGCAGCGCGGCAAAAAAGCTGTATACAACCAGTTTTTTCCCCAAGAAGCTTCTAAGTTGACAACGAGAAATGCAAAAATAGACCAAAGAAAGGAACGTATAGACCAGATACACCCATTTAAATTTTCCGATACTCAGAGAAAACACACTCACCAGCGTTATGACTCCAAAGGCAACAAGCGCCACAACAGAATACAGCCGCATGGCTTTCCAGTTTTCTTCCCATACATCCTTTTTTACTTTCTCATAATCACCACAACTAAACATAAACAACGAAACAATTTGATTCATACGTTTTTTCTCTCCTAACTCTGTTCAATTACCGCTTTGCCCATCTTATAAGGAGGAGGAAGCTCTTTATAAATATCTTCTTCTCCATATCTGTAAATCTGTCGTACAGATTATCGAAGAATAATAAGAACTGATACACATTATCACCGGATATCTTTTCCTGCTTAATATTATACAGTCTTGTCGCCACTGCTTCAATGGAAATTTCAATTTCCTCTATCTCATCATAAAGTTTATCCAGACGCACATGCATATCCTCATACTTCTTGTCATAATACTCGTCCGATACAGATAAGTTATCCATCTGATTTGCCAGCTTGTTCTTGGTGCCTCTTTTTCCTATAAAAATACGATTTTTAAGCTACTATTTATTAAATGAATGGGATGTTCCAAAAATTGGTGTACTTTAATAAACCTATATAGGTTTTAAAAATTTTCATTTTGATATTTCTAAATTCAGGCACTTTTTAAAGGAAATAAATGTCTCCAAACGAGCCTTCAGCCTGAATACTCCGGTTCATCCGATACAACTTCTGCGAGAATACGCTTAGAACAAGGGGCAAAATGAATGCTTCTGAATCGTGCAAATGTTGCATGGTCAGGTGCAGAATGCCCTTCTAAAAGAAACATGAAATTGATATCTCTTTTGCAGTTTAATTCCATAGAACGGGATGAATAATCACCATTCATGTAAGAGTATAAAACAATCTTCAAAAGTGTTCTTGGCGATAAAGAATTTATTCTATCACAAGTAGAATATAAATCAGTCAAATCCATCTCCTCTACAAACTGACTGAGTAACCGCACAGAATCATTCTTAGGAGAAAAAGGGGCACCGCACTAATTTCTTAGTGCGACATCCCCTTGATTGCCTATCTGCAAAGGCAGACGGGGCTGTCAACGGCGGCGCAAAGCAACATTCATTTTACTGTTGACTGGCTCAGCTGGCTTTTTGCTATTGCCTTGTAGTAAACACAAATAGAAATGATTGCTGTAATCGCTTCCGTGATCCAAAACGCATTCCAGACGCCAACCGCTCCGAAAAGCCTGCTGAGTAAAAATGCAGTTGGAATGATAACCACAACATACCGGCAAAGTGAAATCAGTAATGAAGGAATGCCTTTTCCAAGTCCCTCCAGTGCGCCGGAAGATGTAACGGAAACCGCCGAGACGATAAAACCGGCGCCGATGATACGCAGGGCTGTTTTCCCGATCTGGATTGTCGCTTCTGTGTGGGTAAACAGCCCAATAAGCTGGCCGGGGATTAGCAGACATATTACTGTCCCAAGCACCATAATGATACCGCTCATGCACAAGACGATTTTATAAATCTGGCTGACTCTTTTGTTCTCCCCCGCACCGTAGTTATAGCCGATCAATGGACGCATCCCCTGAACAATGCCATTAGCCGGAAGATAGATGAATGTCTGCAATTTATAATAGATTCCCAAAACCAGAATATACACTTCGGAATATACCGCCAAAATAGCATTAAGCGCCGAAATCAAAAGAGATGGGAGCGCAAGATTCAAGGTTGCGGGAATGCCGATGGAGTACAGCTTTATTACCATCTTTTTGCTGAGCAAAATGTACTGCCTGCGGATATGCACGCGAATTGGCCGCACAAAATAAACGACCAGATAAATCGCAAGCGTCAAGGCCTGCCCGATGCCGGTTGCCAGCGCAGCGCCTTCGATTCCCATTTCAGGGAATGGACCATAGCCAAAAATCAGAATGGGGTCTAAGACAATGTTTGTTATACACCCACACATCAAGCTGATCATGGTTGTTTTCATGTTTCCTACAGCTTGGAATAGTTTCTCGAATGTAACACCAACAATGATAACCAATGTAAAAGCGAACGCAATAACAGAATAGTGGACGCCAAGTTCAATCACTGTCTTGGATGAAGTAAACATTCCTAAAAAAGCCGGCATCATTGTAATACAGCAGACTGTCATAACAATGCCGTGAATCATGGCAAGCACAAGTCCCTGCGTGGCAGCTTGATCTGCTTTTTTGTTATCTCCAGCGCCTAGATAGAAGGCGATCACTGCGTTGATTCCAACGCCAAATCCGATTCCAACAGCATTGATAAAATTTTGAACCGGGTAAACCAGTGATAATGCCGTCATAGCTTCCTCGCTTATCTGCGCGACGAAAAAGCTGTCGATAATGTTGTATAGAGAATTAACCAACATGGATAAAACCATAGGCAGGCTCATGGATAAAATCAACGGCAATACCGGTTTTTCTTTCATAAAAGTATCGTTCATCATTTCTCCTCCTTGGAACATGTTATAAGATATTTTTGTGGCGATGCCATGCCATTATTACGAGCGCAATGAGCATAGTGGCGGTTTCCGCAACAGGAAATGCAAGCCAGATTCCATTCAGCTGGAATAATTTGTCCAGACACCATAAGGCAGGAACAAGGAAAAGCAGTTGTCTGCATAATTGAATCGCTATGCTGGAACCTACTTTTTCTGTCGCCTGAAAATAGGTTGAAATCATGGTAGAGAGACCGCAAAACAGATAGCTTGCCGCCATAATTCGCATAGCGGATATTCCAAAGGAGCGCATGGCTTCTGACGCTGTAAATAATTCCAAAAGCTGTTCCGGAAAGAAGTTGACGGTCAATGTTCCCAGTATCATCATACCGGAGACCAAAGCGGTTCCGTATCGGAAAGCGGAGTGCAGCCTATCTCTGTTTCCCGCACTGTAGTTAAACCGCATAATAGGCAAACAGCCCTGAATCAAGCCGTTTACTGTCATAACGATCAGCTGCTGCACCTTAAAATACGCACCAAAGAATGCAATCGCCGTATCGGAATACGCCACCAGAAACAGATTGACGAATGTCACCATAAACGAACTGAGGGCATTCATAATGAAAGATGGTAAGCCAAGGGTGAATATACGGACAATCATCCACTTTTGTATATGAAATTCTTTGATCTTTATCCGCACTTTTTGCTTTTTGCCCAACAGCAAGGCAAATGCCAAAATCATGGATAACAAATAGCCCGCAACAGTAGCCACCGCAGCACCACGGATTCCCATAGCTGGAAAAACACCAATACCAAAAATTAGTAGTGGGTCAAATACAAAATTAACGACCACTCCTGCAATCTGGAACCACATAGGAGCAACCATGTTCCCAGTAGCCTGTATCATCTTCTGGATTGCGATATGCACCATGTTGGGAATTTGCATGAACGAACATACGCTCATATAGGCAATACTCAACTGATAAATTTCTTCGTTATTGGTGAATGCCCCAAAGTAGGGTTTCATAATCAGTAATGACAGAAGATTGAGCAAAGCACCAATTCCAAAGGCCAGTAACAATCCATGTGTGACGGTAGTATTTGCCTCATTCTGCTTTCTCTGTCCAAGATACCCTGCAATCAGTACATTCACGCCAACGCCAATCCAGATAGATGCCGCATTCATCAAAGTTGTAATGGGAAACGACAGGGAAACCGCCGTCAAAGCATTTTCACTCAGCCGCGCTACAAACGCGCTATCTATCAGATTATAGGAATATTGCAGAAACATGGAAATCAGCGGCGGTATCGACATTTGCCAGATAAGTTTTCCAACGGGCGCAACCGCCATTTTGTTATTGGTCTGCATACTTTCCCTCTTTTCCACAAATTGTCCGAACAATATAGTTTTGTTTGAGTGCTACAGGCTGACCGGCTTCCAGTACAGCGTCCAAAGCCTTGGAAGGGACAAGTTCCGATTTATAAGCCCGTACACTACGGCGCGTCTTGATAAGAGACAAAAAATTATTTTCCATACAGATATAGTTCTCCATTCTGCTAATACTTCCGAGATACAGGCAGCAAAAAAAGCCACACAACTATCACAAGATAGCTGTGTGGCAAAAAGATGACCGAATCCGGAAAAGTCCACTAAAATTTTACGTTTATTATTATAGCGAACCCGAAGGAGACTGTCAAGCATCAATCATTACGGAATTGCGGCCATAGTCTATGAGCGTGATTTCTCGCGAAAAACCAACAATCTGTATCTGTTTTTTTGTGATGTAGTCAAGGAGCTTTTCATAGTGCCGCAAACTACTAACACTAATATGAAACAATTTTGACACTTCACCTATTGAGAAGAGATTTTTCCGATCCATATTTTACTCCTCCACCAGAACAAGTGTTGATTTGCGCCGTATGACTCCAAAGGCGATTAGGCAGATCACGACCGATATCAGTGAGCCTGCTCTTCTTACACTTCTTACAATAAAAATCTATAACTTTTAACTCTTTGTTCAATTCAGTTCGCTCCCTTTCTCGAAAAAAATAACAGCCTTACGTTTGATTTCGTAAGACTGTCTCATAATTTCTTTATTGAATTGTAACTGCTTAATACTTAAATATAACTGTTTTGCACTCTTCACAAATTGAAGCA
>UMJY01054415.1_pt1 | contig 15121 bp, 8 predicted proteins | sample 1966191 | NCBI WGS metagenome assembly UMJY01 (sample SAMEA4836161, study PRJEB28245) | human gut metagenome | biome: gut microbiome; material: fecal sample | place: Denmark | collected 2008 | reverse complement strand
AGAACAATTTTTATTTTATGAAGTGCGAACTACTGCCAAGTTGCTCCATGAGGGATGCAGCTCAGAAGAAGTAGTAGAGCGTATTATTTCAGATAATTTATTTCAGTATCCGACAGAAAAGTCGGTGCGAAAGATGGCGCTTGCTTGCCTGAGAAGATTAGAGGCACTTGGTGATAATTCTTTAGTTGCAGCAATCGCAACGCAGCCATCCGATGTAGCAAAGCAGATATGTTTGTATGCCATGATGAAACAGTACCGCTTGATTTGGGATTTCATGATTACCGTCATCGGTGAGAAATACAGATTATCGGACACTACTTTTGGCAAGATAGACTTGAATAGCTATTTCCTGCGATTGCAGGAGCAGGATGACTGGGTGGCCACATGGAGTGATTCTACGGTTACCAAGCTGAAACAGGTAATCGTAAAAATACTGGAGGAAAATGAATACATTGATAATATTAAATCTGTAAAGCTCAACCCGGTATGGCTCCAGCCTGTACTTGAGAATGCAATCCGTGAAAATGGTGATGAGATTGCTCTTCCTGCATTCAATTGCTTTTCGTAAGGAGGTAGGCCCAAGTGAGTGAATTGAAAGAAAGACTAGATAACCTCAGAGCCTTAATGCAGGAGCCAGAGTTTCTTGAAGGTAAAGGTTTAAGCAATGAGGTAAATATACGAATCTTCTGTTATGACCCATCCGATGAGATGATGGTCAGACATTTTATCGAGCAGATTATGACAGATCAGTCAATGAACTGTCACCTGATAGAACATAACTTATATGAGGTGTTTCTTTCTATCTGTGAAGATAAGCGCATTGCAAAAACAATACCTGCTATGGAAGAGAAAAAGGGTAAAGAATTTATTCGAGACCAGATGAGCTGTATGGCCAATAATACAACTTTTGTAAATAAGATGAAATATGAACCGCATGAAGCTGGTGACGTACTTGTCATCACAGGAGTGGGAGATGCATTTCCGTTTATCAGAGTCCATGATCTGTTAAATGCGATGCAGCCAGAATTTCCAGATGTTCCGATTCTGGTGTTCTATCCGGGTAATTATGATGGCCGTGATGTGCAACTGTTTAATTGCCTGAAGAAAAATCCTTACTACCGAGCTTTCAATGTGATTTAAGGAGGAACAGTAATGGTTATTGGACAATTATTCCAAGATGATATTAATCGTAAAATCAATGGCGTAGTTAAAGTAGACCAAGATGCCACAGATGTTCTTGTTCAGGAATTGGACGAGTATGTTATTACCAGAGATTTGAAGAAGCATTTCATTACCTTCTTTAATAATTATGGAGAGTCTTTCCGTGAAGGCACTGCAGATATCGGTGTGTGGATTTCCGGTTTCTTTGGAAGTGGTAAATCTCACTTTCTGAAGATGCTTTCTTACCTGCTTGCTAATCAGGAGGTTCAGGGTGTTCGTACCGTAGAAAGATTTCGTAAAAAGTTTGAGGATGACCCGGCAACATTCATGCTGATTGATTCCGTTACCAAGGGTCATACGGACACAATCCTTTTCAATATCGACATTGAGGGCTCCATCAACAAGGACAAGACTGCTGTTCTTCGTGTTTTTGCAAAGATGTTCTATAACTACCTTGGTTTCTATGGAGAGAATCTTAAGGTGGCAAAGCTGGAACAGTTCATCGAAAAGCGTGGAAAGACAGCAGAGTTCCGTCGTGTATTTGAGGAGAAAAATGGTGGCCCTTGGCTTGAGTCCAGAGATGCCTTTGCATTTTTCGAGGATGATGTTGTTGAGACATTAAAAGAAGTTCTCGGAATGAGCGACGATGCTGCACGTAACTGGTTCAATGGAACCGAGACCGTTGAGACCAGTATCGCACAGCTCGTATCTGAGATGAAAGAATATGTAGATAATAAGCCGGGTGATTTTCGTCTGTTGTTTATGGTCGACGAGGTTGGTCAGTATGTAGGTGGTGACACAGACCTTCTTATCAATCTACAGTCTCTGGTTGAGAAAATCGGCAGTGAGTGCAACGGTAAAATATGGGTTGTTTGTACTGGTCAGGAAGCTATCGATGAAATCATCAAGGCTCGTGAAAATGAGTTTTCTCGTATTCAGGCCCGTTTCAAGACCAGACTTTCTCTGACTTCTTCTTCCGCAGACGAAGTTATCCAGAAACGTATTTTGAAGAAAAAGCCTGAAGTGGAACCTGCATTGGAACAGGTATATAGCCAGAATGATTCCGTTCTTCGTAATCTGTTCAGCTTTACTGATGCAATGTTGGACATTAAGGGATATACCGGTCCGCAGGACTTTGCCAGAAACTTCCCGTTCGTACCTTACCAGTTCATTATTATGCAGAAGGTATTTGCTGAAATCCGTAAACATGGTAACTCCGGTAAACACCTTTCCGGTGGTGAGCGTTCTATGCTTTCCGGATTCCAAGAGGCAGCACAGAAGATTCAAGACAAGGATGAGTATGCATTGGCACCGTTCTACCTGTTCTACGATACTGTACATACATTCCTTGACAGCTCTATTCGTCGTGTTATTGAGCGTTGCCAGAAGGCAGCAGACAACGGTGACGGTATTGAGCAGCAGGATGTGGATGTGTTAAAGCTCCTGTATCTTATTCGTTATGTCGATGATATTCCGGCAAACCTTGATAATATCGTCATCCTCATGGCAGATGATATCCGCATCGATAAGATCACGACGCGAAAGATAGTGGGCGCAAGCCTCGACCATCTGCTGAGTCAGAACTATATCGGCAGAACCGGTGATACATATAACTTCCTGACCGATGAGGAGCAGAATATCCAGCGAGATATTTATAAGAATACACAGGTGGATACTTCTGCCATCGTGGAGCGTATCGGTCAGATGATTTTTGCTGATATTTATACAACAAAGAAATATCGTCACGGAAAGTATGACTTCCCATTCGACAAGATGGTGGATACCACAAGCATTGGTGCTGTAACCGGTGGCATGAGACTTCGCATCATGACAGTAGCAACAGACACTGTTGAGAAGAGCGAACTTCGCCTTATGACAGAGTCTAAGAATCAGGCAATCGTTGTGCTTTCTGAAACACCATATTACGAGTCATTGGAAAAAGCAATGAAAGTGCGTAAATATGTAAAGCAGCGTAATGTAGCACAGCTACCGAAGTCCGTACAGGACATCATTCGAAATCATCAGGATGAGGCTAACAAGTACGAAGCATCTGCAGAGGAAGATTTGAAGAAGGCAATCGTTGATGCAGAGTTCTATGTAGATGGAGAGCGTATTGAAGTTAAGGTTGGCGATGTTAAGAGTAAGCTGGATCAAGCACTAGAATATTTAGTTACTCATGTTTATAGTGAACTTGGTCTTATTACAAAGAATGCAGATACAGACGCTGATATATTGGCAGTACTGCAGGGTGACCATCTGAATGGTGTTATGGCTGGTATGGAAGAAAACCATGACGCCGCAGTGAAAATGGAAGAATATTTGGAAATGCAGGACGCAAAAAAACTTCCTACTTCGATGGCAGATGTACAGAGCCGCTATCAGGCAATTCCGTATGGCTGGAAAGAAATCGATATTGCAGTTGTAGCTGCAATGTTGATTTATGACCAGAAGGTTACCATCAAATATGGTGGAGAAACTATCCAGCTGGGTAATCCAAAACTTCCGGATATGCTTCGTAAGAAGAGTGAGATTGGCAGAACAAGCATCTCTAAGCGTCAGATCATTACGGCAACTAAGATGCGTGCCGTCAAAGAATTGCTGCGTGAATACTTCGATGTAATGGACGTACCGGATGATGAAGACGGGCTAGTTGGATATATTGTTGAGAAGTTTGAAGAACAGAAGTCTCATTATGAGAAGCTGAATGAACGTTATGAGGGCCATAAATATCCTGACCACCACCTTGTGACAAAAGCTCTCAGCCTAATGGAAAGTGTACTTTCTCAGCGCAAGGATAATACAGCTCTGATTGACAGGCTTCTAAAAGAGGAAGATAACCTTCTTGATAATAAGGATGATATGCAGAGCGTTGAAGGTTTCTTTAAGAATCAGGTACAGGTATTCGATGCAGCTGTTCGCATGGAAGCAGAGCTAAGAAACGACCTCTCTTATCTTCAGAAAGAAGAGGAGGCAAATCAGGCTCTGAATCAGATTCGTAAGATTACCGTAGTGGAAGCTGGACAGAGCAGCGTTTATAAGAGAATCCCTGAACTGAATGGATTGATGGATATAGTTCGTGAGGGCCACGGAAGGCTTCTTGAAGCAAAGCGTGCTGAGATTCTTGAAATCATTCGTCAGTGTTTGGCTGAGATTCATACTCTTGCCGGTGATGTTTATGATGCCAGAGCAATATCTGAGCGTGCAGATAAATTCTTTGATCAGCAGAAGACAAGAGTGGCAGAACTGGAAAGCCTGCAGCTTCTTGATGGTCTGGTACCTCAGATGTGGGGATATAAGGATGACACAGTCAATAAAATCGATAGCATCGTTCATCCAAAGACTCCGGTTGCACCAACCGTCAAACCAAATGAAGGTGGAGCAGTAACTCCTCCAGTTGCGAAGAAGGTTATTAAGAATGTATACCGTCAGGCTGCATTTCCTTCTAAGACTTTGGAAAGTCAGGAAGATATCGATGCTTATGTTGAACGAATGAGGGCGTACCTCACTGCTATGATGAAGGATTGCGACGGAATCAAATTAAGCTAAGGAGACCGTTATGAACAAGAATGCGATAAGGAAATTCGCCACTGAAGCTCGCCGGGAGTTAATCTCCCGTGTGAGCCAGAGGGCGTTGAAATACGGTATTTCCGATAAAGAAGTCGGAAATCCAAATGACGATAGCGTCAATGGGCATTTGCTTTCTTCTACCGAGAAGAAGCAGAGAGCTGCCTTGATTGCGCAGATTAAAGAAAAAGGATATGAGCAGGTTATGGAGGAGGTTGCCTACACATGGTTTAACCGTTTCTCCGCACTGCGTTTTATGGAGGTCAATGGATATCTCCCTACCAGAGTGCGTGTTTTCACAGATGAAAACAATGCATTCAAGCCTCAGATTCTGACAGAGGCAATCCATATGGAGCTGGACGGACTCGACATGGAGAAAGTCTATGCTTACAAAGAAGCCAACGATGATGACGAACTGTATAAGTATCTTTTGATCACGCAGTGCAATGCATTGAACAGCGTGCTTCCGGGTATGTTCCAGAAGATTGCGGACTACACCGAGCTTCTGTTCCCGGACAACCTCCTTCGTGAAGGTAGTGTTGTTCAGCAGATGATTGAACTGATCCCGGAGGAAGACTGGAAAGATGCTGTTCAGATTATCGGCTGGCTATATCAGTATTATAACAGCGAAAAGAAGGATGAGGTATTCACCGCCCTTAAGAAGAATGTCAAAATCACAAAAGAAAACATCCCTGCAGCAACCCAGCTTTTTACTCCCGACTGGATTGTTCGCTACATGGTAGAGAACAGTCTTGGTCGTTTGTGGGTGGAAGGTCATCCAAACGATGAATTGAAATCTCAATGGAAGTATTATCTGGAAGAGGCAGAGCAAGAGCCAGATGTTCAGGCGCAACTTGCGACCATTCGTGAAGAATATAAAGCACTGAAACCTGAAGATATTTTGTGCATAGATCCTTGCTCCGGAAGTGGCCACATTTTGGCTTATATGTTTGACGTGCTCGTTCAGATTTATGAGGCTTATGGTGTTGATACCAGAACGGCTGTTGCAAGTATCGTAGAGAATAACATCTATGGTCTGGATATTGACGATCGTGCAGCACAACTTGCATATTTTGCAGTTATGATGAAGGCGTGCCAGTATGATAAGCGATTCCTTCGCCGCAAGGTACAACCACATGTGTATGCTATCGTTGAAAGTAACCACGTAGATCCGAATGTAGTGGACTATTTTTGCAATGGCGATGCTAAGCTGAAAGAAGCAATGGACACCATCATCAGTGAATTGCATGATGCAAAGGAATACGGTTCTATTCTGACCGTAACACCGCAGGATTGGTCTTCTCTGTATGACCGTTTTGCTGAGATTACAGAGGATATAAATATGTCCCGTGAAGCGGCTCTGAGAGAATTGTTGCCGTTGGTACAGGTAGCAGAAGCACTGGCACAGAAATATGATGCGGTTGTGACGAATCCGCCGTATATGGGTGGAAGTGGTATGCAGGCAAAACTTACAGATTATCTAAATAAGTATTATAGCATTGCAAAAGCTGACCTGTTTTCTGCATTCATTATGAAAGCTGAGAAAATATGTCAAACTAACGGCAGAATAGGATTGTTAACACCTTATGTTTGGATGTTTATTGCGTCGTATTCTGATTTAAGAGAATTTCTTGTGAAAAGCAAGCAAATAGAAACAATGACACAGCTTGAATATAATGCTTTCCCTGAGGCATGTGTTCCTGTATGTACTTTTACTATGCGTAATACACTTGTGCCAAAGCAAAAGGGTGAATTTATTAAATTATCAGAGTTTAAGGGTGTGGACATTCAAGAGACAAAAACGCTAGAAGCAGTAATGAACAGGGACTGTGGTTATAGATATTCAATTTGTCCACAAGAATTCGTGAAAATCCCCGGAACTTCTATCGCATATTGGCTTCGACCAGAAGCAATAAATGTTTTTGAAGATGGTTCCCCACTTTCTGAAAATGCTGCGGTCATTACAAAAGGAATTTTTACAGGAGACAACAATAGATTCTTACGCCTATGGTTTGAGGTTGATTATAAGGACATTGGGGTAGCTAAATGGAATCTATACTGTAAGGGTGGAGCTTTTAGAAGATGGTACGGTAATATTGATTATGTTGTTTTGTGGGAAAATGATGAAGGTAGTTTAAGAAATTATCCGAAGTCTGGATTGGGTGCGTCAAAGTATTTCGGAAAAGAAAGTTTTGTATGGTCTAAAATCACAAATTCGTTAATGTCATTTAGGGTGAACCCCACGAATGTTTACTTTGATGATGCTAGTCCTGCTGTTGTTTTCGAATCTGAGTTGAACTACTATTTGCTCGGATTAATGAATAGTAAACCTATTCAATACTACTTAGACTTACTTTCTCCAACGATGAACAATCAGATTGGTGATATTCGTAAAGTACCAGTTTTATTTGCTACTGAGAACATTGATGAAATAGTTGCTTTAGTCAAAGAAAATATTGAATTGGCTCAAAATGATTATGATTCTAATGAGCTTTCATTTGCATTTAAGAGATTTCCGTTGCTGGAGGTGAAGTTTCCTACAGTTCAAGAGTCAATAGAAGCATGCAAAAAGAAACGTAATGGCATGCGCTTAAGAATGAAGGAGAATGAGGAGCGTATTAATGAGATACTAATCAACGTTTATGGTTTGGAAGGTGAAGTAACTCCTACTGTTGATGATGAATATGTATCAATAAATGATTTCAGTGAAAATGAGCTCGTTAAACAATTGATTTCTTATGCGGTTGGATGCATGTTTGGAAGATATTCTTTGAAACAAGAAGGAATCGTTTGTACTAATAGTAATTGTGAAATATCTGAGGAGATGTACGGTCCTTTTTTACCTGATGAGGATAATATTATTCCTATAACAGATGATGAGTACTTTAAAGATGATATCGTTGGACGGTTTGTTGAATTTATTCGGGTTGTATATGGTGAAGCGCAGCTTGAAGAAAATCTCCGTTATATTGCCGGAAGATTAGGGGCTAAAGGTAGTACACCAAGAGCCATAATTAGAAATTATTTCCTTGATTCGTTTTACAAGGACCATTGCGATTCGTATACATCTCGTGGGTCAGGAAAACGACCGATTTATTGGTTATTTGATTCGGGGAAAAAAGGTGGATTTAAGTGTTTGACGTATATCCATAGATATAAACCTGATTTGCTCGCACGTATAAGAACTGATTATGTTCACGAGCAACAAGCTCGTTATCGTACTGCTATTGCCGATTTGGAAACACGTATTGTAAATGCATCTACCAGTGAACGAGTAAAGCTGAATAAGCAGCTCAAAACACTGAACGATCAAGCTACGGAAATTCATGAATACGAAGAAAAAATTCACCACCTTGCAGACCAGATGATTTCCATTGATCTGGATGATGGTGTGAAGCTGAATTACGCTAAGTTCCAGGATGTGCTGGCGAAGATTAAGTAAGGAGGATTTATGTCAGGAGTAGATTTAGAAAAGCTGAAAGGACTACAGTTTGATGTATCAAAAGTGAATTTTGAGCCTCCACGATATACGATTGCTCAAAGTGCAATTGATGACATGAATAAGAGAACACAACAAATAACTGTAGACTTAACACGTGCTAGAGAAGAACGTGATGCGGAAGAACTTCGCAGGCATAACGAGCTTATCTCAGCGTTAAAAGAAGCAGGTGAAAAAGGCGCAACTATTGTCATTGGAGACAATGCAACTGGAATTCAGATACAACAGAATTCTACAGGTACATCGCAAAACATGACCAATACCATAGGACTTGATTACGCTCAAACACTGAAGGTATTGGAGGAAATCAAAGGTTATTTTGATTTTCCAAAGTTTCAAGAAACATTTGGAGAAAACACTGATAATGTCAAGGCTGTTGTTGAAGAAACTATAAAAGCAGCTCAAGACAAAGAAGACGAAAACCTTATAAAGAAGTCACTTCGGGTAATTAAAGAACTTGCTACGGGAGCAGCAGGTAGTTTGATTGCATCAGGTATATTGTCATTGTTGGGAACTTTAAACATTGGATAAGGAGGTGTCAGCATGGCCAGTATGGATTTAGATACAATAATCCGAGATTTGAATAAGCGATTTGCTGCACCACTGCCGGAATTTTATAAGCGTCGTATCATCTTCTGGTATGACGAAGATAGAGAGTTTGAGGACAAGCTGGATGATATTCAGGTGGATAATGCAAAGCTGCTGGTGCTTACGGGTACTAACAATTTTGCAGCCAAGAAACTGTTGAATGTAGATGACACCACCAGCAATTATCTGGTTTACAGTCCGATCTCTTATGAGTCGCAGGAAGATGACTGGCTTTTGAATATCGAGCTTTACAGTGAAGAGTTCAGAGCTGATTTGGTGTCTATCTGGATGAATGAGATTGACCTTCCAGCAACGCCTGATTTCCGCAGACTTGTTAAGGTCTATAAGAAATTCTTCGGAGCACAGAACAGAAGAGCAACATTCGCAAAACTGAATAAAGGCATCAGCACACCATCGCAGATGCATCTTACTGTTATGGCGGCTATTTGTGGTACCGATAATGCACAGCCTAACAGTATTGTAAAAGCTGTCATTAGTGGTGGAACCGATATGAAAACCAACGAGGTATTCCAGAGCCTTGTAAACTATGGAGCTGAAGCCCCGTTCTGGGCACTTGTAAAGCAGGCTACCGGATATTTTGAGGGCGAAAGTTCTACAATTAACAAGCTAGTAACGCATATCTTGCTTACAGCAACGACCAGAACACTTCGTATGGAGTATTTGGCAGGACTCGATGGCTTCATTTCCACACCACATCAGGCTTGGTGCTATGACTTCGTATCTGAATGGATTGTAGGAGAGAATAGACAGGATCTTGTCGAAATTCTGCGAAACGTAGAAGAAGAGCTTATTCTTAGAAAGCGCTTTAAGCAGGTGCCATTGGATGATTTGGTGGGCACAGAGGTATTTCCTTGTGTGAATGAATGCATTCTGACTCAGATTATGACTGAAATCAGCAATCATATAATCAATGTAGATATGATCATAAACACGGTCGAGAAACGTCGAACGCTGGCGTGGTACGATGATGTGGAATGCTACTATGAAGGTATTCTTCAGGTAGCAAAAATGCAGGCGTTCTTCTTGGAACACTCTGCAGGATTCCATACTGTGGAGGCAAGAAATATCTGGAAAGAGTACACAGAAGATTACTACCGTATGGATACCTATTATCGTCACTATCACTTAGCGTTTGGAAAGAGCCTGACAGTGGGCAACGACCATCTGGATGATCTTTTCAAGCAGGTGACTGATAAGGTGGAAGGCCTTTATACACATTGGTTCCTTGGTGAGTTGGGTAATAATTGGTCTGATGCATGCGCAGATGAACTGGCTCAGTATGGTCGCATTTTGTTAGTGCCACAGCAGGTGGATTTCTATAACCAAAAGGTAAAGAACGAAGATAATCGTGTATTTGTCATCATATCAGATGCTTTCCGTTATGAAGTGGCAGCATCTCTGGCAGAGCAGCTTCGTCGTGAAACGCAGAGCAAGGTTTCTCTTGGCTCTTGTGCAGGTATTTTCCCGACCGTCACAAAGTTTGGTATGGCTGCATTGCTTCCACACAAGCAATTGTCCATCAATGAGCGCAGTAACGGTGACCTGCAGATTCTGGCAGACGGAATGTCTACGGACGCAGGCAATCGCGATAAAGTTCTTAAGGCTACAAACAGCAATAGCGTAGCCTTGAAATATAAAGATATTGCACCGATGAGGCGTGCGGAAAGAAGTGCATTGGTTAAGGGCATGGATGTCGTTTATATCTATCACGATAAGGTGGATGAGGCAAGTCATACTTCTGACAGCATGGTATTCCCGGCATGCGATGATGCAATTGAAGAAATCAAAAATATTGTGAGAATTATCCGTAATGAGTTCAGTGGTACTCGTGTGTATATTACCGCCGACCACGGATTCCTTTACACATATAGTCCTCTGTCTGAGGATTCCAAGGTGGATAAAACAACACCGAGTGAGCAGGATGTGGAAATTGACCGTCGTTATCTGATTACCCGTAATGGAGCAACTCCGGATTATTTGCTTCCAGTAAAGTTTATGGATGATGGTTATGATGCATTTTCACCGAGAGAAAGCGTCCGTATCAAGAAGAAAGGCGGAGGACTCAATTTCGTGCATGGTGGCATCAGCCTTCAGGAGATGGTTGTTCCGGTCATTGAATATCATTACCTTCGTAATGATTCCAAGGCTTATCAGCGCAATAAGGCCAAGTATGACACGAAGCCGGTAGAAGTAGGACTTCTTTCTGCAAGCCGTAAAATCAGCAATATGATATTCTCGTTGAACTTCTATCAGAAGGATGCGGTTGGCGATAACCGCAGCGCAGCAAACTATTTGTTGTACTTTGTCGATTCTAATGGAAAACAGATCAGTGATACAACAAAGATTATCGCAGATAAGACCAGTGACAATGGACAGGAGCGAACATTCCGCTGCAGCTTTAATCTGAAATCACTGAAATATGATAATAGAGCAAGCTACTACTTAGTCATCGCAGATGAAACAGGTCTGCAGATGCCACAAAAAGAAGAGTTCCAGATTGATATCGCATTTGCGGTAGATGAGTTTAATTTCTTCAGCTAAGGGCTTGCTCGGAAGGAGCAGTAATGAGTGACAATCTTGAAGTGGGCGCAAGCTCTCGTGAAATTATAAAGGACAAACTGCGTCAAAACTTTGATGGTAAGATTGTCCGAAAGGATCTGACTAAGAAAATCAAGGAAGGTGCAAATGTGCCAGTTTATGTCCTTGAGTTCCTGCTGGGGCAATATTGCAGTTCAGATGATGAGGAGGTTATCGAGCAGGGTGTGCAGAATGTAAAGCGTATCCTTGCCGATAACTTTGTAAGACCGGATGAAGCGCAGAAGATTTTGTCAAGACTTCGTAGTCGTGGTAGTCATACAGTCATTGATATGATAACAGTGAATCTTAACATGAGAGAAAATATCTATCAGGCTGATTTTTCTAATCTGGGCATCAGAGGAATACCTATTGCTGACGAATATCCGGAGAAATATGATCGCCTGCTTTGTGGGGGTATCTGGTGTATTGTTCAGCTCAGTTACGAGTACGTTGAAGAAGAAAAGAAGAATGGTACTCCAATTCGTATTACAAAGCTGACACCGATTCAGATGCCGCACATTGATATAGAAGAGTTGAAGCAGGGACGGCAGGCCTTCACCAAGGAAGAATGGTTGGATGTTATGCTGCGTTCGATTGGTATGGAGCCAGACGAATTGACTTATCGTGAGAAGTGGCTTCTTTTGACTCGTATGATCCCGCTGGTTGAGAACAACTTCAACCTTTGTGAGTTGGGTCCTCGAAGCACTGGTAAGTCGCATCTTTATAAGGAGATTTCTCCGAACAGTATCCTTGTATCCGGTGGCCAAACTACAGTAGCAAACCTGTTTTATAACATGGGCCGTAAGACTGTGGGCTTGGTTGGATTATGGGATTGCGTAGCTTTTGATGAAGTTGCAGGCATTCGTTTCAAGGATAAAGATGGCGTGCAGATTATGAAAGATTACATGGCATCTGGTTCCTTTGCACGAGGCAAGGAAGAAAAGGCAGCATCCGCTTCTATGGTATTTATTGGTAATATCAATCAGAGCGTAGATGTACTTCTGAAGACTTCGAGTCTATTTGACCCGTTTCCTTCAGAGATTGGAACAGATACTGCATTTCTTGACCGTATGCATTGCTATCTGCCGGGATGGGAAATTCCGAAGTTTCGTCCGGAGCATTTTACAAATGATTATGGATTCATTAGCGACTATCTTGCAGAGTTCATTCGTGAGCTGCGTAAAGAGCAGTACGGTGATGCTATCGACCATTATTTCCGTCTCGGCAAGAATCTCAACCAGAGAGATACTATTGCTGTGCGTAGAATGGCAGATGGATATCTGAAGCTTCTCTATCCGGATGGAAGCTTTACAAAAGAAGAGGTAGAAGAAGTTCTCCAGATTTCATTGGAGATGCGTCGCCGTGTTAAGGAGCAGCTGAAGAAGCTGGGAGGCATGGAGTTCTACGATGTAAACTTCTCCTACATAGATAATGAGACCTTTGAAGAACATTATGTTTCTGTTCCTGAGCAAGGTGGTGGTAAGCTCATCCCAGAAGGAATGTGCAATCCGGGACAGATTTATACTGTTTCTCAAGGCAAGAGTGGCATGCTTGGTGTATTTCGCTTAGAGAGTCAGATGCTTCCGGGTAATGGGAAGTTTGAGAGAACAGGTATTGGTAGTGACCGTGATGCAAAAGAATCCACAAATACAGCTTTCAACTTCTTGAAAGCAAATGGAAACCGTATCAGTGGTTCTATAAGTACTACAACGAAAGACTATATTATTAATTATCAGGATTTGCAGGGCATTGGCATGACAGGAAAGCTAGCCCTTCCTACATTGATTGCGATGTGTTCCATTGCACTTGGTAAACCAACACTCAGTAGCCTTGCTGTACTTGGTGAAATTAGTATCAGCGGAACCATGATGAAAGTAGATGAGCTGGCAAATTCATTGCAGGTATGTTTGGACAGTGGTGCAAAGAGAGTACTTCTGCCAATTACATCGGCAGCAGAGCTTGGAAATGTACCAGCAGATCTGATTGGAAGTTTTAATTTGATTTTCTATAGCAGTGCGGAGGACGCAGTTTTTAAAGCACTGGGTGTAGAGTAAAGAGGTGCAGAAATATGCATAGCGAAGAAAAAAGAATATGGGGTATCCATACAAAAGACGACAATTTATTTCTGCATCAGGATGTAATAGCTATTGGCTGGAAGGACATGGGTGATCTGAGTTTGATTCAGGCTGACCGTGATGCCTTCAAGGAAAAATATACAGAAGTATATCCAGATGCCAAGAAAGGCAGCATCGCAAACGGTGCTGGTATGTTATATCGATTTACACATGAGGTCGAGATTGGCGATTACGTTGTATTTCCATCAAAGATTGACCGTCAGATAAATATTGGTGTGATTGAAGGCGGATATGAGTATCATCCTGAAGCAGCAGAATATGTACAGCAACATAAAGTAAAATGGTTAAAACATCTGCCAAGAACCTCATTTTCACAGGGTGCACTGTATGAAGTTGGTTCAGCAATGTCATTCTTCGCAGTAAAGAATTATGCAGATGAGTATCTTGCGGCACTGGATAAGGAATTTAAGAAAAATGCCATGACTTCCGGACTAGACGAGGACGAGAGCGTTGGTGCTACAGCTGATGAGATTGTAGAGGCAACGAGAGACTTCATCCTGAAGGAACTGAGCAAGAATCTCAAAGGATATGACTTGGAGGAGTTCGTAGCTGATTTGTTAAGAGCTATGGGTTATCGTACCACAGTTTCTTCACATGGCGGAGACAGCGGTATCGATATTACAGCTTATAAGGATGAGCTGCCACCTCGTATTCTGGTACAGGTAAAGAGTCAGGATAGTGATATTAAGGAAGCAACCATCCAGTCTCTGAAAGGTGCAATGCGAGAGGGCGACTATGGACTATTCGTGACGCTGTCCAATTATACGAAGAACGCTCAGAAGTATCTTGACAGTACACCTATCATCAGAGGAATTAACGGAACAGAACTTGTAGATTTGATTTTGAAGTACTATCACGATTTAAACGATAAGTATAAAAAGATGATTCCTTTGAAGATGGTATACATTCCTGTAGCTAAGGATGAGCAAGCGTAATTAGTCTGGATCGGTTTCCGAAAACTGACATCAATCAGGACGTATCGAGCCATATTGAGAGCGTAGTATTGCTGTCAAGAAAAGATAAATAAGAACCAGAAAACGACGTGTTTCCAGGCTTTTTCGGAGGTTTGGATTTGAAGCCAGACTTCTGAAAAAGCTCGGTTTTCTTATATGGAAACATATCCACTGTAAAATATGTGTCAGCTTGTAACCTTGGATTAGATGTCACAATTTGAGACAGTGGATTAGATGTCAGGCATTTTGGGATGATTTTTGGAAAATGAAAAAGGGTGACAACCAATCCTGCAGGACTGACTCCTATTGAAATCGGTCAGGGAGTAACCTATAAAGAGGCAAAATTAACATTTCTTTGCCAAAAGTTGTATCAGCATCAATTTTCCAAAGAGGATATTACAACTGAAGTTCAGGAGTATTATGCTTCCATGCCAAAAGTATATCCCGATTTCAATGGAGGCTGGCAACCACATATTGTTTTTGTATGTGAAATTATAGAGGTGTTAGGGATGAGCGATAAATTGGGATTTAGAGGATGTGAATGAGCAGCATGAAGAAAATAAAAGAAGGAATTAATTTAAAAAAATTCCTTAGGCTGAAGAATACAGGCAGTATCTTTGTGA
>UMJY01078739.1_pt1 | contig 15179 bp, 9 predicted proteins | sample 1966191 | NCBI WGS metagenome assembly UMJY01 (sample SAMEA4836161, study PRJEB28245) | human gut metagenome | biome: gut microbiome; material: fecal sample | place: Denmark | collected 2008 | reverse complement strand
CGGAAGAATAAAGTAAAGAGTATAGAGTAATAACATGGGGATGTTTTGCTGAATAAGATCCCCATGTTATGATATAAAACATCCGGATGTTCTAATGCAGAACATCCGGATGTTTTTGTAATGTAAGCTTAGTGTTTCAGGATGAATGAAGTATTGAAATGAATTTTATTCAGCTTCGTTATGTATTTCGCATGTACCCATTCATCTCCTGATGTTTGATGTCATACTTGGTCACATTAGTAGCGGGTGGGGAAGTGCCGTCTGCCGACATCGGTAAGTATAAAAAAATCCTTCGGTTTGAAATTATATTCAGCCGAAGGATTCATTTTATTTATTTCGTTTTATCGATCAGATCGAACGAAGAAATTCACATAGTTTGTTCACAGCCAAAGCACGATGACTGATTTGATTTTTAATTTCATTACCTAATTCGGCAAAGGTCCGGTCGTATCCTTCAGGAACGAATACCGGATCGTATCCGAATCCGGAATCACCTCTTTTTTCTTTGATTATTTCGCCTTTTATGATTCCTTCGAAGAGATACTCCTTTTCATCCAGAATGAGCGAAATAGCCGTACGGAACTGCGCTCTACGGTTGTCTTTTCCTTCCAGTTCGTGGAGGAGTTTCAACATGTTGGCTTCCGCATTGTGTCCTTCTCCACCGGCATAACGGGCCGAATAGACACCCGGAGCACCTCCCAGTGATTCAACTTCCAGTCCCGTGTCATCGGCAAAGCAGTTTAATCCGTAGTTCCGGTAAATAAAAGATGATTTGAGGTATGCATTGCCTTCAAGAGTCTCTGCTGTCTCCGGAATATCTGTATGACAATTGATGTCATTCAGGCTGAGTAGCTCGACTTTATCCCCTAAGATAGCAGATACTTCTTCCAGCTTATGTGCATTATTGGTTGCGAAAACAAGTTTACGTTTCATTGTATGCAGTTTATTTTATTTTCAGGCGGTCGAATCCTTCACCATATACACCGATTACCGAACTCTGCGAGATAAAAGCATTCGGATCGATATCTTTCACTAAACGGAAAATATCGAGTGACTGACGTTTGTAGGCAAGTACAACTAATACTTTTACATTATTCTGGCTGTACCAGCCCAATCCGTCAAGTACGGTCACTCCCCGATGGGTTTCTTTCGTAATGCGGTCGGCAATCTTTGCATAATCTTTCGAAAAGATAAAGAACTGTACCGATTGACGGGCGCTGTTGACTACATAGTCCAGAACGAAACCGATGATAAACAAGGTAACGAAACCGAATATCACTCTGCGCCAGTCGTTAAAGATGAAATAGCATGAACTGATGATAATGATATCACAGAACATGATCATTCGTCCGAGAGTAACGTCCTTATATTTATTAACAATGGCTGCAATGATATCGGTACCACCTGTGCTGCCGTTATTATTAAATACCACCCCTAATCCGAGACCACACATGATGGCTCCGATGATGCAAGCCATAAAGTCCTGCCCTTCTCCTACCAACTGAAGAGGAGCTCCTTTATCGTCCACAATGATCAGTTGGAAGAACCATAAGAAGAAAGTGAGCATAAAGATGGCGTATGTCGTCTTTATACTGAATTTCGGACCGAGTATCTTAATAGCAAATGTCATCAGGACAGCGTTGATGATGAAGTAGGACCATTGAATGGGGAAACCTGTTGCATAATAGATGATGGCACCGATACCGGTTGTTCCACCTGTAGTGATCTGATAAGGAATCAGAAAAGCTGTCCAGCCTAATGCATAACTTATCAGTCCGAGAGTGATGAAAATATAATCTCTCAACTCTCGCATTACATCGGATTTTGTGGGTTTACTAATCATTTTGTGTGTAGGTATTAAATAACAATGTTAACAATCTTCTTCGGGACTACGATAACTTTCTTCGGTGTTTTGCCTTCTGTCCATTTTAACGAGCGTTCGTCGGCAAGTACAGTGGCTTGAATCGCATCGCTGGCGGCATCAGCCGGAAATTCCATATTGAAACGTGCTTTACCATTGAAAGAAATGGTGTAATTAACCGTATCTTCTACCAGGTATTGCTCGTTGAAAGCCGGCCATTGTGCATCGCATACAGAGGTGGTGTTTCCCAGTGTATCCCATAACTCTTCGCATACATGCGGAGCAAAAGGTGCAAGAACTACGATGAGTTGCTCCAATACCTCTTTTTTATTGCATTTCAGACTTGAAAGTTCATTGACACAGATCATGAAAGCACTTACTGAAGTGTTGTAAGAGAACTGTTCGATATCACCGGTTACTTTCTTAATCAACTTATGGAGTGCTTTTAGTTCTTCTTTGGTAGCCGGTTCGTCTTTTACCAGATATTCGCCGTTTCTGTCATAGAACAATGACCAGAATTTTTTGATGAAACGATGTACGCCATCTATTCCGTTCGTATCCCAAGGTTTGGACTGTTCAACCGGTCCGAGGAACATTTCGTACATACGGAGTGTATCGGCACCGTATTTTTCAACAATCATATCCGGATTTACCACATTGAACATAGATTTACTCATCTTTTCAACAGCCCATCCACAGATATACTTGCCGTCTTCCAGAATAAATTCGGCAGTTTCGTATTCGGGTCTCCAAGCCTTGAAAGCTTCCAGGTCGAGGATATCGTTGGATACGATGTTGACATCTACGTGGATAGGAGTAACTTCATATTGATCTTTCAGATTGAGAGATACGAAAGTATTGGTATCCTTGATACGGTAGACAAAGTTACTTCGTCCTTGTATCATTCCCTGATTTACAAGTTTCTGGAAAGGCTCTTCGGCTACGGAGATACCCCAATCGTGCAGGAACTTATTCCAGAAACGTGAATAAATCAAGTGTCCGGTAGCATGTTCCGTACCTCCTACATATAAGTCTACATTTTTCCAGTACTGATCCACGGCGGGAGAAACGAGAGCTTCGTGATTGCGCGGATCCATATAGCGCAGATAATAGGCGGATGAACCGGCAAATCCCGGCATCGTATTCAGTTCCAGTGGGAAAATGGTTATATTATCAATGTTTTCATTGTCTGTCACGCATTTGTTGACAGTATCCCATGCCCATTTAGTGGCATGTCCCAATGGTGGTTCACCGGTTTCGGTAGGAAGGAATTTGGCTACTTCCGGCAATTCCAGCGGGAGGCAACTTTCATCAATCATGTAAGGCATTCCGTCTTTGTAGTAAACCGGGAATGGTTCGCCCCAATAGCGCTGACGTGAGAAAATTGCATCACGCAGACGGAAATTGACTTTCACACGGCCTAATCCGGTTGCCTTGATATATTCTTTAGTTTTGGCGATTGCTTCTTTTACGGTCAATCCGTTCAATACGAGTCCGCCTTCGGGAGCTCCCAGACGGGGAGAATTCATCATGATGCCTTCTTTGGCGTCGAAGCTTTCTTCACTGACGTCGCAACCTTCGATCAGCGGACGGATTTCCAGATTGAAATGTTTGGCAAAAGCATAGTCACGGCTATCGTGTGCAGGAACAGCCATGATGGCACCTGTACCGTAACCTGCTAATACATAATCGCTAATCCATACCGGTATGGGTTCGTTGGTCAATGGGTTAATGGCATAGCTTCCGGAGAATACGCCGCTTACGCTACGGTCGGCAATACGTTCGCGTTCGGTACGTTTTTTGGTACGGTCCAGATAAGCATCTACTTCGGCTTTTTGTTCCGGAGTGGTCAACTTGGCTACCAATTCACTTTCCGGGGCAAGCACCATGAAAGTAACTCCAAATACGGTGTCGGCACGGGTTGTAAAGATAGTAAATTCAATATCCGAATCTTTCACTTTAAAGTTCATTTCAGCACCTTCGCTGCGTCCTATCCAGTTGCGTTGAGTCTCTTTCAGCGAGTCGGTCCATTCTACGGTTTCAAGTCCGTCGAGCAAACGCTGTGCATAAGCGGATACGCGCAGGCACCACTGACGCATCACTTTTTGAATAACGGGATAACCGCCTCTTTCGGAAACACCGTCAACTACTTCATCATTGGCAAGTACGGTACCCAAAGCCGGACACCAGTTTACCATTGTATTGCCCAAATAGGCTATACGGTAGTTCATGAGGATTTCCTGTTGTTCTTTTTCGCTTTTAGCATTCCATTCGTCGGCAGTGAAGTCCATTTCTTCGCCACAGGCTACGTTCATACCTTGTGTTCCGTTGGTACCAAAAGCTTCTATTAACTCTTCGATGGGACGTGCCTGTTTTTCATCATTGCAATAATAGCTGTTGAACATTTTGATAAATGCCCATTGGGTCCAATGATAATATTCCGGATCGCAAGTGCGAATTTCACGATTCCAGTCGAAAGAGAAACCAATCTTATCTAATTGTTCACGATAGCGGTTGATGTTATTAACAGTGGTAATTGCAGGGTGCTGTCCGGTTTGAATAGCATATTGTTCGGCCGGCAGTCCGTAAGCATCATATCCCATCGGGTTCAATACGTTAAATCCTTGCAGGCGTTTATAGCGCGCATAAATGTCTGAGGCAATATATCCCAGGGGATGACCTACGTGCAGTCCGGCACCCGAAGGATAGGGGAACATATTGAGTACATAGAATTTTTGTTTGGATGCATCTTCATTTACCTGGTAGGTATGGTTGTCTACCCAAATTTTCTGCCATTTCTTTTCGATCTCCCTGAAATTATATTCCATAGCGATAACCTTTTGTTTATAGTGATTTATAATATATGCTTTATATGAGGGAGCAAATTTACATGATTATTTTCAGATAACCACGAAGATAGCTAAAAAACAAAATAGGTATGAAAAGGAAGAATCAGAAAATAAAAATCTTATATTTGTTGATAATTTAAATTTTAGTATTTATATTTGTAATCATCGATTAGGTATATGATTACTCAAAAGATAAAAATGATGACATTCATTCAATAGGTTTGAGCACGAAGATGTGCTGAAAGGATAACGAATCGGGATATAGTTTACAAAGACTATATCCCGATTTCTTTATTATTTTTCCGCTAATATGATCACCGGATTTTCATCATTCTCTTGTATTTCATACGAAATCAGATATTTTCCGTCGTCAGACATACACTTAGGTATGAATGAATGTTCTTCCGGTATGGCGAATGAATTTTCCGGGTAAGAAATTTGAATGCTATTGGATTTCTTTTCTTTCAGGTCATAGTAAAAAAGATAATTCTGTTTATTGGCCCTTGCAGAAAAGAAAAGTTTATTGTCCCATTTCCCGATGGGAGTTAAAGTCGCTGCATTGTCAAAGACACTTTTTCTGGGATCGGTTAATGTGTAGCGGGCATCTTCTGCTATTTTGTATTTTCCTAATTCAATGTACCAACGTGGAATGGGTTGATATTGATTATCGATGGAAAAAATGGTATCGTTGAACATCTCTTTAAAGAAAGTCCGGCCATCTGCATGGAATGGATAGCATTCATTGTAGAATACCATTGTCATCTCTCCTTTTTGAAAGGATTTGCCATAGGGTATTTTAGCCAGGATGGTGCTGTCTTTGAATAGGTAAATTTTGTGAGGTTCATTTCCGGTAATATTCTGTATATAACCGGCTTTTATATTATTACCTGATGCAAGGGGAAATACTTCTTTGATATTGCTTTCCGGGATCGGTTCGGTCTTTATCCATTTTCCGTTCCAGTTATATGTTTTAATTTTGTTGGCTATGTCGAAAATGTGAATGCCTTCATCATCTGTCCAAGTATTATTAATGCCGCTATATTCGGTGGGACCTCCTCCTTTGCTACCTATGTTACAAATAAATTTGCCCGACAGATCGAAAAGGGATAAATTATTGTGATGTACCAGTATTTTGTCTTTATGTAGGATTGTTGTGCGGATATTACCTATCAGTATGGAATCATTGGTTTCTAATTGGACAAAGTGTATGGATTTTGCCCATTCTTTCAAAGGGATCTTTTCCGGTTGGCCGTCAAAAAGGGTAGAGAAGTCGATAGTCTGACATTCGGTAGTAGATTCTTTGTTACATGAAGTAAACATGGAGCAGACAAACAGGGAGAGTACAAAGAAACAGGCGGATTTGTTTTTCATAATTGTATTGTGTAACGGATTAATTAAGGGATCTAATATAGGTATTTAAATTATCGGGAAATCATTAACCGACCAAACGTTAAGGTTTTAAAAGCTTTTTTAGAGAAGCCTTATGGAGGGGGATAGATAAGTACGGGCATAAAAAAAGGAGCAACGCCTTGCTCCAACCTTTGTTAACCTTAAATCTAATACTATGAAAAACACAGTTGCAAAGGTACGGCTTTCTGCGAAAATAGCAAATAAACCAAGTAAATTAGTATGTTTTATAACACGTTTTAAGAAAATAATGTGATTTGTTAAGTGTTGAAAGCTCTGAAATTCTATATTTGGGGTGGATCGGAGACTGTTGTGATTCATACTTCCTCCGGTTGAGAGGATGTTGGGATATGGGCATAAAAAAAGGAGCAACGCCTTGCTCCAACCTTTGTTAACCTTAAATCTAATACTATGAAAAACACATTGCAAAGGTACGACTTCCTGCGAAAATAGCAAGTAATTCGGATAAAAATCGGTGTTTTATAATATATTTTAAAGGATATAATAAAGTTATTAATAAAACAGACTCTTTTTGAAAGGTTTATTTAGAAATGATGATAGCCAAACTTATTATCGGAATAAGGGGCAGACCGATCAATATACATTATTTTAGGTATGGTAAAACTGTCTGTTAGGATAGGTAGATTTGAGGGAAACCGCTATCTTTGCCTTGTTATTTATGAACTTAAAAAGAAGACTATCCGTGAGCAATGATATTGAATTAACCCCGATGATGAAACAGTTTCTTGACCTGAAGGCTAAGCATCCGGATGCAGTGATGCTGTTCCGGTGCGGAGACTTCTATGAAACTTATTCTACCGATGCGATTATTGCAGCTGAAATATTAGGAATTACTCTCACAAAACGTGCCAATGGAAAAGGTAAAACCGTTGAGATGGCGGGATTTCCGCATCATGCGTTAGATACATACCTGCCGAAATTGATCCGTGCAGGTAAGCGGGTGGCCATATGTGACCAGCTTGAAGATCCTAAGACAACGAAGAAATTGGTGAAGCGTGGCATTACGGAGTTAGTTACTCCGGGTGTTTCGATCAATGATAATGTCTTAAATTATAAGGAAAATAACTTTCTGGCAGCTGTTCATTTTGGAAAATCGGCTTGTGGTATTGCATTTCTGGATATTTCTACCGGAGAGTTCCTGACGGCTGAAGGACCTTTTGACTATGTAGATAAGCTGCTGAATAATTTTGCTCCGAAAGAGATTCTTTTCGAACGTGGGAAACGCGGAATGTTTGAGGGAAATTTCGGAAGTAAGTTCTTTACTTTTGAACTGGATGATTGGGTATTTACCGAATCCAGTTCCCGGGAGAAGTTGCTGAAGCATTTTGAAACAAAGAATCTGAAAGGATTCGGGGTTGAGCATCTCAAGAATGGTATTATAGCTTCCGGAGCTATCCTGCAATATCTGGATATGACGGAACATACACAGGTAGGACATATCACTTCGCTGGCACGTATCGAGGAAGACAAATATGTGCGTCTTGATAAATTTACAGTGCGTAGCCTGGAGTTGATCGGTAGCATGAACGATGGTGGCAGCAGTTTGCTTCATGTTATTGACAAGACTATCAGTCCTATGGGAGCCCGTCTGTTGAAGCGTTGGATGGTATTTCCTTTAAAAGATGAGAAACCCATTAATGACCGGCTGAATGTAGTAGAATACTTCTTTCGTAAACCGGATTTCAGGGAGTTGATTGAAGACGAACTGCATCGGATCGGAGATTTGGAACGTATCATTTCAAAAGTAGCCGTCGGGCGTGTTTCTCCTCGTGAGGTAGTACAGTTAAAAGTTGCTTTACAAGCAATTGAACCTATTAAAGAGGCTTGTCAACAGGCCGATAATCCGAGTTTGAACCGAATCGGTGAGCAGTTGAATCTTTGTATTTCTATTCGTGACCGGATTGAAAAAGAGATTAATAATGATCCTCCTCTGTTGATAAATAAGGGGGGAGTCATAAAAGATGGTGTAGATACGGAATTGGATGAGCTTCGGCAGATTGCTTATTCTGGCAAAGATTATCTGCTTAAGATACAGCAACGTGAAAGTGAACTGACAGGAATACCTAGTTTGAAGATTGCTTATAACAGTGTTTTCGGATACTATATTGAAGTGCGGAATGTGCATAAAGATAAAGTGCCGCAAGAGTGGATACGTAAGCAGACGTTGGTAAATGCGGAGCGTTATATCACTCAGGAACTGAAAGAATATGAAGAGAAAATTCTGGGTGCCGAAGACAAGATCCTGGTATTGGAGACTCGCCTGTATACAGAACTTGTACAGGCATTGAGTGAATTTATACCTGCCATCCAGATCAATGCTAACCAGATAGCCCGCATTGACTGCCTGCTTTCATTTGCCAATGTAGCCAAAGAGAACAATTATATCCGCCCGGTGATTGAAGATAATGATGTATTGGATATTCGTCAGGGGCGGCATCCGGTAATTGAAAAGCAACTGCCTATCGGAGAAAAATATATAGCTAACGATGTGTTGTTGGATAACGCTACCCAGCAGGTTATCATTATTACCGGTCCGAATATGGCCGGTAAGTCGGCCCTGTTAAGGCAGACTGCATTGATCACCCTGCTTGCCCAGATTGGTTCGTTCGTTCCGGCCGAAAGCGCTCATATCGGATTGGTAGATAAGATTTTTACTCGGGTCGGTGCCAGTGACAATATCTCTGTAGGAGAATCTACTTTTATGGTCGAGATGAATGAAGCGTCTGATATTCTGAATAATATTTCTTCCCGAAGCCTTGTCCTGTTCGATGAATTGGGACGCGGAACTTCTACTTACGACGGAATATCCATAGCTTGGGCTATTGTAGAGTATATCCACGAGCATCCGAAGGCAAAGGCACGTACACTTTTTGCTACTCACTACCATGAACTGAACGAAATGGAGAAATCCTTTAAGCGTATTAAGAATTATAACGTATCGGTTAAGGAGGTGGATAATAAAGTTATTTTCCTCCGGAAACTTGAAAGGGGCGGAAGTGAGCACTCGTTCGGTATCCATGTGGCCAAGATGGCAGGCATGCCTAAAAGTATTGTGAAACGTGCCAATGAAATTCTGAAGCAACTCGAATCTGACAACCGCCAGCAGGGAATTTCGGGTAAGCCGCTGGCAGAAGTCAGTGAGAATCGCGGAGGTATGCAGTTGAGTTTCTTTCAGCTTGATGACCCGATCTTGTGTCAGATCCGGGATGAAATACTTCATCTGGATGTGAATAATCTTACTCCGATTGAGGCATTAAACAAACTGAATGATATCAAAAAGATAGTCAGGGGAAAATAATTATTTAAGAAACTCTTCCACCTTTTTATAAAACAGAGATAAGTGATGTCCGTCTATAAATCCATGATGAATGGTCATAGCGATGGGCATCACTAATACACCACCTCTTATAACGGCTTTACCCGCATTCATTAACGGGTAATTACCACCGTGACGATGTTCCTGCGTACAAGTCAGTGAGGTGAAATATAAATCGGGAGTAGCGCTGAGGAGCACTACATCCAGTAAATCACTACCTCCTGTCTTTTCTGCTTCATAAGGATCTTTATCCGGATCTATTCCGCTAATGATGGCTTTGGCTTCTGTGTAGAAAGTCTTAAAATCAGGATACCAGGGAAGTCGTACTGTAAAAAAACGTCCGTTATCTGCCACTTTAATGGGAGTCAGCATATCCACTGTATCGAAATAAACTACCCGTCCTTCAGAATCAATGCGGAATCGGAACTCTTTGATTTCATTGACAGCACGCAACACGGCATAAAGGTAGTGCAGGAAGAAGGATTCTCCGGCGGTTTTGGCACGTGTTCTAGCACCCGAACATTCTACTTCTGAAGTAATGGAGATAGTGGGATTCTGGAAACCAAGGAAAAATTCATAATTTTCTTTTCTTTCCCAGGTTTTAATATCAATTATATGTTTCATTTTACACTCTTTTTCTTTCCGTAGAAAAACATAAAGTAAATGCCGATAATTACGAACGGGATGCTTAACCATTGACCCATGTTCAGTGCCATGCTATTTTCGAAGTCCACCTGATTTTCTTTCAGGAATTCTACAAAGAAGCGGAAAGTGAAGATAGCTGTCAGGCAAAGTCCGAAGAAGAACCCCCGATGTAGTTTTTTGCTATAGTTCTTATAGAGGAACATCATTACCAGGAAGAGGATAAAATAGGCGATTGCTTCATAAAGTTGTGCCGGATGCCGTGGTTGCATGTCTACCCGTTCGAAAACGAATGCCCAGGATACATCGGTTACCTTACCTATGATTTCGGAATTCATCAGATTGGCAAGGCGAATGAAACATGCCGTAATAGGAGTGGCTACGGCAATCATATCTACCACATCCATATAATTCATTTTCGTTTTGCGGCAATAGAGCCAGAGAGAAATGATCAGCCCGAGGGTACCTCCATGACTGGCCAGTCCTTCATAACCCGTGAACTTCCATCCACCTCCCGGAAGAAATTTAACCGGAAGTATCATTTCCCAAAAATGATTTAGGTAATATCCCGGATCATAGAACAGGCAATGTCCCAGTCGTGCCCCGATCAGGATGCCGAAAAAACAGTAAAAGAAAAGCGGTTCGAACTTCTTTTCGTCTATCTTCTTATCACGATATTGATAGTGCACCACTATGTAAGCAAAGAATATTCCGATAGCCCACAATAGTCCGTAATAACGGATTGAGATGCCGAAAAGATTAAATAATTCCGGATTTGGGTTCCAGTTGATAGATAAAAGAAGGTTGTTCATATTGATTTCTTTATTGTTTGATGAATTTTTTAGCAACTTCCCGATAAGTAGGCACATCGATACCTTGCTCTTCGGCTGCTGTTATCATGTCAAAGAGCAGACCTTGTACCTCTGATTCGTGTCCGCGTGCTATATCTTTTTGCATGGATGCTGTGCTTTCGGGAGCCAGCTTATCAATTACTTTCAGATTGTATGTGACTATGTCCTCTTTAAATTCAATTCCGAGTTTCTTTCCCAGAGCAGCGCTCTCGGTAGAGAGTCCGATAAAAGTATCGCGCACTTTGCCGGGTTTCTGAACTTCTCCCATCGGGACATCGAAATAAGCTCCGGTGACTGCCATGGCTGAAATAAACGACCATTTAATGAAGGTATCCCGATTGATGTCGGAAGAGATTTCTACTTTGATGCCGCTTTCCTGCAAGTCCCTCTGTACGGCCTCCATCAGCCCTGCCGGAACAAGGATTCCCCGGTGTGCACCATATACCAGACGAAAGATGGTTCCCATCTGAGTGATTTCGCCCGGTCCGGAAACAAAGCCTACAATGTAGATACATCCGTCCAGTACGGTGACTCCCGGTACGAGACGTTGGATGCGCGGTCCTGTGCCGTATACATTCAATATGGGAATTACAATCGTTCGGTCGTGGGCTGCCCGCTTGATAAGCTCTGTGATAGAGTCTACGGAATACCCTTTGACACATACAAATATCACATCAGCTTTTCCGTTATATTCTTCTGCCGTGCAGGCATTTATCCGTAGAGCATGTTCACCTTTCAAATCTGATTTCAATTTGAGCCCGTCTTGTTGTATTGCTTGCAGATGTGCTCCACGGGCAATGCAAGTGACGTCTTTTCCGGCAAGTGACAGAAAGCCGGCTATACTTCCGCCTACGCCTCCGGTTCCTGCGATAAGATAACGAAGTCTGTTGGTACTTTCCATATTTATTGATATTTTATGTGTTGCTTGTTAGGCATGATATCCGGTCGCAAAGATAATGATTTGCTTGAAGATAGTAGTAGAAAACCGGGAGTTTTCGTTGGAAGAGAGGAGGGATAACAACAGGAGGAGGTGTTGATACTCACCACAGAGGACGCTGAGTAACACGGAGGAGATTTAAAGTTGTTGATTATTGGTTTTTAAAAAAACTCTGTGATACTCCGTGTTACTCAGTGGTGAAAAGGGTTATGACCCTTCCTCTTCGGTTTATGAATGAAAATAGATGATTCCGGATGAGTTATACATTGAAACGGAAATGCATGATATCTCCATCCTGTACTACGTATTCTTTTCCTTCAACACCCAATTTTCCGGCTTCTTTGACAGCAGCCTCCGAGCCATATTGAAGGAAGTCTTCGTATTTGATAACTTCGGCACGGATAAAACCTTTCTCAAAGTCGGTATGGATCACTCCGGCACATTGTGGAGCTTTCCATCCTTTTTCGTAGGTCCAGGCACGTACTTCCTGTACACCGGCAGTGAAATAAGTCTCCAGGTTCAACAGTTTGTAGGCCGATTTAATGAGACGTGCCACACCCGATTCTTCCAGGCCGATTTCGGCAAGAAACATCTGACGGTCTTCGTAGGTTTCCAGTTCGGCGATGTCAGCTTCTGTTTTTCCGGCTACTACCAGGATTTCGGCGTCTTCGTCCTTTACTGCCTCACGTACCATGTCTACGTATTTGTTTCCATTTACCGCACTTGCTTCGTCCACATTGCAAACATACATTACGGGTTTACTGGTGAGTAAGAACAATTCTTTCGCTATTTTCTGTTCGTCTTTTGTTTCGAACGTTACCGTACGCGCCGATTTGCCCTGTTCCAACGCATCCTTGAATTGAACAAGTACATCATAAGCTTGTTTGGCGGCTTTATCTCCTCCGGTCTGAGCTTGTTTTTGTACTTTCTGGATACGGCTCTCGATGGTTTCCAGGTCTTTTAACTGTAATTCGTAATCGATGATTTCCTTGTCGCGAACCGGATTTACACTTCCGTCCACATGGGTTACATTGTCATCGTCGAAGCAACGGAGTACGTGAATGATGGCATCGGTTTCCCGAATATTGGCCAGGAACTTGTTTCCCAGTCCTTCACCTTTGCTGGCACCTTTCACAAGTCCGGCGATATCTACGATTTCTACTGTTGTGGGGACGATGCGGTTGGGGTGTACCAGCTCAGCCAGTTTATTTAAACGTTCGTCGGGCACGGTAATTACGCCTACGTTCGGTTCGATTGTACAGAAAGGGAAGTTTGCCGCCTGTGCTTTCGCATTGGACAGACAATTAAAAAGTGTTGACTTACCTACATTTGGAAGTCCGACAATACCACATTGCAATGCCATAATATTATAGTCTTTTTTATATTATCAATCAGTTGTGTATTTCTATCAAATGGAAGAGTAATCCTGTAAAGTTGAAAAAGAGCAATTACTCTGATAATATTCCGTTTTGGGGTGCAAAGATAATCAATTTTAGGCTAATGCAGTCATCTGCTTTCTCTTTTTGTCCAAAACGGGGTTGCCTTTTACTACCTGGATCACAGACAATGAGAGAGAATTTGTGTCACTCTGCCGTCTTGAAAGAAATTTCGTAGGGTTTTATGGCATCTCCTTCCGGAGTGCGGAAAGAGAGTCCTAAAAGAGTGATTCCATACTCTTTCCCGGGTAACAATTCTACTCCGATAATCACGGTACGGTTGTCATTGGCGTAGTTGACATTTATAATTTTAGGCATTGCTTCCATTCCGAGGTGACCATAATTGAAAGAGTGTCCGCGGCCCACCAAAGGACGGTCGAAGTGGACAGTAATAGTTTTGATGTCGCTCCGAACGGTTGTATCGCCGTTGGTAAATTCGTCGATCGAAACTACTTTGGGACGGATAGAATCATAGTTTGCGGTATATTGGGCAAAGCCTGTATAAGCTTCTGCCAGCCGCGGCATATAGCTGTTGAGGGTCGGGTATGTCGTGCGGTCAGAGGAATACTTCTCGAGTTCATCGACCAGCTTGCTTATCCAGACAAAGCCACGTGTTTTTTGTATGACGGTTTCTTTGGTGATTTCGACAGCCGGGAAGTTATGGTCTTTCATGTATTTTATGACTGCCGCACGTACCATTGCTTCGGTGAGGACAATAGACCATTGTCCATAGGCTTGGCGCGCCATCTGTTCGCCAACCGCAGCATAAATCTGTTCTCCGCTTGTGCGGAACATTTCCGGGTCGAAGTTTATGAATGAATGGTTGAATTCGTGGATTAAGATCGGCAAGATTAATTCAGGCGGATAAACAACCATTCCTACGGAATCGGTAACCCATGCTCCCATGACTGAAAAGACATTGTGTACGTTTTCCTTGTCAGTGACACTCGGTCCGTAATTTCCCGGGCCATTGGACATTGAAAGTATAATGTGAAACCGGTCGTTGGACTTCTGCCCGTAGAAATCATTATACCATTGGGTATCTATGCTTTTGTAAATAGGCATAAAACGACTTACAGCCTCTTGATATAAGTTCTCGTTCGAGTGATAAAAGGCATCGAAACGACTGTCTTTGACAAACTTCTTTAGCAGTTTTATGAATGGGCCTACTTGATTCCGATTCCAGCGAGAGTCCAGTGAACCATAATCTGCGGGCAGATTGAACTGGTTATCGAGATTGATGGCCATACTCATCACTGCATCGTATGAAACACCGTCAGTCTTGACCAACGAGCGTGCGAATGATATAAGTTCGTGGTTTTTATAGGGAGAAAAATGCGATTCGATGCGGTCTGTGTAGAGTTTGAAATCGTTTCTGTTATACTCCGGATTACCCGTTAAACGGAAAATAATGCTAAGTAGTTCGACTCTTTTATCTACTGTCGGCCGGATGAGCATACTGTCAGTTTGTGCCTTTACTTGTTGCGCTGCACAGATTAGCAGCGTAAACATGATGAGGGTGATCTTTCTCATATTAAAATAAGTGTTTGGAGGTTATGATATTGACAAAGGTAATTAAATTGGGATTAATACAGTTATTTCTCTATACTTTTTTGATATTGAGTATATAAAGGAACGCATTATTTTTCAAATAGTGTCGTTATTGTAGTATATTTGCCCAAGTAATTCACAAACACTTAATAGCATGAGAAAGTATTTATCATTCATTCTCCTGTTGATTGGCTTGACCTTACAGGCACAGGAGACGTACAAAACAGTAAAAGACATTTCGTATATTCCTGCGGGGGAAACGGACGGTTACCGTAAAGAGCGTTGCAAGCTCGATGTTTACTATCCGG
>UMJY01070211.1_pt1 | contig 15408 bp, 10 predicted proteins | sample 1966191 | NCBI WGS metagenome assembly UMJY01 (sample SAMEA4836161, study PRJEB28245) | human gut metagenome | biome: gut microbiome; material: fecal sample | place: Denmark | collected 2008 | reverse complement strand
GGAATTTCTCATTTTGGCTTGTACTATTTATATTCTAGCACCATCCACTTCTTCCTGTGATAGGGTAATTCCCTTACTCATCTTTTCATGTTCCGGAGCCCAATCCCTGATATCGTATTTTGGAGTTGCTCCATTCCAGGAAATCCTATTAATTTCTTTTCTCCACCCTTTAGCATTCTCAGAAAGAACTCCGATTTCTTCTACAATATCATATTTAATGTCTGCCATTTTTCCTTCACCTCACAAATTTCTCGATCTATGCTAATAACTAACCATAACATCGTAAACCATATTATCACCACAGATCTTGCTTTTTCTGTTGTGTAGTATAGCATAAGCTCTTTTGATTTGCAAAATATATACACAAAAAAACAATTCAAAATGTCACAATACAACTCTTTTAATCTAAATCAAAAACAAGGAACACTCCAAACTCACGAGTGTTCCCTACGTTATTTTGTATCAGAACTCTTTGCTTATTTTAGTGGGCCATTTGGTGGGCCATTTTTTTATAAACTATGCAAATTTATAAAGTCTTACATCTTATCCAAAAGTCCGCTAAACGCCCTAGCTATCAGCATTTAACGCCCTTCGACATTTTGCAGGAGAATACCTGAAAAAAGGCTGTAAATTACGATACCTAATTTCATTGCTTCTGCCTATTCTCCATCAATTTCCGATAAAAAAGTGTCGAAGACACTTTTTTTATATTATCGTTACTATAAATCAACCACTTATGCAAAATGGGGTACAAATTGGGTACGACCACATTTCCCCTTGCATTCCTTTCCCAAATGTGCTATACTCATGCCCGTTGAAAAGCCCGTAAAAATAAGGTCTTAAGCGGCTTTTCCGCCGATTCCCGGCGCAAAATGAATCGAGTGTTCGTGACCTTCCACTCGTAAAACAAAACTAAAGGAGACAAATGAATATGAAAAACAAGAGTACCCTGTTTCTGGTGCAGGCAGCGCTGATTGCGGCTGTCTATGTTGTACTGACACTGGTGTTTGCACCGTTTAGCTATGGAGAAATCCAGGTTCGAATTTCCGAAGCCCTGACCATTCTTCCATTCTTCACACCAGCTGCCATTCCTGGTCTTTTTGTAGGCTGCATCCTTGCCAACCTGCTTGGCGGTGCAATTCCTCTGGATATTGCATTCGGAAGCATCGCAACCCTCATCGGAGCTGTATTTACTTACAAACTTCGTAACAGCAACAAATGGCTGGCACCAGTTCCACCAATCGTAGCCAATGCAGTTCTGGTTCCATTCGTACTTCGTTACGGCTATTCCGTCAATCTTCCGATTCCACTTATGATGCTTACGGTAGGTGCCGGAGAGATCATTTCCTGCGGAATCTTTGGAATGGTACTTCTCACTGCACTTTCCAAGTACAAGAATACACTGTTTGGCAAACAGGCTGCTGCTAAATAATTTTTTTAATTTGCAAACCCGGGTAAGAGGTTTTTATGCTCCTCCTTACCCGGATTTTTTTCTCTATTTTTTCTTTTTTTCAAAAAAGTCTCTCATTTTCATTAATTTCATCATATATTTTATTGCGAATCCTCCCTGCATACTATATAATTAATTAATCTTTTATCAAATTAAAGAGGGAAAGAGGTAAAGAAACAAATGAAAAATTTATGGAACAAATGGACCGGGATTGCACTGGTGAAACGAATCGTCGTCGGTCTGATTCTTGGTGCCATCCTTGGAGTTGCAGCCCCCGGTGCAACCAGCATTGCCATCCTTGGTGATGTATTTGTAGGTGCCCTGAAAGCTATCGCACCCCTTCTGGTATTCTTTCTGGTTCTCAGTTCACTGTGCAACGCAGGAAAATCCCATGGCGGCGTTATCAAAACAGTAGTTGCCCTTTACATGTTCAGCACTGTACTGGCAGCTGTGATCGCCGTTTTCGCCAGCATGATTTTCCCTGTACAGCTGACACTTACCAATGCAGCCGCAGCCGCCAATGCCCCACAGGGTATTGTGGAGGTCCTCAGCAACCTTCTTCTGAATATTGTTGCCAACCCGGTATCTTCCCTGGTGAATGCAAACTATGTAGGTATCCTTACCTGGGCCATTCTTCTTGGACTTGCCCTTCGTACAGCAAATGACACCACAAAAAAAGTCCTTGCTGACATTGCAGACGGAACATCCCTGGTAGTCAGCTGGATCATCAACCTGGCACCCTTCGGAATCTTCGGTCTGGTATTTAACACCGTATCCACCAACGGATTAGACATTTTCACTACCTATGGAAGACTACTGCTGCTGTTGGTAGGCAGCATGCTTTTCATCTACTTTGTAACAAACCCGCTTCTGGTTTACTGGTGTATCCGCAAGAATCCATATCCGCTGATTCTGCACTGCCTGAAAAAAAGTGCCATCACCGCATTCTTCACCAGAAGTTCTGCTGCCAATATTCCAGTAAATATGAAAGCCTGTGAGGAGATGGGGCTCGACCGTGACACCTATTCCGTAACCATTCCTCTTGGTGCAACCATCAACATGGACGGAGCTGCTATCACCATCACCGTTATGACAATGGCAACTGCTTTTACCCTTGGAATCCACGTTGATTTCCCAACTGCCATCATCCTCAGCCTTCTTGCAGCCCTTTCTGCATGTGGTGCTTCTGGTGTTGCCGGCGGATCCCTCCTTCTGATTCCTATGGCCTGCTCCCTTTTCGGAATTTCTGACGACATTTCCATGCAGGTTGTAGCCGTAGGCTTTATTATCGGAGTTATCCAGGACTCAGTTGAGACAGCCCTTAACTCATCTTCTGACCTGCTTCTCTCTGCTTCTGCAGAGTTCAGACAGTGGCGTCTGGAAGGAAAAGAGATTAAATTCTAACACCCAATAATGCTCTGGAAAATATGAGAAAATACTTTGCTTTTTTCTCCTTTTCCAGAGCGTGTTTGAAAAAGGCTCTCTGCAAAATGTGCATCACAATTTGTGGGAGATTTCTCTCAGCTTCTTCAATATCCTTTTCTCCATCCTAGAAATCTGAACCTGGGACATTCCCATTTTTTTTGCAACCTCTGTCTGTGTCATATCCTGAAAATACCGAAATACGATCAGTCTTTTCTCCTCTCCTTCCAGTTTTTCCAGAATCTCCTCCAGAAAAATCCGGTTCAAAAGCTTTTCATGGCGATCCTCTTTTTCCGGAAGCCTGTCCACAAGCTGCAAATCCGTTCCATCTCCCTGATACACAGTCTTGTAAATAGAATCTACCTCTGCAGCCGATTCCAGCGTCATCGCCAATTCTTCCATCGGCATATCCATAGCATCTGAAAGTTCTCTTAGATCCGGCTCACGGCCTAACTTTTTCTCCAATTCCTCCCTCATTTTACAGATTTTATACTGATTCTCTTTTATGGAGCGGCTCACCTTCAGAATTCCATCATCCCGAAGGAACCGCTTAATCTCTCCAATGATCATTGGTACTGCATAAGTAGAAAACTTCACATCAAATTCAGGATTGAAATGATCTACAGCCTTCAAAAGCCCGATGCTTCCAATTTGAAAAAGATCCTCCATTTCCACCCCTCTCCCCAGAAAACGCCTGGCAACGCTATATACCAGTCCCATATTTTCCGAAAACAAAGTATCTCTTGCCTCTTTATCTCCCTGGTGAATGCGCCCAATGAGAGCAAGAGTGTGATCCATGCTTCCTCCTGATCAATTACCGATTTTTTTGCTCATATGCACACAGGTTCCTTTTCCAACCTGTGAGGTGACTTTAACCTCATCCATAAATGCTTCCATAAAAGTAAACCCCATTCCTGATCTGTCCTGATCAGCGCGGGTCGTATATAAGGGCTCCATTGCTTTTTCCACATCTGCAATTCCTATGCCATCATCCTCAATATCCAGATAAATTGTTCTCTCTTTTCTGACACACTTCATCCGTATCTTATGTACCTCTCCTTGATAGCCATGGATGATACAGTTGGTTACAGCCTCTGACACAGCCGTTTTCAAATCTGCTACTTCCTCCAGTGTGGGGTTCAGCTGGGTGCAAAATGCCGCGGCAGCTACCCTTGCCAACCCTTCATTCTCCGGACGGCTGTCAAAAATAATGGTCATTTCGTTGGAATTTCCCATCAGACTCCCCTCCCTTCCAGCTGCATCTCATTTTCTGTTCTTTCCAGTTCCAGAAATTTACTCACACCTGAAAGCCGCAGCAATTTTTCAATATATCCGTTTACATGACAGGCCTTCATGCAGCCAGAGCGCATCCCCAGAGCCCGGTATCTCCCCATGATCAAACCTACGCCCGAACTGTCCATAAAAACAGTATTTCCAAAGTCAAAACAAATGGTTCTGATATATATTTTTCCCATAATCCTGTCTGATTCTCTCCGGATCAGCTCAGAAGCCGGATGATCCAGTTCCTCAGGCAGTTTAATATTCAGACAGGTTCCCGTAGTTTCAAAAACAGGTTTCATAAATAAATTCCCCCTTTTTTACTCTATTTTGACCCTCTGCACAGAAAAAAGAAAAAGAGATGTGCAGGTCTATCCCGCACATCCCCGGTTCAGAGGTTTCTCATTATTGTAATTCAGAAATTTTTATTCATAATACTGAAAATCACCATTTTCATCATAATAGCCGTTTTCGTCGCTGTAATCAGAATATCCGGATTCATCATACCCACTGTCACCAGATGCATCATTGTAAGAACTGTCATAACCAGAGGAATCCGTTTCAGAACCATCTGTTGTATTGTCAGTTCCATCATTGCTTTCGGAATCAGAGGAATCTTCGCTGCCCTCAGACTTACTGTCTTCCGTGATTCCAGACACACCAGTAGCTGAACAGATGGTATTGTAAATTCCCATTACATCATCTCCCAGCTGATCTTCATAAACCTTCTGGATTTCCAATGCAGCTGCATCATACTCATTCTGTGTATAAGCTGCATACGCATTCAGAAGTGCCTGATAACTGGTACTCTTCTTCTGCTCGGCATCAAGCTGCTGGGTGATTTCCTCTGCCACATCTCCGGATTCCTTCGCCTCACCCTGGGCTTTGGAAAGCTCCGCACCCTGGCTGACCAGAGACTCGCTGTACTTTACAATCTGTTGATTGGCTTCTCTGTAAATCCCCTGCTTGATAGCCGGAACTGCCAGAAACCAAAATGCAGCCGCACCTGCTGCCACACCCGCCATAAGTGTCACAAACAGTGAAATTCTGGAATTTTCCCTGTAAACTGCCGGCTGTACCACAGTACTTCTGGAAATCTCATCCGAACCTTCTGTCTTGCCCTTGGCACCAAAAAGTCCTTTTTTCTGTTTCTCAAGTCTGGTCGTTACACCAGTTCTCTCATCTACTTCACGAAGAAAACGTAATGTAGTTGTATTGGTCTTATCAATACGAGCCGCCTTTTTCAAGGTTCTTCTTGCCTTGCCCCAGTCATGATTCTTCATATAGATCAGCGCCAGCAGGTGATAGCCTTTGATCAGCTTGGTATTCTGGTTCAGAATTTTGCGAAGCTGAATGGCAGCCATATCCTCATGGCCTTCCCTGCAAAGAGCCAGGGCATTATTATATTTTCTTATTGTCTCATTAATAGCATCCAGTTTATTCGAATTCGCCTGAAGACGATTAATATATTCATTCGCAATATTCCGGGTAGGCTGCAGATTCTTACTGATCACCCACTCGCTAAGAGCAGCAACCACCTCTCCCATTTCAAAATACACAAGACCCAGAAGATTTCTCGCCTGGATATTTCTCTTGTTAAAGGTAAGGCTCTGCTTCAGACAGTTAACGGCTCCTGAAAGGTCCCGGATACTGGCCTTCTCCAAGCCCTGATTGTAATAAAGTTTGGATAGATACTCCACCTTTTTCTGGATCAGGACGTTGCACCCGCAATGAGGACAGTAATCCAGATCCTTATCAGCCAGGAACGCGCCGCAATTCATACAGTTCATTAAGTATCTCCTATTCTATTTCATCCTGCGTCCGCTTTTGGACTCCCTGAGCATTTCCTGAAGAATGTCCAGAATATCCGTCAGCTCTCTATCGTAAATAGCCTCTTCTGCGTCTGTCACATCCAGACAGGGCTCAAATTTCTTCAGTTCCTCTTCGTAATCGATCATAAAATTCCTCCACAGACTCCTGAAAAATCAACCAGAAATCCCATGTTTTCTTTTTTCTGCAGACAATTTACTTTTTCAACAAGAGTGTCTTAATCTCTCCCACCAGGTAAAGAGAACCCACGCAGAACAGCATTCCGTCCTCTCCTTTGGCCTCGTGCGCCATATGAAAAGCTTCTTCAATATTATCAGAGTTTCCAACATCCTTACAGCCTTCTTTGCAAAAGATCTCTGCCAGCTCCGCAGACGGCACCTCACGGTATCCCCCAACCTCTGTGGTCACAACTTTACGGAATTTTATCCTGCTGCAAATTGTATGGATCATATCCTGGTAATCCTTATCATTCACAGCAGAAAATAAAAGTGTCAGCGGATACTCCTTCTGAAACCGCTCTGCAGTCTCCACAAACCTGCGCACGCCATCCTCATTATGTGCACCATCCACGATCACGCCCGGCAAAATGGTCTCCATTCTGCCCTGCCATCTGGTATTTGCAATTCCTGCCTGCAGCTGTTCCATGGTCACCGGAATCCTGTCTTTCAGCACTTCCATAGTTGTAAGCGCCAGAGATGCGTTCATCACCTGATACCATGCAATAAAAGGAATATGGAACCTGGTATCCCCATAATAATCGTCCTCCAGGGAAAAATCAATGCCATCTTTATTATTTCCCAGTACCTTTGCTCCAGCCTGAATTACTTTATAAGCCGGACTTCCAAGCTCCTTTGCCTTCGCAGCGATCACTTCTGCCGCATCCTTGTCATTTCCATCATAGATTACAGGAACTCCCGGAACAATGATTCCAGCCTTCTCCCCTGCAATCTCTCTTACCGTATTTCCCAAAAACTGCATATGATCCAGACTGATAGATGTGATCACGCAAGCCACAGGATTCTCTACCGCTGTAGTCGCATCCAGCCTTCCGCCAAGCCCGGTTTCCAAAGTCACATAGTCCACCCCTGCCTCTGCAAAGATCACCATTCCCATAAGAAACAGCATCTCAAAATAAGTAGGATGGTAACTACCTTCAGCCACAAGCTCGTCCGCCAGCACTTTCACTCTCTCAAAAGCTTTCAAAAAGGTGTCATCATCAATATTCACCTCATTGATCTGAAACCGCTCGTTGATCTTCACCAGATGGGGAGACGTAAACAGACCGCAGGAATACCCTGCCTCCCTGAGAATAGATGTGAGAAACGCACAGGTACTCCCCTTTCCATTCGTTCCCGCAACATGTATCACCTTAAACTTCTCCTGTGGATTCCCCAGTCTCCTCAAACATTCCTTCGTATGCTCCAGACTGTTCTTTTTGGTAAACTTCGGAGTCTCCTCAATATAAGCAACCGCTTCCTCGTAATTCATAATCTAAACCACCATTTATCTATCGTATTTCGTCCGTAACTTCTCATGCTCATAGTAAGCCTGGCAGAATACTGCCTTCTGAATCGTTACATTACTCTACCATTATATAATAGTCACACCAGAAGTCCACCCCTAATCGTAACTTTTTATCCGACAAACCTCGCACAGAAGAAATCAGAGAGGTTCCGAAAAAATCTCATACGGCAGAATTTGGGGTTAAAAAAGGAGAGGACACAGTCTGAGCTCCAGCGGAGCAAATTTGTCCTCTCCTTTCTTCGGTTTCAGCAAAATTCTGATGTTTTTAATTTTTTTGGGCCGCACACCGCGCTCAGAGCAGACCTGATGAGACCAGGTGCCCAGCCGGGAAACGTTCCTATCGGGAATTCACCTTCCACTGACTATCATACAATGCATAAACCGCTCTGTCAAAGCTCTTACTAAGAGCCTTCCTCGTCGAACTGTTACTTCTCTGTACAACTGCCAGTCTGTCAAAATCCGACAGCTCCGTACCCGAGATCACCAGCATGTTCGGACTTACATATGCCGTATCATACCACTCTCCATTCAGCTTCACCTGACTGGACGGGGTGAAATTCGTGCCTTGGATATAATAAGTCCAATCTGTATCCGACACTAACCGAATGGAATCTAAGGTCACATCATAAAGTCCCATCCGCATCTTTGTTCTCTCAAAAGGATTTTCTCCTCCATAAGCATATCGCTGACCGTACAGCACATCATACTGCAGTGTCTCCAGATCGACCTGATAATTCTTGGTATTTCTTCTTGCCTGATGATATTTCATGATCGTACCCTCATGAATACCAACTCTGTCCAGAACCTCTGCTGCGATCTGATAAGAAGCCAGATTCTCATCCTTCTTGGTAAGTCCCATATTATCCCAGATTACATACTCCGTCTGGAAAAGATACTTATTTTTCAGATCCTCCACAGTCAGTCCCATAGTCGGCAGATGATCCCCATACATAACCAGGATCACATCCTCCGGATAGTCTGCCAAAGCATCTGTTAACTCTTTCACAAACTGATCCATCTCATGAATCTGATTCACATAGTACTCCCATTTACAATTCAGCTCATCCGTAGGAGAACCGGAAACTGTAATAGAAGGATTGTCCAGAATGGGCTCGCTTGGATAATCACCATGTCCCTGCACGGAAATGGTATACACATAATCCGGACTGTCAGTAGAATCCAGACACTTAATGATCTCATCCGTCAACACACTGTCTTTTACCCATCCAAGAGGATTCTGCAGGTTCTCATCTGCCATATACTCTTCAGAAGTAAAGGTGTCAAATCCCAGATTGGGGAAAACAGACCTTCTTCCATAGAAGTTGGCTTCATTATTATGTACCGCATGTGTAGAATACCCCAGATTTTTCAGAACATAGGGCACACTTTCGCAGGTAGTCTCCTTAAGAATACTCTTATAAGGATATTCACCTGGTCCAAAATAGTGAAGACTCATACCTGTAATGGTCTCAAATTCCGTATTTGCCGTACCAGCTCCAACAGAAGGAACCTTGTAATATCCGGAAGAATACTCTTTCATCAGCTTCCTGAAGTTCGGGATTGGATCTTCAGAAATATCCAGGTAATTTACCAGTGTCGGGTCAAAGAAAGACTCAAGCTGAAGGAACAGAATATTCGGTCTCTTTCCATCCTCCTTGGTCTTTGGAAGATTGGACTCTGTCTTCTCGATCCGGTTAATCTCATCCTCAGAATAATCCCTCGGCTCACTGATGCCTGTATTAAAAATAGTAGTCGCCAGACAATAAGGATAACCATAATCCTCATAAGCAAACGCAATATTGCCAAAATAATTAGACAAAACCCTTTTTTCAAGAGCCAGCTGTGTCACGCCTCCAAAAGCCACAAAACCAGCAATTACCAGCGGAATCACATACCGGTACTTAATCTTCTGCTCATATTTCGGTCCCTTGACCAGTAGGATCAAAAGCCCCAGCACCACAATTCCGATCAAAATACATCCGATCACCACACCATAAAACGGCAGATATTTCTGCATGATCGCAATACCATCCGTCAGCATATGCAGATCCGGTCCGGTAAATGGTGTAACACGGTTCATCAGAAGAATACAGTTTACGATTCCCAGAAACAGCCAGAAAACGGAAACCACAACTCTCCAAAAGCACCGCCTGTGAAACAGATAAACGATCAGCATTGTAGTAAAAATAAACATCGTATTATAAGCAAATACCAACGGTTTTCCCGTCATATAATCCCAGGCCTCCACTACAGAATGGCGGCACAGTGCCTCTATAAGGAAATAGAGCACTGCGCACCAGAGTGCCTGGAGAATCAGGGAAATCTTATTGCAAAATTTGCTCAGCTTCATGCAAAATCTCCTTTTTATCTCTTAAGCTGCTCAAGCTGTGTTTCAACCTTATCTTTCATCTCTTTGTACTTCGCAAGCTTCTCCTTCTCTGCATCAACCTTGGCAGCAGGAGCCTTATTTACGAAATTTGGATTATTCAGCATTCCCTCACAGCGGGCGATTTCCTTAGTCAGTCTCTCCTGCTCCTTTGTCAGTCTCTCAAGTTCTTTTTCCTTGTCAACAAGGTCTTCCAGAGGCATATAAACAACTGCATTGGAAACAACAACAGAAACTGCATCCTCACCGATACCAGTCTTATCCTGCTGAACATGGATTTCTTTTGCAAAAGCAAGATTTGCAAAGGATTTCTTGCTGTTCTCATACATCTGACAGATAGCAGCATCTTTTCCAACAATGATCAGATGTGTTTTTCTGTTCTGCGGAACATTCATGCTGGTTCTTGTGTTACGGATGCCACGGACAACTTCCTGGAAACTTCCGATTGCAAGCTCAGCCTCAGGAGAATTCCACTCGTCCTTATATACCGGCCAGTCAGAGATCATTATGGACTCTTCCTCCGGAAGCAGTGTGCAATAAATTTCCTCTGTGATAAATGGCATAAACGGATGAAGCAGCTTCAGTCCCTGGGTCAGCGCTGTGCGAAGTGTCCAGAGAGCCTCGTTTGCCGCCTTTGGATCCTCTTCTGCCTTCCACAGACGAACCTTGGCGATCTCAATGTACCAGTCGCAAAGCTCATCCCACAGGAAATCATAGATCTTCTGAACCGCAATACCCAGCTCATATTTTTCCATATTGTCGGTTACTTCTTTGATCACATTGTTCAGTCTGGAAAGGATCCATTTGTCCTCAGCGCAAAGAGAACCAATCTCCGGCTCCGTTACATCCTTTCCTTCCAGATTCATAAGAACGAAACGAGAAGCATTCCAGATCTTATTTGCAAAGTTACGGCTGGATTCTACACGCTCCCAGTAGAAACGCATATCGTTTCCAGGTGCATTACCAGTCATCAGAGTAAGACGAAGAGCATCTGCGCCGTACTTGTCGATTACTTCCAGCGGGTCAATACCATTTCCAAGGGATTTACTCATCTTGCGGCCCTGGGAATCTCTTACCAGACCATGGATCAGTACATGATGGAACGGTGTCTTGCCAGTCTGCTCAAGAGCAGAGAATACCATACGGATAACCCAGAAGAAAATAATGTCATATCCGGTTACCAGCACATCTGTTGGATAGAAGTACTCCAGTTCCGGTGTCTTATCCGGCCAGCCAAGTGTGGAGAATGGCCACAGAGCAGAGCTGAACCAGGTATCCAGCGTATCCTCGTCCTGATGAAGATGCGTGCATCCGCATTTCGGACATTTTTCCGGCATTTCTCTTGCAACTACAGTCTCACCGCACTCATCGCAGTAGTAAGCCGGGATTCTGTGTCCCCACCACAGCTGACGGGAAATACACCAGTCACGGATGTTCTCCAGCCAGTGAAGGTAAGTCTTGTCAAAACGCTCCGGGACGAATTTCAGATCTCCATCCTCAAGAGTCTTGATAGCAGCTTTGGCCATTTCGTCCATCTTTACAAACCACTGAGGCTTGATCATCGGCTCTACAGTTGCATGGCAGCGGTCATGAGTTCCAACGCTGTGATTGTGCGGAACAACCTTTACCAGAAGACCAAGCTTGTCCAGATCCTCTACCATGGCTTTTCTTGCTTCGTAACGATCCATGCCGGCGTATTTACCACCCAGCTCATTGATGGTAGCATCATCATTCATGATGTTAATTTCCGGAAGGTTGTGTCTCTTTCCAACCTCGAAATCGTTAGGGTCATGTGCCGGTGTGATCTTTACGCATCCGGTACCAAATTCTTTATCAACATACTCATCGGCAATAACCGGGATCTCTCTGTCTGTGAGAGGAAGCTTCAGCATTTTGCCAACAATGTCTTTGTAACGGTCATCATCCGGGTTTACTGCAACTGCAGTATCTCCAAGAAGTGTTTCCGGACGTGTTGTTGCAATTTCCACGAATTTTCCTTCTTCTCCAACAACCGGGTAATTGATGTGCCAGAAAAATCCGTCCTGATCCTCATGCTCAACCTCTGCATCGGAAATGGAAGTCTGGCATACCGGACACCAGTTGATGATACGGGAACCTTTGTAGATGTAGCCTTTTTCATATAACTTGATGAAGACTTCCTGTACAGCCTTGGAGCATCCCTCATCCATGGTGAAGCGTTCTCGCTCCCAGTCTGCAGAAGCACCAAGCTTCTTCAGCTGGTTGATAATTTTTCCGCCGTACTCTTCTTTCCACTCCCAGGCATATTCCAGGAATTTCTCACGACCGATTTCTGCCTTGTCGATGCCTTCTTTTTTCAGTTTCTCAGTAACCTTAACCTCTGTAGCAATAGCTGCATGGTCAGTTCCCGGCTGCCACAGTGCTTCGTAGCCCTGCATTCTCTTGAAACGGATGAGAATGTCCTGCATAGTTTCATCAAGTGCATGTCCCATATGCAGCTGTCCGGTTACGTTTGGCGGCGGCATAACAATGGTAAATGGTTTCTTATCCGGGTTTACTTTTGCATGAAAATATCCGTTGTCCATCCATTTCTGGTAAAGACGTTCCTCGATTCCTTTTGGATCGTAGGTCTTTGCAAGTTCTTTGCTCATAATTTTCCTCCTAAAAAAAGAGCCCCTCACACAATTGTGTGAAGGGCGAAATTAACGCGGTACCACCTTCATTATGTGCAAAATGCAAAGTACTGTTTCCCTGAATTCATTTACAGTCTTCGCTCTGTTGTACACATATCTCTTTCCTGTAACGCTGGAATTGCGTGAAAACTTACTGCAGATATCACTGCCTGTTCAGTTTCCCGGCTCAGAAGCTACCTTCAGTGAATGCGGATCTCGAAATGTCTTCCACCACAGTTATCCCTGGACATTTCTCTCTGGGAGGGCATTTACTTACTCCTCTTCTTCAACGCTTTTCGCTGCAGCGGTCTGATCTCCTTGTAAATAGCCGGAAAAAGCCGCCACTTTTATGGATATAACTATAATTGCATTCTTCCGGCTTGTCAAGCTAATTTCAAAATTTCACAATTACACCGCTCAGACAGTGTTTTCTCAATATTTTTTATTCCACACTCTTTAAGGATTCCACCATATCAATGGTTTTCAGCTTAAAATGCATCACCCCATTCACCACAATGGAAAATATGCTTGTCAGAATTCCACTGTATAAAAAGCTCAGCGGCTTAATATTTCGTCCAAACATAACTGCATCTACCTCAACCGTAGTAATCACATACCTGTGAATGAGAATTCCAAACACTGCTCCAAACATAATTCCAAGCACTGTCAGGATCACGTTTTCCCGAAGCACATACTGGGAGACCTCTCCGTCATAGAAGCCAAGCACCTTCAAAGTTGCCAGTTCCCTCTGTCTTTCTGTAATATTGATATTATTCAGATTATACAATACCACAAAAGCCAGCATTCCTGCGGAAACGATCAGCACCAGGATCACCGCATCCAGAGTGCTCAGCATACGGTCAACCTGTGATGCCAGACTACTGGTATAACTGATGCTGAGAGCACCAGGATTAGCAAGGATCCGGGTTCCTGCCATTTCCAGATCATCCTTACAGTCTTCCTGCATAGTAAACACAATGTTCTCATACTCCGGCATTTCCCCGAACGTCTGCTCATAAACCCTGGGCGTCATATAAAGGTAATGGCTCATATAATTCTCTGTGATCACAGCCACCCTCACCTTATATTCCTTATCTCCCTTTTTCAGGGGAATCATATCCCCCACCTTTAATCCCAGCAGGGATGCTGTTTTCTCGGAAATAGCAGCACCTTCGTCGGTAAGCTCATATGTTTCCCCGGTAATACGGTTCTTTAAGGTTACATCCCTTGCAAACTCACTCAGTCTCTCTGGCACAAACAGATAAATACTGATGTTGGAGCTGCCTTTCGGAGCACTGATCTTCGTCATCTGTACCCGATTGCAATGGGCGATTTGCTCATTTTCCTTCATGTATTCAAACAGCTCTGCATGTTCTTCCTCTGTAGCATCGCTGTCCTCAATCACCATTCCGTCATAATGCTGAAGCTCCCGGTACTGAATAGCGGCAATATCACTGATGGAATCCTGAATCCCAAAGCCAACCAGCATCAGTCCCATGCTTCCTGCAATTCCAAAGACCGTCATGATCAGGCGCTTCTTGTAACGGAAAAGATTTCGAATTGTGGACTTCCAGGAAAAGCTTAAATGCTTCCATATAAATGTGAGCCGCTCCAGCAATACCCGCTTGCCCTCTTTCGGAGCCGGTGGGCGCATAAGAGAGGCCGGTGTCTCCTGCAGCTCCTTTCCACTTGCAAAAAGAGTCGCTCCAACTGTACATACAACAGAGGCTGTGGAAGCGATCAATGCGAAGCCAGGCTGATAATCAATGGAAATGGTATTTGCCACATTGTGATACATAATCCCATAAGCAGTTATAATAATGTATGGAATGATTTTCTCTCCGATCAGCATTCCCAGCACACTGCCAAGAAGAGTTGCAAAAAATGCATAACAGATATATTTTGCTGCAATAGCAGACTTCTTATATCCCAATGCCTTCAAGGTACCGATCTGGGTTCGCTGCTCCTCCACCATACGAGTCATAGTGGTAAGACTGATCAATGCCGCTACCAGGAAAAAGATGACCGGGAAAACCTGACCGATGTTTCGAAGACGGTCTGCATTATCACCGTAATCCGTATATTCCGGAAGATCCTCCCTATCTGTAACCATCCACTCCGGCTTTTCCAGATCTTCCAGCTCCTTTTTCGCATCATCCAGCTTCTGCTGATTCTCGACAATCTCATCCTCAGCATCTTTTTGGGCGTCTTCGTACTCTTTCTTTCCGTCTGCAAGGTCTTTCTCGCCTTTTTTCAAGTCTTTAGCCGCATCCTGAAGCTTTTTCTCATTGTCTGTAATCTCTTTTTCACCGTCTGCAAGCTTCTTCTCATTGTCTGCGATTTCTTTCTCACCATCGGCAAGTTTCGCCTCATTTTCTGCAATCTCTTGCTCACCGGAAGTAAGCTTTGCCTCATTTTCAGCGATTTGCCGGGCACCGGAATGATACTGTTCCAGGCCGGAAGCATACTGCGCTTCGCTGTCATTTAACTTTGCCACATTGGCATCCAGTTCCGCCTGTCCTGCTGCCAGGGTCTCTGCATTGGAATCAATTTCTTTCTGGGCTTTACTCAGTTTTTTCTTTGCTGCCTTTAACTGCTTCTGACCTTTTTCCAGTTCCTGTTCCCCTGCCTCTATCTCAGCTTTCGAAGCAGCAAGAGTATTCTCCTGTTCCTGAATCTGAATCCATCCGGCATCGATCTGTGCCTGACCTGCTGTTATCTGTTCCAGCCCCGCATTCAGCTCGCTTTCTTTCTGAGAAAGCTGGGAAAGTCCATCCTCGACTGCTGCAAGCCCGCTTTCCAACTCACTTCTGGTCGCTGCAAGCTGCTGCCGCTGGCTCTCAATCTGCGCTTCACTTGCCTGGATC